>ERZ827126.1250-NODE-1250-length-25181-cov-5.893815_pt1 | contig 25181 bp, 16 predicted proteins | sample MGYA00519780_ERZ827126 | MGnify/ENA primary metagenome ERZ827126 (study PRJEB31778, sample SAMEA3449262) | human gut metagenome | biome: human gut; feature: human-associated habitat; material: faeces | place: United Kingdom | collected 2010/2012 ...
CACATTAATCTTGTTCATCTTCAGTCCTCCCATTCTGTTTTTCTCTACAAATTAACCTGAATTATTCATGAGCAAATAAATTTGCTCATAGTTTGTAATTATCTTTGTATCTGTTTCAAATACGTTCTATTTTACAAAATATAGTCTAAAAAAGGGCAGACTTATCCTGTCAATTTAAAAGAATGTTTTGAAACTGTCAAGGTACAAAGATTTTGTTATTCCAGTTGCTTTATATAAATCCACAAATGTGTTCTAAAGTTTCGTAGAATTCATTTTTATATGGACAATGACTGCACAGCTTAAATGTCAGATATCTTGCAGAACGGACAAGTTTCGCTGCTATTTTTAATAGTTTTAAACGAATTGTATCAACCTGTAGTTTTTGAAAACTTCTTGGAAGTACCAGTCGTCGAAACCAGTTAAATAAGTTATATGCCAACATACTGATCTGAAGTTTATTCGCATTGACAGTCATACTGTGACTGCTCATGGCATCCATGTGAAATCCGTGTTTTGATTCACGGATAAATGTTTCCATTAAACCTCGTTTACAGTAAAAATGAATCAGATCCTCTGGACTGCCATCCATGTTTGTCACGACGAAAGTATATAAAAAGTTCATCTGACCTTCTGGCTTTTCTATCTTGCAGACGATCCTTCTTGGATAAAGCCAGCTGTCAGCTTTATAGAAAAATTCGCCATAACTGACGGCATAATCGATCTGATCATGCTTCGTTTTTTCAATCAGCTCGTCTTCTATGAAAGATGCAGCCGTACGTAAGCGTCCGTTTTCTTTCATACGGATCGCATAGGATACACCATTGGATTCCAAAGTCTCGTAGATCATAATGTCAGCAAATCCACTGTCGCCTCTGAGATACAGAGGAATATCCGGATAATAGCTGTTAAATTCATCCAATAGTGGTTTCAGAAAATCGGTCGTATTTTTTGAAGTATAACTGCTTCCAGGTCGAAGACAGGCACTTAGCAGATCACCGGTCAGTCCATCATAGGCAACCAGAGGATGATATCCATAATCTCTGTAATGTGAGTTAAAAGAGTTCCCTTCCTGTGTTCCGAAAGTTGCAAACAGGGTGGAATCGATATCAATCAAAAGATGATCTGATCTTTTCCAGGAATAGATCTTTTCTCTTAATTTTTGATGAATGAGCTCAAACTGATACAGGCAGATCTCATCGCATCGGTTGATAAAACGAGACATGGTCGGCTGTGATGCAAGAGACCTTTTATTCAGGATGGTTGTAAAGATTGGATCAGATGTCAGTTCATCAGCATCATCATCCTGAAAATAACCAGCGATCAGCTGGTAGATCTTCTGGATTGCATTTTTGCTGTCTGTATGTTTTCTGGTCTTATCATCATTGGTGGAGAAATCTTGTTCTAAAAGCTGTTCCAAACCGAGTTTTTGAGCAAACTCATGGATTAAGAGCATGCCAGAATCAGAAGAAAGATCGCCACCATTAAAATTTATTTTGATTTTTCTATTGCTATTAAGTGATAAGGTGTTTACAATATTCATAAAGAGCTCCTTTGTGTGTATTCGTTAAGACGTTGAACACCTTAATTTTACCACAAATGGATGCTCTTTTTTTATTCACTTGATAGATGAAAGGGAAAATCAATAAAAACATAGCAACTATGCGACTTTTAGTCGCTAACACGACGAAGTCGTGAATAATTCAGGATTATATATATTATAGAAAGAAGAGGTTTTATTTATTATGAACGAACAAAAGACAAATCCGCTCGGTACCGAGAAGATATCAAATTTGCTTCTTCGTTTCGCTATTCCTAGTATTATCGCTATGGTCGTAAGTGCCTTATATAATATGGTAGACCAGTTTTTCATTGGACGAAGTGTTGGGATGCTTGGGAATGCAGCAACAAATGTTGCCTTTCCTTTAGTTATCACCTGTACTGCCATCGCCTTGATGTGTGGAATCGGCGGGGCTGCAAACTTTAATCTTTGCATGGGCCAACAAGAAAAAGAGGAGGCTGCTTCCTTCGCTGGAAATGCAATCACAATGCTTTTTTCACTTGGTATGATCCTTTGTATCATAACAAGATTATTTTTAAAACCAATGATGATCTTATTTGGCGCAACATCTAGTGTTTTAGATTATTCTTTAATCTATACAGGTATTACATCTCTTGGATTTCCATTTTTGATCTTAACAACAGGTGGTACGAACCTTGTCCGTGCTGACGGAAGTCCAAAGTTTTCCATGACCTGCACTTTAACTGGTGCGATCATCAATACGATTCTTGATCCAACCTTGATCTTTGGTTTCCACATGGGAATTGCTGGTGCTGCTTGGGCAACCGTGATCGGACAGGTCGTATCTGGAATCATGGTTATTTTATATTTAAGAAAATTTAAAACAGTAAAACTTACAAAAGAAAAGTTAAGACCACATTCTCATTATATAGGAAGAATCGTTTCTCTTGGTATGGCGCCATTCTTTAATCAGGTTTCCATGATGGTCGTACAGATCGTTATGAACAATGTTTTGATCCGTTATGGCGCAAAATCTTCTTACGGAAGCGATATTCCATTGGCATGTGCCGGAATCATTACGAAGATCAATATGATCTTTTTTGCGATTAATATTGGTATTTCTCAAGGATTACAGCCAATTATCAGTTATAACTATGGTGCAAGAAAGCTAGATCGTGTCCGTGAGGCTTATTTGAAAGCTGCGATTTCTGCAACGATCATCAGCACAGTTTCTTTCATCTGCTTCCAGCTGTTCCCACGACAGATCATTGGAATCTTTGGTTCTGAGAGTGAAGCTTACTTCCGTTTTGCTGAGAAGTTCTTTCGAATTTTCTTGTTTTGTACTTTTATTAATGGTTTACAGCCAATTACTGCGAACTTTTTTACGGCGATTGGAAAGGCGAACCGTGGTATTTTCCTTTCATTGACCAGACAGGTTATTTTCTTGCTGCCTTTGATGATCATTTTGCCGATCTTCTTTGGAATTGAGGGAGTTATGTTCTCAGCACCGATTGCAGATGGATTTGCGGCGATATGTGCGATTACATTTGCGGTACATGAATTACGATCATTTCATTAGAAACAGAGGTATTGTTTTATGATTTCAAAACATAAAGACCTTGCAATTGTATTTGTACGTGCAATTTCCATGTTAATTATCGTTATATATCATTATAGTTGTTCATTAGTTCAAGATCATATTACAAATAAACATCTTCCTTTATATGGTTATGCATCTGGCCGCTGGGGACAATCAGCGGTCTATACATTTCTAATCATCAGTGGATATGTATTATTTATGAATTACGCTCCTCATTTTTCATTCAAAAAATATTATTACCGCAGATTTCGAAGTATTTACCCTTCTTTTTGGCTTGTATGGCTTGCCGTATTTATTATTCGATCCATACAACACCAAACAATTTTTTGGGGTGGGAATCCTATCTATATTCTTTTTTCAATAATAGGTATAGATGGATATTTTTTACCAAGTGGTATAGGATATTATTCAGTTGGTGAATGGTTTTTAGGTGTTATAATTCTTATTTATATCTTATTTCCTGTTTTTTTAACATTATGGAAAAATCATCAATCTGTTGTTTATATGATCATAAGTGCCATTTTTATTCTTCAAATCATATGTGATCTTGGAAGAACCGATTTTTTTGTATGCACAGCGTCTTTTCTTGCTGGAATATGGTTTTATGAACATCGAAACTTTTTATTAAGTAAATGGACATCTTTTATTTCTTTCGGTATTATTTTAGTACTATGTAATATAGATTTTCGTTCTTATTTTGGTGACAATTTTCCAATTGTTTTTATGGGTTTTATTTTATTTATTTTTCTGTACTCTTTCGGATATTTTGTAATGAAATTTAATTTTCCATTCATATCTTTTCTTGCAAAATACAGTTATCAAGCAATGCTTGTCCATCATGTTCTGACTTTCTGGATCATAAGATTTTGTGGTATGTTTAGAATTTCTGTTTATATTGGGTTGATTTTTGAACTTCTTGCCACTTACATTGGCGCATTCATAGTAAAAAAATCAGAAAAATATATTTTCAGTTTTCTGCCTGATCAGCTAAAATAATGCCATAATAAAAGGATACACAACCGATTTTATATTACTTTCAAATTGATTGTGTATCCTTTTTTTATTTATAGCTTTTCTACTTCACAACTATGCTTCTTCGTTTTTCTATCATAACTGATTCCAACTGCTAATATACTTCCTTCATATGCTGAAATTTCTCCAATTTTTCCTTGGAATTTCAATTGGTAATTCTTCTCTTTAATCTGTTCTATTGCTTCCTGTGGCGTATGATTTATTTTAAGTTCTAAAATGATTCCAGGTATATCATTTCTCACATCCGCTATATTTCCTTTGATATAGTTGAAAATGGAATCGTAAGTTCCCGAACTTGTCCAATAGTTTGCCAGTTGATTATCTCTTAATGCACAGACAACAGATCTTGGATTATATAAATAATCTCCTGCTGCCGCTCGATAACCATCATACCATTCTTTTAATTCAATTCTTAAAATCTTCGGGTTCTTTGTTATCTTTTTATAAATATTATAAAGCTGATCCACTTCCTCATCCAAAAAGCCAAAATATTCACTGTATTTTTCTTTGCATGCCATATCATACTCATCAAACATATTTAATTCCGATCCATCGGAATATTTTGCAATTGGAAGAATTCCTGTCATATAAGTCATTTGAACATATGGGCGGTCTTTTAATAAATTACTTAAGAACTGGATATACTGTTTTTTATTTTCTTCGTTAATAAAATCTTTATGAAAAATAAAATCCCATTCATCCAGAACAAAAACAAAGCGTTCCTGGTTACATTCTTCAAAAATCGTTTCTAATACATCCGCTGCCGAATCATCTTCATACACTTCAATCTGTGGATATTCCTTCTTAAGATCTCTGATCAAAGTTGTCTCGATTTTTCCTATATAATCAGAATATGAGTCACAGGATCTTGATATCTTGCTAAAGTCGATGGAAATTACATTATATTTATTTCTGTATTCTTTATATTTAAGATTACTGGTAATCTTTAGTCTGCTAAAAATCGAATCTGAATCCACTTTTTTACTCAAAAATGCAGCTATCATATTGGCCATGATTGTTTTTCCAAAACGCCTTGGTCTTGTAATACAAATATGCTGATTGCCTGCATCCAAAACAGGAAACAATTCTGCCAGTAATAATGATTTATCTACAAAATATGGCTGATTTGTTTCACCTTGATATAATGCATATGGAGTTGAACTATTTAGATATCTTCCCATGAGTTGGATTCCTCCTTATTTTGGTTCTTATTATACATTATTTTACTGACTTCGTCCATTCACCAAAAACGCTCTTCTCTAATCCCCAATTCCAAAACTTCTCATAATCTTCTTCAATACAGATACATGAAAAATCCTTTGGTTTTGCAATCTTCTTTAGAATATCCATCTGCAAAAATGTCTCATAGCTATATAATTGTTCGAATGGAATATCATCGATTTCATGCAATGCCACATATCTTGTATGTTGTTTCACTTTTTCTTTTAGCTCTATGTAATAATCAGTATCCGGGCTTGTTAATCTCCCAATGAGATGATAAATTGCTGGAATATCTTTTGCACATTTCAAAGCTTTTTTAGCATATCTTAAGGCTCTTTTATTTGATACTTCATAATCACTCAATGCAACTTCCCAAACCGCCCTTAAATATAAGATGATTGCTTCATTTTCTCTTGAACCATTTTCTTCTAGCCATTCTTGATATACATTGACATCATCATTTCCATAAAGGCTTTCTATGTAACTTCCAAAAATATAAAAACTTTCATCTTTTATTTTGTCTTTATTTTCTTTTAACAGATTTAAAACGATTTCTTGTCGATCATCATGGATTGGATAATATAATTCGAAAATGCATCTTTGTAAAATATGTTCCAAATCATCTGGAATCTGTTCATAAAAATTTCTTTCCTTCGGATAAATGATTTCTGTTGACTTTCCTAATGTTTTACGAATAGAACGAATTAAACGTTCTCTGAATATATGATTATATCGTTCTTCATATTCCATATTCACATATAATTTTTGTTCCATTTTTTGTAATAATTGTTTATGATCATTTAATAATTTTTTAGATTTTAAGTTATTTTCTATAATTATTCCATCTATTGTATACAGAATATGATGCCTTATATCCTCATCTTTAGATTTTAAATCTTTCAAGATCTTATAAATATATTTTTCTTCCTTTGTTACATAATATAACTCCGCATAAGTACTATAAACAGCCCGGCTGTCTTTCTTTAACTTTGATAATATTTCCTGCATCCTTTCTTTTATAACATCATCAGACAATTTTCTCTTAAATCCGATATATCCTATCATATCAACAATATCATATTTTATAAAATCTGTGCACTCTTCAAACTCTTCCAATAAATTTGCAAAATCCTTTGCCTTAATAAAATTTGCCAAGGATCTCACCGCCATTTCAGCAACAAGTCTGTCTTGATCTTTTACCATAACTTTTAGAATTTCATAGCTCCAGTCTTCTAGTTCATAAATAAGCATATCTATTATTTTTGCTTTATAATAACTGCTATTACATTGGCTTAACTGCTTTAAGATTTTCTTATCATTTTCTGAAAATGGCTGAGATTCTTCTTGTTTTCTTTGAAGTTTTGTTAATTGCTCCAGTTGATTCATCTGATCACCCCTCGCTTCTTAAACTTCTCCATCGCTCTCTAGCTGCTCTTCCGATCGTTTATTTATTTTTTATCATATACTCGAAATCTACAGTTGACCAACCACCACAAAAATTAAAATTTAAAATGTCACATCCTTACCATAATAAATACATTCCAATATCTTCTCCATATCCTCAACAGATGTTTCTCTCGGATTAGATCCCGTACAAGCATCTCCAACTGCTCTCTCTGCGATCATATGTTTCTTCTCAATAAATTCTTCTTCATTTACTCCGAAATCTTTCAGATTAGATACAATATTAAGACTTGCTCTCAAATCTTCTACCGCTTTGATCAGTGATAAAGTTAATGCCTTATCTGTAACTCCAGGAAGTCCTAATTTTCTTGCGATCATTGCGAATCTGTCTTCACAGACTTTGGCATTGTACTGAATAACATATGGAAGATAGATTGCATTGGCGCATCCATGAGGAATATGTCCTGTATTAAAGACTGCTCCTGTCTTATGTGCCAAGGAATGTACGATTCCAAGCAACGCGTTGGAGAATGCCATTCCTGCTAAGCACTGTGCGATATGCATATTCCCTCTTGCCTGCATATCTCCTTCATAGGATGCTTTCAGGTTATCAAAGATCATCTCAATCGCATGGATCGCTAATGGATCTGAGAATGGGGAATGTAATCCTGCAACATATGCTTCGATCGCATGGGTTAAGGCATCCATTCCTGTATGTGCCGTTAATGTCTGTGGCATTGTCTCTGCAAGTGATGGATCTACGATCGCTACATCTGGTGTGATCTCGAAATCAGCCAGTGGGTATTTGATTCCTGTGCTGTAATCTGTGATCACTGAGAATGCTGTTACCTCTGTTGCTGTTCCTGAGGTTGATGGAATTGCGATAAATGTTGCTTTATTACGAAGTGGTGGGATTGTAAATGGATCTTTGATGTCATCAAAGGTTGTCTGTGGATGCTCATAAAATACCCACATTGCCTTTGCTGCATCGATTGGTGATCCTCCACCCATTGCAATGATCAGGTCTGGTTCAAATTCCTGCATCACTTTGGCACCTTTCATAACAGTTTCTACAGATGGATCTGGTTCGATTCCTTCGATCAGTTTTGTTTCAATTCCAGCTTCTTTCAAATATCCAACAACCTTGTCAACAAATCCAAAACGTTTCATAGATCCGCCGCCTAGGCATAATACTGCTTTGTTTCCTTTGATTGTTTTTAGTGTCTCTAATGCGTTTTCTCCGAAGTATAAATCTCTTGGTAATGTAAATCTTGCCATAACTACATCTCCTTTTACCTGGATGACCGAAATTGAACTTATCCTCATATATCTGAATATCCGATTTCAATCGATTGTTTCGCTACAAATACATAGTACACTATTGTTAAAATTTTATCAATGCTTTCTTGCAACTTTTTTTCATTTATTCATATGTATAAATAGCAAAAAGAACCTTGTACAATTACAAGATCCTTTTTCTCTTTTGTATATTCTTATTTATGTCCACGGACTTTTAAATATTCCTCTAATCCATGTCTTCTTAACTTACATGCTGGGCATTCTCCGCATCCATCACCCATCACTCCATTATAACATGTCAGAGTTTCATTTCTTACAATATCAAAGACGCCTAATTTATCAGCCATCTCCCATGTCTGTTTCTTGTCAATCCACATCAGTGGTGTGATCACTTCAAACTCATAATCCATGGCAAGTGTTAATGTTGTTTCTAAAGATGAGATAAAGACATGGCGGCAATCTGGATATCCACTGAAATCACTCTGGGAAACACCCGTTACTAACACATGAATATCTCTTTGTTTTGCAAAAACAGCTGCAAATGTTAAGAATAACATATTTCTTCCATCGACAAATGAATTTGGTGTTCCTTCTTCTGGTGCTTCATGATCCACTTCCATATCCACTCTGGTAAGAGAGTTTGGTGCTAACTGATTTAACAGTCCCATATCCAGAATATGATGTTCTACACCGTGTTCTTTACAGATTTTCTTTGCACACTCGAGTTCCTTTGAATGTCTCTGTCCATAATTAAATGAAAGCGCGATCACTTCATCATATTTCTTCTTTGCCCAGAAAAGGCATGTTGTGCTGTCTTGTCCACCGCTGAATACAACAACGGCCTTGTTTGGTTTTGCCATTTTGCTTCTCTCCTTTTCTTATTTTCCTGCCTGCATCATGAAATGCCATTTTAATGTGGAATCCGTGTCAAATGCTCCTCGAAGTGTTGTTGTCACTGTCTTGGCATTTTGTTTTTTGATTCCTCTTGCACTCATGCAGCTATGACATCCTTCAATATAAACGGCTACATCTTCACTTCCTGAAACTTCCATGATAATTTCTGCGATATCACTTCCGATCCTTTCCTGAAGCTGTAAACGTTTTCCAACCATATCACAGATTCTTGCGATCTTACTAAGTCCTAATACCTTGTCTTTTGGCAAATATGCCACAGAGACTTTCATATCATACATTAATGCCATATGATGCTCACAATAACTAAAGATATCAATATCTTTTACGATCACCATATCTTTATGATCTTTGACACTTAGATCATCTTCAAATGTCTTTGAAAACATCTGTGCGATCTCATGATTGCTGTAATTCATTCCTTCAAAGACTTCTTCATACATTTTCGCTACACGATCTGGTGTTTCTTTTAACCCTTCACGGTTTGGATCATCTCCAAGTGCAACAAGAATACCTCTTATATGTTCCTTGATCGCTTCTTTATCAATTGCCATAGTATTTCCTCCTATACGCCTGTCTTGTCAGGGTCCCATACAACTTTATGGATCTGAATCTGGAACCTGACTTTGTTAAGCTTGTTTTCTTTCATAAATTCAACGATTTCTTCTGGTTCGATCTTACCAAATACAGGACTGAAGTATACAATTGCTTTTTCACAAAGTCTGAATCGTTCAATGATTTCTTTCGCCCTGTTTAAATCCTCCCTGCTTCCAATAACAAATTTAACAACATCCCATGGTTTTAAATATTCCATATTTTCAAGGCACATATTCTCTTCCATATTACTGGATGGAAGTTTGTAATCCATTGTCATTGTTAGTCTGTTGTCTCTTTCTTTATAATATCTGATTGGTACACTTCCATTTGTCTCAATCTCAATCTCAACTTTTGGCATCATCAAGATACTTCCGATCAGTTCTGACACATTTTCGTCAAGAAGAGGCTCTCCACCTGTTAATGTAACAAGTTCGACTCCTGCTTCTTTGATCCTTTCTACAATCTGTGGTGCCGTCAATAATTCACATCTTGCATCTCTTTTATTGGCCCATGTTGTGTCGCAGTAAGAGCAGTTTAAGTTACATCCTTTCAATCGGATAAACATAGCAAGACGACCAGCTTTCTTTCCTTCTCCGTTGATACTTACAAAGGTTTCGACTACTTTAAATGTTTCCATCTCATTTACTCCCCATATGCTGCCATATTATTTGGTGTCTCATAAACTTTCGCTAACTTGACATCATATCCGATTTCTTTCACTCTATCATAAAAATATTTTGCAAAACTCTCTGCAGTTGGACGAAAATCTACGAAGATCATTTTGAAATTTTCCTCTTTCAATGCTTCTACTGTCTTCTCTTTTAATGTTCCATCTTCTATGATCAGACTATGATCAAACTCATCTGCTAATTTTTTGATATCATCTTTTAACTGTCCAAAATCGACAACCATTCCTCGAATCTGCCCTGTCTGTTCTAATGTTTCACTTTGTACGGTAACTTCTAATTTCCAGCGGTGACCGTGGATATTGCTGCATTTTCCTTCATAACCCGATAAAAAATGAGCTGAATCAAAGGATGCATGTGTTGTTAACTGATACATTTTCTTCTTTCCCTTCTACATATATTTTCAATCAAAAAAGGATACAAGCACGCGTACCTGTATCCTGAAAATCTTCTTCTCAGTCCTAGTTTTGTTTATAGACAGGATGGTACGAATGAACTGTCTTTGATTTCTAAAATCTTATCTAGTATATCATTGTTTTATCAAAATAGCAAACAGAGATTGCAAAATTTCACAATCTCTGTTTACTTATTATAAATATTGCTTATGAAAATATGAGGAATTAATTTATTGTAAATGGTTATTTACAATCTTATTTATTTAATGGTTTCTTTGTAAATGACATAACGATCATTCCAATAACTGCACCAACTACTACAGAAATTAAGTATTGTACTGGATTCGTGATGACTCCAATAACAAAGATTCCACCGTGTGGTGCTGGAAGCCCACATTTAAATGCCATGGATAACGCACCTGCTACTGCAGATCCTACGATACATGGTGGCAGGATATGGATTGGATCTCCTGCTGCAAACGGGATAGCTCCTTCTGTAATGAATGATAATCCCATGATGTAATTTACAACACCAGATTTTCTTTCACTCTCTGTAAAACGATTCTTGAAGAATGTTGTACAAAGTGCGATCGCAAGTGGAGGTACCATTCCTCCGGCCATAACAGCTGCCATGATCGCATACTGTTCTGGTCCTGCATTGGCTACAGTTAACTGTGCTGTACCAAATACGTAAGCTGCTTTATTAAATGGACCACCCATATCAATAGACATCATTCCACCAAGAATTGCTCCTAAAAGGATAGAACTTGTTCCACTCATAGATGATAAGAAGTTATTCAGTCCTGTATTGATCGCTCCAACAACCGGATTAACTGCGATCATCACAACACCCATAATTAAAATACCACAAACTGGGAATAGTAAAATTGGTTTTAACCCTTCTAATGCACTTGGTAATTTATCAAACAGTTTTCTTAATAAAACCATGATATATCCACCAACAAAACCTGCAAATAATGCTCCGATAAATCCAGAGGAAACGGCTTTGGCAGAATCATATGCCATGATATTTGCAAATGTATAACCACCATTTGCTAATGCTCCACCAACGAAACCTATCGCTAATCCTGGTCGGTCTGCAATACTCATTGCAATAAATCCAGCTAAGATTGGAAGCATAAATCCAAATGCCTGTTCACCGATTGTCTTTAGTAAAGCTGCAAGTGGTGTATTCTTACCGAAGTTTGCCGGGTTGATCGCCTGATTATCTACTAAGAATGCAAGAGCGATCAAGATACCTCCACCGATTACAAATGGCAGCATATGAGATACACCATTCATCAGATGTTTATAAATCTGACGTCCAACGCTTTCACCTTCTGCACTATCTTCTTGTGCTGCTGCTCCTGAATGATGATATGTTGGCGCTTTCTTATCTAAAATTGTCTGGATCAGTTCTTCTGGTTTATTAATTCCGTCCGCTACTTTTGTCTGAAGAACCTGTTTTCCATCAAAACGTGCCATCTCAACGTTCTTATCTGCTGCTACGATGATTCCATCACAATTTTCAATCTCTTCTTTTGTTAAGACATTCTTTGCTCCACCTGAACCATTTGTCTCAGCTTTTAATGTAATTCCCATCTCTTTTGCTTTATTCTCAAGAGATTCTGCTGCCATGAATGTATGAGCGATTCCTGTTGGGCATGCTGTAACTGCAAGAACTCTGATCGTTCCATCGTCTGCTTTCTCTTCTTGTACAGCAGGTTTCTCTTCTTCCTTCGCCGCCTCTTCTGGAAATTTTTCTGTTTCTTTCTTGTCGATCAATGCAAGATATTCTTCCTTGCTTGTTGCCTTCAATAAGCTGTCCTTAAATACTGGATCCATTAAGATCACAGATAATCTTGACAATGCCTCTAAATGCACGTCACTTCCTTCTGCTGGTGCTGCGATCATAAAAAATACGTCAGATGGTTCTCCATCCATTGCTTCATAATCGACTCCGTCTGGTACTGTCATAGAAGCCAAACCAGCCTTAGTTACTGCTTTGTTCTTAGAATGAGGAATTGCAATCCCTCCTCCGATACCAGTTGTTCCATTAGCTTCTCTTGCTAAAATGCCCTTCTTGTATTCTTCGCGATCTGTGATGTTTCCGCCCTTGACCATTAAATCAACCAGATGATCAATTGCTTCTTCTTTGCTGTTAACCTTCACACCAAGGTCAATTGTTGCATCCTGCAACAGCTCTGTAATTCTCATACAGGTCATCCTCCTTTTCCAAAATAAAAAACGTCAAAATCAATCATTCGTTTCCTTTTTTTCTTCATTATAGCACAGTTTCAGTCAAAGTCAATCATTTTAAACCATTTTCTTTCATATTTTTGAAAAAAAGGAAATATTAAAAAGCATACCTCTTTTTAATATTTCCCTTCCTTTTAATTTTTATTTCACTTTGATCGCCCAGCGCATCTTTGTTGATTTTGCTCTTCCATTCTGGGCACATTCCTCTTTTGATGGACGAATAACATCTTTGGCTACATCACTGTAGATTCCTACTTTCTTCCCATACTTAAACGCATGTTTTACAAGTCGATCTTCTCCAGAGTGGAATGTAAGGATCGCAACCTTTCCACCTGGTGCTAATGCGTCTGGAAGTTTCTCCAATAATTCTTCTAATACTTCAAACTCGCTGTTTACATCAATACGCAAAGCCTGAAATGTTCTCTGGCAGGATTTTTTAACTGCTTCTTTTCGCTCTTTTTCCGGCAAGAAGTTTAATGCTCTTTCAATGACATCTTTAAGATCTGTTGTTGTCTTGATCTTCTTTCCTCGTTTCATCGTTGCAACGGTTTCTTTTGCGATCTGTTTTGCATATGGCTCATCTGCATTTTCAATGAGCATCCCTTCAAATTCAGCCTTCGTAATATCTTCTAAACGCTCTGCCGCTGAAATTCCTTTTTCTGGATTCAGTCTTAAATCTAATGGTCCTTCAAATTTATAAGAAAATCCTCTTTCCGGATTATCAATCTGCATGGAGGATACGCCAAGGTCGGCTAAAATGAAATCGAATGGTCCAACTTCTTCGGCTACCTGATCAATATTAGCAAAATTAATATGCTTGATCGTTAAGATATCTTCTCCAAACCCTGCATCATGCAGACGTTTCTCTGTCTTTACAGATTCGATCGGATCTACATCTAATGCGTAGATATGACCTTTGCCCTGTAACTTTTCTAACATCTTTCTTGTATGTCCGCCATATCCTAAGGTTGCATCCAATCCTTTTTGTCCCGGCTGGATGTCAAAAAATTCAAGAATTTCTTTTACACAGATGGAAATGTGCATTCCTGCCGGTGTACTTCCTTTACTAATAACTTTTTGAATCGTATCTCCGTATTTTTCTGGGTTTAATTCTTTGTATTTCTCTTCGAATCTTCTTGGATGAGTCCCTTTGTATCTGACTCTTCGTTTATGTTTCTTTTCTGACTGCTGTTGTTCCATTATTTTATACCTTTCTTTGTTATAATCATGTTAATCTAAGATCAGGACATTTTTTCCTTCAAATGCAAAACCATAGGCTTTGATACTATTTTCGTTGATTCCTCCTTTATACTGTAACTTCCGCATTCTGCTTGATCTGATCGATCACTGTCATGATCTTCATTGCAATATCCATATCATTTTCAAAAATCTGTCCAATACTTCCGACACTTCGAAATGGCTCATCCATCATAACTCTTCGGTCTTCGATCATTCCATTTACAGAGATATAATCAACGATCAATCGCACAAAACGAATCTGATCAGCATTTAGTTTCTCCTCATTTAAGAATTCATTAAATGCCTCATTTGCTGCCTGTTGATCCATTCCTGTGATTTTTCTTACAAGAATTCCAACTGGTGTATCCCCATATTCTTTTGTATAATCTTCTTTTGATCCTAGTTCCTGCCAAAGAATTTTCTCCAGTTCCTGCATATCACTTTTTTGTAGCGGCTGGTTATTTCGTAATTTACGCACTGCCATGTTATCTTGATGCTCTTTTAAATAGAATTCTACCTTTTTGCGATAGTTTTCTAATCGATTCCCCATCTCAATTGGTGTATTTTCCTGATATTCTATTACTTGATCTGCAAAATCTGTATAAACGATTCTCTGCGTCTTTTTTGGTAAAAACTGAATCAGATCTCTAAGTGCTTCCCTGACTACATCCATTTCCAGAATAAATGCTTTTCCCCAGAATTCATTTGTCTGTACCTTATCCAAAATATATTTTTGCTCTTTGATCTGTGGCACAGAATCCTGCATTAAAGATAGTTTTTCTGCAATACCAACAACTGCTCCAATATTTTTCGAAAGATTCTTTCGTTCCAACATTGCAAGTTCAATACTATACATCAGATAATCAAATCTTCGTGCCAATTCATTTTCCTTCTCAGCCTCTATAATTGGTGCGATATGTTTCTTCAGGTCAGCCATTGCTTCTGTCTCAAGAATATCCCATGATTTCTGTTCTCGATATCGAAGAACATATTTCAAATGATGTTTTACAATGAAACTTTCGTTATTCAGATCACTTATCGCTTGTATTAATTCTTTCACTAATGTATTTCGATATTCTCTGAAATCTTCGTCTTTTTGATAGTCTGTATCTTGTAATTCTCTTGCAATCCTTGCTTTACATAAAAAGATCTTCTCGGACAATGTTTCTACAAAACCACTGTCTTTTCCATGTGGATTGACTCTGAAATATTCGAAGTTATTACAATAATCAAAGATCAGAAATTTTTCTTTATCCATTCCAGGCCCTAGTAAATCTTTGCAAAGTCTTGTTCCTCTTCCGATCATCTGACAGAATTTTGCATAACTTCTGACTTTCTTAAAAAATACAAGATTCAAAATCTCTGGAACGTCAATTCCTGTGTCCAGCATATCTACAGATACTGCAATCTGAGGCATCTTGTCCTTTTCTTCGAATTGTTCAATCAAATGTTCGGACTCTTTGATGCTGTAATCAATCTGTTTGATAAAATGACTGCCTTTTTCTGGAAAAAGCTTCTGAAAACGCTCGACAATTGTCTTCGCATGTTTGCTGTTTCTTGCAAAAATAATTGTCTTTCCCAATTTATCTCCGCCTTCTACCTTTAATCCTTCTCTCATCAGATTGGTTAACACAAGATCAATCGTGTCTTTATTAAACAGCCATCGATTTACAGCTGTATTCGGAATATCTTTCTCTACATTCTCATCATCATCGAATTCATCGTCAAATGCTTCTTTTTCTTCTTCGGATAACTGATCATAGTGGATTCCTTCTTCCATGATCTTTGTCTTATACTCTCTTGTCCGATAATCAACCAGATATCCTTCTTTTACTGCCTCATCAAGTTCATATGCATACGTTGGTACATTTTGTTCCAAATCAAAAATCTCATATGTATTTCTACCTATCTCTTCTTTCGGTGTAGCTGTCATTCCTAATAAGACCGCATCAAAATAGCGGAAGATTTCCTGATATTTCTTATAAATGCTTCGATGACTTTCATCTACAATGATCAGATCAAAATGTGCTGGTGTAAATAGTTTTTTTCCATCCTTTCTCTTCGTGTCATCAATCGCATGTAACATCGTTGGATATGTTGAAAATATCATTCTGCTGCTTTCTGGATCTTCTTTATTTTCAAGTAAATTGCATACTGTCAGGTCTGGAAGGAGATTACTGTAACTCTTCTTTGCCTGAGAAACTAAAGCTTTACGATCTGCTAAGAATAAAATATTCTTTACATAATTATGTCTGCGAAGTACGTCTACCAGACTGATACTAACCCTTGTCTTTCCTGATCCTGTTGCCTGTACTAGCAACAGCTTTCTATGATGATTCATGATAGATTCACATAAGACTGTCACGGCCTCTTTCTGATATGGCCGGTTTGTAATTTTATCTTGAATCTCTAAATGAATCAAAGGCTTTTTGCTTGTTCTTTGATCCACCATTCGCTGCAGATCTTCTTTTGTGAAAATACCTGAGACAACTCGCTGTGGATCATCCTGTGTATCGTCAATGATCTGCATTTCAAAACCATTTGTTATAAAAATGATTGGTCTTTGCTGGTATTGATTTTCCAGACAATCCGCATATAATTTTGCCTGATGACTTCCTTTCATCGGGTCTACACTGCTTCGTTTTGCTTCGATGACTGCCAGTGGTTTTCCATTATTGCTGTATAAAACATAATCGGCATAACCTTTTCCTGTACTGTTTGGCATACCTGTAACTGGCACTTCTGTAAGACAGTCCTTGCCAATCGTCCATCCAGCTTCCGCAAGATCAAGGTCAATGTATTTTCTTCTTGTCTCTGCTTCTGTATCTTTATCCACTTCATAACTTCGTCCAGTTTCATTTTCCTTACGAAGTTTGGTCATCTGTTCTCTTAGTTTTTCATTTTCCTTGATCGCTTCTTCTAATTTCTGGTCTTTTCCGCTTAGTTCTTTTTGAAGATTTTCTAATTCTTCCTGTGTTTTTTTCTCTTTTCCGGCATCTGGCAGCAGACTCATATCATAATGGCGATTTATATAGTTTTCACCATAACAGTAATCAATCCATTTACAGAACTGGAAAACACAGCGTAACGAAAGTACCGCTGCATCGTGTTTTACGTTGGTATTTGTATGTACTGCGACATTTCCAAGCTTAATCGTATATTTTAGCATATCAAATAATTTAGGCTGAATCAGCTTGCGGAAAGAATATTCGTGAATCAGGCTGGAAATATTATCACGATATGGCATGGTCAGGGCATCATCGTGGACATATACCCATCGAACTGCGAGTTCTAAGGCTCGTCTTGACAAGATTGCTGCTGTTGACGGAGATATGGCGATGCTTCGTTCCGCTTCTGCTGCCTGCATCGCAAAGTCTTTGAAACGATCTGTCTGTACTAGAAAGTCAAAATTCGTCTGCATGTGGTTTCCCTCCCCTTATTTTTCCTGATTCTTTGGTATTTGGTCTTGGTTTTATTATACTCTTTGTATTGTGGGTGGTGCAATATAGAAATTTGTGGATGACAAACTTCGATTTGTTGACTTGTTGAACGAAGGCTGCGAATTGTTCCTGCAATTCCATTGGCGGAATTGGAATAACCAAATTAAGAATGTCTTTGTTAGAAATATTAGCCTGTCTTACACCTCTACTAATACCTGTAAGTTTTTTCTTAATCTGTTTAAACCTAAGCAATTGTGATAAATAGTACTTATTTATATCTTTCTTGATTTCAAGCTTTGCATTTCGTTGATTTAAATAATACATTTCATAATCATTACCCAAAATACATACATTTCCGTAATCATCCTTACCAACAGTTCCTGTTAATGACATTACTAAATCACCTGGATACAAAGTATACTTTGCTAGTTTACTATCTTCTTTCCAATAAACCATATTAACAGGTTTAAAATATCCCGCGTTTATATTTCCAATTCTGAGTACAGGAATACCTATATTTTCATCAAACTGATCACTTTTAAATGCATAACCTCCTAATACATTTAATTTTTCAGATAATGAACATTCTTTCCAACCTTTTGAATTAGACTCTGGATTTCCAAACACCTCGATAAATCGGCTTTGCACCATGCCATCTAGTAACCTACTTTGGCACTTTCTTTGTTGTATTATTTTATCCACTTCCTTTAATTTATTAACTATTTTTCTCTGCTGTTCTATTTCTGGTAATTTTATTTCTATATTTTCAACTATTTTTTTTGAAATTTCTTTAAAAGTTGCTCCTCGTCCAAGTGAATTTAAATATTCCTTTTTACTTTTTAAATACCAATATAAATACTCATTACAAATTTCATCTGAACAAATCAAGTTCTTAAATCCTTGATTACAATACATTTCTTTTCCTGCAATTGCAACTTTTCCTATCGGTGCCCTTGACGATAATAAAACTGTTCCCTTTGGCAACAATGTTAATTTTTTCTTTTCTATTGCTAACTGAGTAATTTTTCTTTTAGTATCTGATATAATATAGTCATTATCATTAATTTCAGCAGGGGTAATCCAATTAAATTCTCCATTCCAATACTCTTCAACATTTGTTTTTGGAGTTCCTCCTGATACTACTTCACAAATCTGTCCAAGCTTTACTCTTCTCATCTATTCTATCCTTTACAACTTTGCTTATAAATATATTAATAATAAGTTTATTGACTACTTTATAAAACAATAAAATAGCCGCCCTGTAAAACGAACGACTATTCCGACTTAATAAATATCAAGCTAACCATCTACTGGTAGCAATTTATATTTGTAGTTTATCATCGCTTCGTTTATTTTTCAATATTTTATATTATTTAATATATTTTCGCAAATTCAAATTTCTCTATCTACTATTCATCATTTTCTTCCAACATTTTCCTTAATTCCACCAGATTCTTATGAATTTCCACCTCTAATTCCTCAATATCTTTCAAAATTTCCTCTGTTGGTGGATACTCTACTGGAATATACTCGATCTCTTTATATTTATTGATAGAAAGATCATAATCATTTTCAACAATCTCTTCTTTCGACACAAAAAAAGACTGTTCTGTTCGTTTTCTTTCTTCTTCCTTTTCTAGATTCTGATATCTCTCAATAATATCAGGAATATCATTCTCTTCAATTTCCTGACGTTTATCGTCTAAAGTTCTTCCATCAGCTTTCATATCATAAAACCAGACTTTATCAGTTCCTCCTGCCCCTGTTTTTGTGAAGAGTAAGATAGCTGTGGATACTCCTGCATATGGTTTAAATACTCCAGATGGCATGGAAATCACTGCGTCTAGTTTATGATTTTCAATTAATTCTTTTCGAATCGCTTTATGTGCACGGCTGCTTCCGAATAATACTCCATCTGGTACAATAACTGCTGCCCTTCCTCCAATTTTCATGATACGAAGGAATAAAACAAGGAATAATAATTCTGTTTTCTTTGTTTTTGCAACTTTTAAAAGATCTGCTGATACTCCATCATAGTCTAAACTTCCTTTAAATGGTGGATTAGCAAGAATTAATGAATACTTTTCTTTGTCTGTATTCATCTCTGACAAACTGTCTTTGTATTCAATATTCGGATCATCGACTCCATGAAGCAGCATATTCATTGCTCCGATTCGAAGCATCGTTCGGTCCATATCGAACCCATAGAACATCTCATGATTAAAATGCTCTCTTTGTTCCGCATTTAAGAATAAATCTTTGTGGTTTTTACGCAAATACTGCTGTGCTGCCATTAAGAACCCTGCTGATCCCATTGCCGGGTCGCAGATGATATCAGATGGTACTGGTTTTACCAATTCTACCATCATCTGAATGATATGTCTTGGGGTTCGAAATTGTCCGTTCTTTCCTGCACTTTCCAGTTTGGATAACAGATATTCGTATAAATCTCCTTTACTGTCTCCTTCCAGATTCAATCCATCAATCCCATCAATTACTTTGGTAAGTAATGCTGGCGTTGGAATCTTAAAGATCGCATCTCCCATATATTTACTATAAGCAGATTCTCCATCTGGATGTAGATTTTTAATAAACGGAAATACTCCATTCATCATCAGATCATAAATCTCATTCGCATCTCCCAGATTCTTAAATTTACTCCAACGATACTGCTGACAATCTGCTGGGAAAATTCCTTCGTATGGAATTCCTAAAATATTTGCATCTCTTTCCTTTCTTGTTTCTACTTCATCTAACTGCTTGATAAATAGTAAGTAGTTAAACTGTTCGATAACTTCCAGTGGATTTGTAATTCCACCTGTCCAGAAAATCTCCCATATCTTATCTACTTTGTTTTTTAATTCACCCGTAATCATCTTACTTCCTCTTCTTCGTTTTCATTTTTTATGTGAAAAGTATACCATAAAATCACAAAAGGTCACAACCTGTATCTCTACCATGATACAGTTATGACCTTTCTTTAAACATATATAAAATTATTGTGCATGCCTCTTCAACGCTTCCAAATAAATCGCCCCTAATCTGCTAGGTTTCGTCTTCTTATGTGTCACATACCCAATATGCATCTCGCCTTCTTCTGCAAGCGGAACTGCGATAATATTCTCTCCATTTAATTCCTTATCGATCACACCGCTGCTGATCGTATATCCATTTAATCCGATCAGCAAGTTAAACAACGTTGCCCTGTCTCTCACTCGAATGTTCTTTGAACGCACTTCCGTACTGAACATCTCTTCAGAATAATAGAAAGAATTATGTTCCCCCTGCTCAAATGACAGATACGGATAATCTTTGAGATCTTCCATTGTGACCTGATCTTTCTGTGCCAGCGGATTCTTATCGCAGATAAAAATATGTGGTCTTGCAACAAATAGTTCCGTGAATTTGAGATCATTTGCTTTCATGATCTTCTCAAGGACCGATGCATTGAATTCATTGAGATATAAAATTCCGATCTCACTTTTCATTCTGGCTACATCATCGATAATCTCATAAGTCTGAGTTTCTCTCAGACTGAAATCGTAATTCTCGCTTCCATATTCTTTGATCAAGTCTACAAATGCATTGACTGCAAAAGAATAATGCTGTGTTGAAATGCAAAATTCCTGTTTCCCACCACTTTTATGTTTATATTTCTCTTCGATCAATGCCGCCTGCTCCAATACCTGTCTTGCATATCCAAGGAAGATCTCTCCTTCTCTGGATACATGAATTCCCTTGTTCGTGCGGTCGAAGATCGTGATCTGCATCTCTTTTTCCAGTTCTTTTAGAGCTTTGGTAAGACTTGGCTGTGATACAAAGAGTTCTTCTGCTGCCTTGCTGATCGTTCCGATCTCCGCAATCGTTACGACATATCTTAGCTGTTGTAATGTCATCGTTTCTTCCTTCTTTGGTCTTTTTGTATCATTATACAATAGTTTATTTTATATGGCAAAGACTGATTGTTTCTTTTAATCTTACTCACGATTCTTTAACGCATCAGAAAGTCCAACTTTGTAAATCTTTCGCACTAATAACTTGTTAATTACCAGGTATGTAATGATAATTCCTGCATAGATCAATGCATACATCTGCCATGTGAAACTTAAATTCATACCACAAGCTATATTGGAAACCATAACTGGATACATTGCATCCATTAATTTCTTGGATAACGGAACACTGATCAGTGCTCCAATTGCGATCATATAGAAATTCCCATCTAGATAAAGCTTCTTAATCTCTTTCTTCCGATACCCAAATACTTTCATCAACGCAATATTTTGTGCAGAACGATCAATCATTACCTTGATCATTAAATACATGACAATTGCAAAGATGATAACAGAAAGTCCAACGATCATTCCCATCATCGGAATCATCATATTGATAAATACATCTGAACTCTCCTCAATTGCTTTTTTACTTGTCGTTGCATATAGTTTTCCAGAGTCAATCGACAGTTTCTTCTTTGATACAACCATATTGTAATAATCTGATGATGTCTGAAAGAGATCTCTCATGCTGTCGATATCCATAAATGCATATAACCCAGAAGAATATTGTGTGATATCTGCTACCTGAAATGCGTAATCCATTTCATCTTCCTCATCAGACAGTATGATCGAGTCACCTTTTTTTAGATCATATTTCTGTGCCATTGCAGATGAAATAACAACTTTGTTCTTTGCTTTCGGAAGATCTTTATCCTGGCTGAAATATGGATTATCATTTTCTATACCGATCAGGGAAATTTCAAGATCATATCCCCATACTTCTTTATGCAATCCTTTTACAAAACATGCATCCCCGCCTTTTGGTACTTTTTTATCTGGATATTTATATGTATACATATATTCAAATTTTGTGTCTTTCTTATTTTCTTTGCTGATATGATCACACATCACATAACAGTCCAGACCGATCATCATAACCAACAGTGCAATAAACATTCCAAATACTACCGTAAATCCGGCTCTTGCCTCACGCAGTGACTGCCTGATCCTGAATTTTGTAAGAAATGGCATATCACCTAATTTGACTTTTGAAATATGACTCTTCTTTTGCTCATTTCTTATCATAGAAAGTGCTGGCCTTGACAGTTTCTTTCTTATAACAAAATAGTTTACGATCACTGCAACAAGTGGCGGCATAACAATTCCATACACCAATAGATAGATTAAAAGTTCTGGACTCAAATCTGGTATAGAAAAATAATCATAACAATCCTGCATCTGTGTTGGAATTCCTATCGGACTATATCCAATGATCGTTCCTGCTAATCCAGCCAGAAATGTTACGATCACCGGAACTGTTAAATAATATTTTAGAAGCTGCTTCTTTATCACTCCAAGCGCATACAATGTTCCAATAATACTATTTTCTTTCTCAATTTCATGAATGACAAAAACAGATATTACATAGGTAAATAAGATCATAATGATGACACCTGCTACCATTCCAGCAAGTTTACTAATGACCTGATCACCTGCCGCTGCTCCAATTCTTATGTTGTCATCTGCCTTTAAAAACTGAGTCAGATTCGATGTTTCCATATCAAATGCTTTCATCAGTTCTTTTGTTCCTTCTTCCAATTGATCAGTTCCTTCTTTTAACTTACTACTTCCATCTGATGCTTTTTTAACACCATTTGTATAAGCCTTGATTCCATCTCTATATGTTTTTAAGGCATCCAGCTGTTCTTTTGCTGATTCTAAGGATAATCTTGTCAACCCATCACTTGACTTTGCGATCAAACTTTTTAGAATATTCGCATAATTATTTTCTGTCAATGATGTTACACCAAAGGAGGTCAACTGGCTTTCTGCCGTTTTTAAGTATGCCTGAAAAATCTGATTGGCACCTTTTTGCAATGTTTCGTTGTTTTCACTTAGTTTGTTTAATCCGTCTGACATCTGGGTACTTGCATCTGTAAGTTTTTTGATTCCGTCTTTGATGTCATCTTTCTTTCCTGCAGTTTCTTCCCAGTAATCTTTAAAATATGGATCATCGACATCATCCGGGTTAAATGTGATCTTCTTTAATTTATTTTTCAACTGTTTCTGAGTCATTGCACCATTTAATCGGTATGCATAGATATATTCCTCAGACTGAATACTATTTTCATTGTCTTTTAGATTTTCATAAGCATCTTCTGTCACAAATGCAAGTCCAAACTGTTTGCTGTCTACAGTACTGTCTGATAACTTTTCATAACATGCATCGTAGTCTGGAACTGATCCGATTCCTGTTATTTTATAGAAGTTGCCGTCAATCGTGATCTTTGATCCTGTTTTTAAGTTGCGTTCTTGTGCATATCGTTTTTCTACAACAACTTCACTTTTGTTTTTTGCTAATCGACCTTCATCCAGATTAATTTTATTGACTTTTTTACGATTCTTAAAGATTCTTAACTTACTTCCATCTTTTTGTCTAAAATCAAGATAAAATGTCTCTTCTACTGTAAGCCCTTTCTTTGTAAAGTTTTCTTTTTGTTTTGTCGTTAGTGGCACAAATACCTGAAACTGTCCATCTTCCAGCTTATGTTTCTTTGCCTGCTTTGTAGTTCCATCAACAATCATATCCGCTGCACCTACCAGACTGATGACCAAATACATACTGATAATAATCAAAAAAGCAAGTGCAAAATAGCGGAATTTATTTTCTTTTAAATCTCTCCATGCTCTTTTTCTCAATACTTTTTCCATCTAAAGATCCTCCAGTGATTTTGCTGGTAATCTTGTTTCATTTTCGTAATCTTCACTGATCTGACCATCTTTGATGATAATAACCTTATGTACCATATTGCGGATTGCATTATTATGCGTTACGATCAGCATGGTTGTGCCATATTGCTGATTGATCTTCTCTAATAAGATCAAGATATCTTTGGATGTTTTCGAATCAAGAGCTCCTGTCGGTTCGTCGCAAAGAAGCAGCTTTGGATTCTTGATCAACGCCCTTGCAATTGCACATCGCTGCTGCTGTCCACCGGATAATTGTGCAGGAAATTTATCTTGATGTTCTGTTAGTCCGAGCGTATCTAGCAGTTCTTCCATATCCAATGGATCTTCCGTTAAAAATTGACAGATCTCTATATTTTCTTTGACTGTAAGATTTGGTACCAGATTATAAAACTGGAAGATAAACCCTAGATTAGCTCTGCGGTATTCGGAGAGCTCATCTGCATTTAATCCTGATATTTCATTGCCATCGACTTTGACTGAACCAGAATCCATAGTATCTAATCCGCCGATGCAGTTTAGCATTGTAGATTTTCCTGAACCACTGTTTCCTTGGATAACACACATCTGCCCTTGTTCGATGTTGGTTGTGATTCCTTTTAGTACTTGATTATAGCTTTCGCCTGATCCGAAGCTTTTTTTCATATCTTTTATTTCTAAATACATATGTAATTCCTCTCATTTTTATAAGTTAGTCTATACTAACACTTGGTTAGCATTGCCTAACGTTATTATAACAAAAGTCTACACACTTCACAAGATTTTGATTTGTAGTTTGAAGACGGAAATTATTGGTGGAATATTATAAAAAGAGATCATGTGTCTGCAACCCACT
>ERZ827126.1261-NODE-1261-length-25018-cov-4.000000_pt1 | contig 25018 bp, 24 predicted proteins | sample MGYA00519780_ERZ827126 | MGnify/ENA primary metagenome ERZ827126 (study PRJEB31778, sample SAMEA3449262) | human gut metagenome | biome: human gut; feature: human-associated habitat; material: faeces | place: United Kingdom | collected 2010/2012 ...
GAGGGCGTGACCTTTGCCTCCCATCTGGACGGTCACCGCATCTTCATGGGTCCGGAGGAGAGCATGCAGATCCAGGCCAATCTGGGCTCTACCATTGCCATGGCCTTTGATGAGTGTGTGGAGAACCCCGCCCAGCACGATTACTCCAAGGACAGCTGCGAGCGCACCACCCGCTGGCTGAAGCGCTGCAAGGCTGAGATGTCACGCCTGAAGCACGAGGGCATCTCTGTCAACCCGGATCAGCTGCTATTCGGCATCAATCAGGGCTGTACCTATGCAGACCTGCGCGTGGAGCACATGAAGCAGATCGCCGAGCTGGAGTTGGACGGCTACGCCATCGGCGGTCTGGCTGTGGGCGAGCCCACCGAAGTGATGTATGAGATGATCAGTCAGGTGGAACCGCACATGCCCAAAGACAAGATCCGCTATCTGATGGGCGTCGGCACCCCCGGCAACATCATTGAGGCTGTGGCCCGCGGCGTAGACCTGTTTGACTGCGTTATGCCCAGCCGCAACGCCCGCCATGGTCACCTGAACACATGGAGCGGCATCATCAACATCAAAAATGCAAAGTATGAGCGGGATGAGCGTCCCATTGACCCCGCCTGCGGCTGCCCGGTGTGCCGCAACTATTCCCGCGCCTACATCCGGCACCTGCTCAAGGCAGACGAGATGTTGGGTATGCGCCTGACCGTGATGCACAATCTGTGGTTCTACAATCACCTGATGGAACGCATCCGGGACGAGCTGGATGCCGGTACCTTTACCGCCTTCCACGATAGATATGTGAAGCTTCTGGATACCCGAATTTAAACTTTAGCCTTGCAACAAGACTGATAAGAGGGTATAATAGCATTATCTGAATTTTTGAGAGGAGATTTTGCCCATGCAATTTCTGACTACCACGTCCGAAGGCTATATCAGCCTGTTCTTCACGCTGGCACTGATGCTGGTCCTGCTGTACTTCATGATCTACCGTCCCCAGAAGAAGCAGGAAAAGAAGGATGCCGCTATGCGCAGCAGTCTGGAGATCGGCGATCAGGTCACCACCATCGGTGGTGTCATTGGCCGCGTTGTCGCCATCAAGGACGACACTTTTGTTCTGGAGACCGGCGCTGACCGCGTGAAGATCCGCTTCACCAAGTCTGCTATCTCTTCGGTCGAAAAGCTGAACATGGACAAGGCTCCTGCCGACAAGAAGTAAGCGTTTACACCGTGCATACATGAACCGCCTCCCTGCATAGACTATGTGCAGGGAGGCGGTTTTGTTATGTCTGAATCTCGAGGTTTCCCGGCGGAACTTCTTTCGTTTCTGCTTTTCGGGGCGTTGGGGGTAGCTGTAACAGCGGCAGCTTTGGCCGGTTTTGCGCAGCTGATGGCCGGGCAGGGCTGCTCCGGCAGCGTAGTGCCGATACTTGCCACAACAGCCGTATGCATGGGCAGTTTGCTGTGTGCACTGGCGGCAGCGTTCCGAAAAAAGGCGCGCGGTCTGTTGACAGGACTGCTTCAAAGTACCTTTCTGGCAGTGCCGCTGGTGCTTTCTGCTGTATGGAACGGCACAGCCGCCGAGTCTGCTGTGGTGTGCCGCATTCTGGCGGTGCTGCTCTGCGGCTGCATTGGCGGGCTGTTTGGCGTCACCCTGCGCAGCCGCAGGCATGCACTTCGTTGATCAATCTGGCAAATCGAATACATCAGAGGGGAAAACAGCGTATGTGGATCTATGAACAAACTAAACCGGAAGAAGCCTTGTCTTTGCTGCCGCAGACGGTCAGCCTGCCGGTGCAGAAAGCGGAGTCCGCTCTGCCGACTGCACCGGCAACCGCACCGGAAATCGTAGAGAAATTGCCGCAAAAAGAACCCTGCATCCCGTCAAAGCGGCACGCCACCCGAGATTGCTGGCTGCTGGCTGCGGCCTTTCTGCTGGGGTGCACGGCAGCCGGTGTATTGCAGGCCGTATGCGATGCCCGGCAGGCAGAACTGCTGCAGTATTATCTGGAGGCATGGCAAAGGCTGTTTGCACCGGGCAGCTTGCAGGGTACCGTACAGCTTTTCGGCATGGAATATCTGGCTCTCGGCCTTGTGGTCAGCCTGTTTCTGGTATTGGGGCTGTCTGCCCTTGGGCCAGTGATGATCTTTGGCAGCATGATGTTGTACGGTTTGGGCAGCGGGTTGCTTATGGTACAGCTTTGCGCCGCAGGCGGATGGAAAACGGTACTTCTGGCGCTGCTGTGGACAGGCCTGCCGGCGGCAGCAGCAAGCGGCTGTCTGTGCTTTTTCGGGGCTTGTGCTTTGCAGGTCAGCAGCCGGATCCACGCCTATTCTTTTCGTAAGCATCCCGGCGGACAAGCCCGCCCCGGGGTACAGGCACTGTTGGGACAATATCTGCTGACCATGGTGGTGCTGCTGCCGCTGTGCGGTGCGGCAGCAGGGCTTTCGTATCTGGGCAGCCGCCTGTGAACAGCATCCTTTTCTTGCGGGTTTTGGCACAGTGTGTTACAATAACAAAAGACCATAATAAATGAGGGACAGACATGAAACTAAAATCCGTCTATGTATGCTCCAATTGCGGAGAGACAAGCCCCCGCTGGATGGGGCGCTGCCCCAGCTGCGGCAGCTGGAACACCATGAACGAGGACGTTGTAGCCGAGGCACCCAAGGCGGGGACTCCTGCTGCCCGGCAGGCTGCTGCGGCACGGCAGGAGGGCGTGACCACCCTGACCGCCCGGCGGCTGTCAGAGATCAGCACCACGGAGGAAAAAAGCCGCATCCTGACTGGCATCTCTGAGCTGGACCGTGTATTGGGCGGCGGCATCGTGCTGGGCGGCGTGGTGCTTTTGAGCGGTGAGCCGGGCGTGGGTAAATCCACTATGCTGTTACAGCTGTGCGACGCCATCTCCAACCAGCACAGCGTTTTGTATATCACTGGCGAGGAGTCTGTCCGGCAGGTCAAGCTGCGTGCAGCGCGGCTGAAGGTACCGCAGGATAACATTTTTCTGGCGGCGGAAAACGACGTAGATGAGATCTGCGGTCTGATCGAAAAGGAAAAGCCGGACCTTGTGGTCATCGACTCTATCCAGACCATGCGCTGCATGGATATCTCGTCCGCGTCCGGCACAGTCAGTCAGGTGAAGGAAAGTGCCGCGCGGCTGCTGGCAGTCGCCAAAAAGCAGGAAATTCCAATGTTCATCGTGGGTCACGTGAACAAGGATGGTGCAATTGCAGGCCCCAAGGTCATGGAGCATATCGTGGATACGGTGCTCTACTTTGAGGGCGACAAGATGCTGCCGTACCGCATTCTGCGGGCAGCCAAAAACCGCTATGGCTCCACCAATGAGCTTGGCATGTTCGATATGACCGGCACAGGACTTGCCGAGATCGAAAACCCCTCCCAGATGCTGCTGGAGGGGCGTCCGCTGGGGGTCTCCGGCAACTGTGTAGCCTGCACCATGGAGGGCAGCCGTCCCATCCTGAGCGAGATTCAGGCGCTTGCCACCAAGACAAATTTCCCGGCACCCCGCCGCGCCTGCAGCGGATACGACTATAACCGCATGAACCTTTTGATCGCCGTGCTGGAAAAGCGGGCAGGGTACTTCTTTGGCAATCTGGATGTCTATGTCAATATCGTGGGCGGCATTGCACTGCGGGATACCGCCTGCGACCTTGCCGTTTGCCTGAGCATGGTCTCCTCGTTGCTGGACCGCCCGGTCAGCGATAAGCTTATCGCCATTGGCGAGGTAGGTCTGGGCGGGGAAGTGCGCAGCGTGCCCAATTTGGAACAGCGTCTGCACGAGGCAGAGCGTATCGGTTTTGAGCGGGCAGTTATCCCCAAGCACAGCCTTGCACACCTGAATGCCGCAGATTATCCCGGCATGAAGCTGGTCGGTGCGGCGTATATTGCAGATGCCATTAATGCGCTGAAAAATGACCGCCTGTGATGAAACGAGGAACCTATGTCGATTTATCTGGACGAAAGAAATCCCGGCAAGCACGCGCCCTTTGAGGATGCTGCCCCGGATATTGTGGAATATGTACGTTATCTTGAAGTGATCGCCGGCAAAAGCGCCAATACAGCGTTCAGTTATTACTGTGACCTACGCTCCTTCAGCCGCTTTATGAAGCGCCGCCGCGGGCTTGTGGCCGCAGATGCAGAGTTTAAGGAGATTGACCCCAAAGGGCTGGATACGGCCTTTTGGGGCAGCATAACAAAAGAGGATATCTACGAGTATCTGTACTTTTTAAACCGGGAGTGCGGCAACAAAAAATCTTCTACCGCCCGGCGGCTGGCCAGCCTGCATGGTTTTTATGATTATCTGGTCAATCAGGTCAACCGCCTATCCGAGGACCCTGCGGCGGCCATCCGTCCGCCCAAGCAGGATAAAGTATTGCCCAAGTACCTGACGGCAGAGCAGTCCATCTCGCTTTTGGAGAGCACCCAGACTCAGAGCGATTTCCCGGAGCGGGACTATTGCATGGTGGTGCTGTTTCTCAACTGCGGTATGCGTCTTGCAGAGCTGGTAGGTATGGACCTTGGAGACATTGACTTAGAGCAGCGACAGATCCGCCTATTTGGCAAAGGCCATAAGGAACGCATGGTCTACCTGAACGATGCCTGCGTGGAGGCGTTGCAACTGTATCTGCGCAAGCGCAATACTATGGAAGGGCTTTCACCCAAGGAAAAAGCCGTGTTCATTACGCGGATGCGCAAGGAGCGTATCTCGAACCGCAGGGTAGAACAGCTGATCTCCGGCGCAATGAAGGCCGCCGGACTGAAGGGCTTTTCCACCCATAAGCTGCGCCATACGGCCGCCACGCTGATGTATCAAACCGGCAATGTGGATATCCTTACCCTCAAGCAGCTTCTGGGTCACAGCAGCGTTGGAACAACGCAAATTTATACGCACCTACAAGAATTTCAGGTTCGCTCTGCCATTGAAGAAAATCCGCTGGGCAAGGTACTGCCCATAAAGGCCAAAAAAGCAAGCTTGGATACAACAGAAGCAGCAGGGGAGACATCTGCCGAAAATGCCCCGGCGGGAGAGGACGCTTCTGAACCGTCCGGCCCAATGGCCGCCTTTAAGGGCGCTGCACAGGATGGCTTTCGGGCAGATATCTCGGCAATATCTGATGAGAAAAACGACGATTTATCGAGCGATACTTAAACCCGCACAAAACATCTAATAAGACGATTCAAGGACCTATGGCGCGATCCGGTTTGACTGGATGCTGCCATGGGTCTTTATAATTTACATTATAAACAGTCAGCAGCCATCCATACAGGAGCGTCCATAGAAACGATCTGGTAGAAACACACAAATGAACAACCACAGCCGCAAACTGTAAACGCAGCATGAAATGTTATAAAGCGGCGCATAGATGCTTACTGGAATAAAAGAATTACAAACGAACCGATGCAGCAGCGCATAACACAGGAACAATCTGTAAGCGTGAGACAAAGAAAACAATAAAATATGATAAAAAGTGCAGAATGCGCAGAATGGTTGAACCAAGCCCAAAAAATGAGCCAGCCGGGTCTGGAACGCCAAAAATCCGGGAAATGGGCTTTTTTCACTTCCCTAAGTTTCGCATAACGTGCATTATACGAAATATCTATAATCAAAAAAGAGAAGCTGCCCTTCTCTCTTTCTGTCAGATTTCCGGCAGCTTCTGTGGATGTTGTTCTTTTTGTATGTGCCCGCTTCTGCGCCATTGAACGCATTACCAGTATGTTCAAGCGTTCGGCTTATGCCTGCGGTAGCCGTTCCGGTGCGTTACAAGTCATGCTATAAAAGCATATCGCTTTTTCTGCTTCGGTGATGCGATGCTCATTCCGTCGGCAGCGGTTCTGTGCCGAAATATGCACAGATGGCTTCGTAATAAATGCGTGCCACAGCTTTGCACCCCTCCTCACTGCCAAAGTGCTCTACATCATCGGCATTCGTTACAAAGCACTGCTCTGCCAATACTGCCGGACAATCCACATCTTCCAGCAGCGTAAAGCTGCGCTCAGGCCGCACCTGTGTGTAGGTGTTCTCCACCAGCTGCTTCTGGTCGTTTTCCAGATAATAAATGTACCGCACTCCCCCACGTCCGCGCAGCTTTGCGCCGATGCTTTGCATTCCGCCGGCCAGCAGCTGGGCAAAATAAAAGCTCTCCTGATGCCATGTACGTCCGGGCACTGCCGGATAGCATTCAAAGCCGGATGCCGTAGAGCCGTTGGCTGCGGAATTGCCATGGATGGACAGCAACAGCTGCGGGCTTTGGGCACTGGCGGTGGCTGCACGCTGGGCAGGCGTGGCGGTTGCATCAAAGCTTTCCCGGGTCTGCAACGGAATGTAATTCGGGTCCTGCTCTAACCATTGAAGCAGCACAGCAGCCGTAGCTGCGGTGACCTGCTTTTCCTCGACCACTCCCCTTGCGCCTGGGTCGTTGCCGCCATGTCCGGCATCTATTGCCACCCGGTACGGCGGGTCGCCCACCACAGGACGAAAATCATCCTCTGCGGACGAGACTGCGGGTGCTGCGGGTGCGTTCAATTCCAGTGCCGCCTTCCATAAAAACAGGCCGAAACAGAGCATCAATGCCGCAAAAACAAGCAGTAGTCCATGCAAAATCCGACGCTGGGCTTTGCGGCGGTGCGTTTTGCGTTTACTATGCTTATTTACTGGTCTGCGCTGACTGGTTGGCATAAAGTTTTACTTCCTGTTCGTTTTACATTTATAATACGAGTATACTCGCCTTTTCCCTGCACTGCAACAAAAAAAGACTGCCAATTTTTCAAAAGACAGTCTTTACTGGGTTATTTCAGTTCCACAACTGTTACACCGCTTTCGCCCTCACCGTAACGACCAAGACGGAAGCTTTTTACCATGCGGTTGCCGCGCAGATGCTTATGAATGGCAGTGCGCAGTGCGCCGGTGCCATTGCCGTGAATCAGATAGACCACCGTCTGTCCGTTCAGGATGGCACGGTCAATAAAGGAATCCACCTCTGACAGTGCCTCGTCCACCGTAAGTCCCAGCAGGTTGCACTCCATTTTGGCAGTACGCTGTACGCGCTCTACCCTGCCGTTGGGACGGTTGGTATCGCCTGTCAGACGGGAATACCGCTGCTGCGCCTTGGTTTTTGGTGCAGTGGGTTCTTTTACCAGCTTATCCGGTTGCTTCAAGCCCTTGAGGGGTACCTTGGTCTTAATGATACCGGCGCGCACCAGCACATCACCGTTTTTATCAGGCAACGCCAGAACGGTGGCCAGCTGGTTCAGCTCTACAATGCAGACCTCCTGCCCTACCTTTACCTCCTTCAGTGGCACAAACTCCTTAACGGGGTTATGCACAACCTCCGTACCGGCAAACAGTTTTTCGGTCTCCTTTTTGGCAATCTCGCGGGCGCGTTGCGCTTTTTGCTGGGCGCTCATGCGCTCGTCCTTTTGCAGCTGGCGCAGCTCGTCGGTCAGCGCATAGGCCTGTGTTTCCACCTGCTGTGCCAGCGTGCGTGCCTTGGCACGAGCTGCTTCCAATTCATTCTCGCCCTGCTGGATCAGCTCGTCCCGCTTTTTGCGGGCGGCTTCCAGCTGATGGGAGGCTTCGTTGCGTAGCTGCTCCACCTCGTTCTGGCTTTCTTTCAGTTGAAGTTTCAGATCATCCAGCTGACCCAGAACTGCATCCAGACGTTTATCCTCGGCAGACAGATGCTGCTGGGCAGCCTCAATGACGCGGCTGGGAATGCCAAGCTTTTCGCTGATCAGGAAAGCGTTGGACTTGCCCGGTACGCCCACACTCAGCTTATAGGTGGGGCGCAGGGTCTCCAGATCAAACTCGCAGCTGGCGTTGACCACGCCCTTCGTTTCCAATGCAAAGACCTTCAGCTCTGCATAGTGGGTGGTCGCCATCAGCAGAACGCCACGGCGTCGCAGCTCCTCAATGATGGCAACTGCCAGCGCGGCGCCCTCGGCGGGATCGGTACCGGCACCCAGCTCGTCCAGCAGCACAAGGGTGTGCGGCATGGCCAGTTCCAGAATACCGGTGATCTTTTTCATGTGGCCGGAGAAGGTGGAAAGGCTCTGCTCAATGCTCTGTTCATCGCCGATGTCTACCAAAAATTCATCGAACACACAGATCTCGCTGCGCTCGTCTGCCGGGATCAAAAAGCCGCACTGTGCCATGGCACACAGCAGACCGGCGGTTTTCAGAGTAACCGTTTTACCGCCAGTGTTCGGACCGGTGATGATAAGGGAATCATACTCCCCGCCCAGTGCAATGTCCACCGGAACGCACTTCTGCGGGTCGATCAGTGGGTGGCGGGCGCGGATCAGATTAAAGAAAGAATCCGTCCGCACAGCAGGCTTGAAAGCTTTCAGTTGCAGCGCAAGCCGCGCTTTCGCCAGTAGAATGTCGATTTCCAGCATGGCCTTGTAGCTGTACTGAAACTGCGGCTCAATAGCGGCCACCTGTGCGGTAAAGGCCACCAGAATGCGCTCGATCTCCTGCGCCTCCTGTGCACGGTATTGCAGGATGCGGGCATTCGCCTCCACCACAGCCTGCGGTTCCACGAACACCGTAGCACCCGTAGAGGATACATCGTGGATGATACCGCTGACCTCGCCGCGATACTCGCTCTTGACCGGCACAACATACCGGCCGTTGCGCATAGAAACCACGCTTTCCTGCAAGTATTTAGAGGTATCCATATTGCGCACCATGCTTTCCAGCCGGTCGCGGATGCTGTTTTCTGTGGCGCGGATCTTCTTGCGCAGCTCTGCCAGAGTGCGGGAGGCGGTATCCGCCATGGCGTCCGGTGCCAGAATGGCACTTGAGATCTGCTGCTCAAGACCCGGTTCCGGTGCAAGCGCGTAAAACAGATCATCGGTCGGCAGTGCGTCATGTTCAGAGGAGCCGTACCAGCTGGTCAGGTGCTGAAAATTGCGCAGCGCACCAGCCACCATCAGCAGCTCGCCCATGGAAAGCACACCGCCCTTTACGGCACGGGCAGCAAGCTGGCTGACCCCCTCTACCCCGCCAAAGCGCGGCGAGCCGTTTTTGATCAGCAGGGTGTTGATGGCATCTGTCTGCTCCAGTGCATAGCGCACCTCATCCGGGTCGCACTGCGGCTCAATAGCCAGCAGCATGGCACGGGCTTCCTTGCATACGCAGCCCTCTGCTGCACGGGCAATGATCTTATCCAGTTCTAATGTTTTTAAGTAGCTTGTTTCCATACTGTTCCTTTTTGGTCAGGGCAGCACACTTTTCAAAAAGGCATAGCTCTTCAGCGGCTTATCCAGATGCGTCAGGGCATAGTTTTCAGCCACTGTGGAAAGCTTTGCCAGACTGCCCACAGAGATCTTGAATGCAAATATTTTTTTGTCCTCTACTAAGCAGATGTGGCGCAGTGCAAACAGCGCAGCCTTGTCCAGATTGCAATTCTTGCCTGCTTTTGCCGCACAGGACGCGCAAAGCAAATGCCCTTCCTGTGCGTCCAGATAAAAGGCATCTCCTTCATCGTAGGTGCCGCAATCCCGGCAGCAGACCAGCTGCGGCATAAAGCCGCACTCGCTCATGGTGCGCAGCTCAAATACCGCCTTAATCACCCGCAGGTCGGTGCGATGCTCGCTGATCATATACAGGCTGTTCAGCACTAGACGCAATTCCCGGGCCGCTTCCTCGCCGGTAGGCGAAAGCGCAGCAGCAAGTTCTGTCAGATACATGGCAAGGCTTACCCCTTCAATGGAGGAGGAAATGCCATGGAAGATGTTCTGCACCTCGGCTTCTCGCACGGTATACATATTGCGTCCGGGCACCAGCGTAAACTCTGAATAGCAGAACAGCCCGCAGGCACTGAACAGCTTGCTTTTCAATCGCAGACTGTTTGCAGCCATTGCCGTGATCACGCCCAGTTTCGGGGTAAGGATCGTCAGAATACGGTCTGCTTCTCTATAACGGGTCTCCTTCAGTACCAGACCCATAGTCACAAATGGTTCCATCGTCCGTTTCTCCTGCCGGATGCTCGGCGGGCAGCTGCACCCGTTGTTTGTAATCGAGATAACGGAGAATATTCCCCGTGCAGGCAAAGGCCTGCCAGCTTGCAGCAGCATCCATTTTCAGCACTCCTTCCCTTTCCTGTACACAGGCTGCTTTTGTTATAGTGTCAGCCTGATTCTAGCACAGCATACAAGGGAAAACTGTCCTGCTTTGGCAGCGCTCAGCGGTTGGATGGATTCTGCTTGAAGCCGAAGTTATTCAGCAAAAATTCGTTGTCCCGCCAGTCGGATTTTACCTTGACCCAGCACTGCAAATTGACCCGGCAACCCAGGAACTCCTCGCAGTCGGCGCGGGCAGCACTAGCAATCTTTTTAAGCATGGCACCACCCTTGCCGATGACCATGCCCTTATGGCTCTCCCGCTCGCAGTAGATGTTCACATCAATGTCGATCAGGTCTGTGCCCGGGCGCTCCTTGAAGCGCTCCACCACCACTGCAATGCCGTGCGGAATCTCATCCCGCATAAAGAGCAGTGCCTTTTCGCGGATGACCTCGGCCACCAACTCCTTTTCCGGCATATCGGTGTAGGCATCATCATCAAAGTAATGGGGGCCTTCCACGGCATAGCGGCTCAAGGCATCGAACAGCTCCTCGCTGCCCTCCTTGTTACGCACACTGATGGTGTAGATCTCGTCAAACACGCCCAGCGCCTTCAGCTCTGCCTTGCGGGCTTCCAGGTCGGCAGGATCTTTCACAAGGTCGGTCTTGTTGATGACCGCAATGGCCGGGCCGCTGCGCTGTAGCGCCTCCACCAGCACCATCTCGGATTCGTTCAGTGCACCGTAGGGTTCGAACAGCATCATGGAAACATCCACATCCGCAATGGAATCGCTGGCGGTCTTATCCATGCGTTTACCCAGCTTATTGTGAGCTTTGTGCACACCGGGGGTATCCAGCAGCACATATTGCAGCGGTCCCCGGGTGATCACGCCGGTGATGCGGGTGCGGGTCGTCTGGGGCTTGGAGGTGACGATAGCCACCTTTTCGCCGACCAAGAGGTTCGTCAGGCTGGATTTGCCCACGTTCGGCCGTCCGATGACAGCAACGAATACAGAGGAGGTGTCGTAATGCTCCTGAACGGGTGTTGTAGTACTCAAAGTGAACTCCTGTCTTGTTTTTATGTTCTGTTGCAGTGAAGGAATATTATTCCGTGTAGCTGACCGTGCGGGGCAGACCCAGCTGCAGCAGCACAGCCTCTTCCTTTTCGCGCATACGCATGGCTTCCAGGCCGCCGTTTTCGTGGTCGTAGCCCAGCAGATGCAGCATGGAGTGGACGGTCAAAAAGGCTACCTCCCGCTGCAGCGGATGACCATACAGATTGGCCTGCTCCATGGCGCGCTCCATGCTAATGACGATATCGCCCAGCATCATGCAGCCGTTATTCTCGTCGATATCATACTTGCCGTTCTCGCCCAGAGGAAAGCTCAGCACATCGGTGGGCATAGGCTTGTTGCGGTACTGGTTATTCAGCTCGGCAATGGCAGCGTTGTCCACAAAGGTAACGCTGATCTCGGCGGGGCGGTCGAAATGCTCATATTCCAGCACGGCATTGCAGGCACGGCGGATGAGGATGCGGAGCCCAGAGGGCACCTTGACAGCTTTCTGGGAGTTGGTGATCAAAACTTTGTTGGACATATCGGTCCACTCCTTTCAAAGGGTTACTTAAAATTCTTTTTATTTTCTTTATTTTCCGCTTCGGCAGCCGGATGGGCCGCACGCTCGTAAGCCTTAACGATTTCCTGCACCAGCCGGTGACGCACAACGTCCTTATCGGTAAAGTAGCACTGTGCAATGCCGTTCACATCCTTCAGCACCTTCAGCGCGTCCACCAGACCGCTGCGGGTGCTGCCCGGCAGATCGATCTGGGTCACATCGCCGGTAACGACCACCTTAGAGCCTACGCCCATACGGGTAAGGAACATTTTCATCTGCTCCGGGGTGGTGTTCTGCGCCTCGTCCAGAATGATAAAGGAATCATCCAGTGTGCGCCCGCGCATATAGGCTAGCGGAGCAACCTCGATGATCTGCTTTTCCACCAGACGCTCGTAGGTCTCTGCGCCCAGCATATCAAACAGGCCGTCGTACAGCGGCCGCAGATAGGGGTCTACCTTCTGCTGCAGGTCACCGGGCAGAAAGCCCAGCTTCTCCCCTGCCTCCACCGCCGGGCGGGTCAGGATGATACGGGAGACCTCCTTGGCCTTAAAGGCTTTTACCGCCATGGCTACGGCCAGATAGGTCTTTCCGGTACCCGCCGGGCCGACACCGAAGGTAATGGCATTGGAACGGATGGCGCTCAGATATTCCTTCTGTCCCAGCGTTTTGGGACGGATCGGGCGTCCCTTGACCGTGACAGTAACAAAATCCTCTGTCAGCTCCTTTACCCGCTTCTCTGCGCCATCGTGCGCCAGACTGATGCAGTAGTGCACGGTCTGATCCTCCAGCGGGGTGCGGTTCTCGATCAGAAGCAGCATTCCCTCCACGGCGCGGTTCGCAGCGGCCACGTTGGCAGGCTCGCCGGAAATGCGCAGCTGTGTACCGCGGCAGACAGCGGTGACTGAAAACTCTTTTTCCAACAAGCGAATATTCCGATCACAGTTGCCAAAAACAGCCGCTGCGATCTCTACACTATCCAGTTCAATACACTTTTCCGCCATGGAGCTCCTCCCGAATTGCAGAATTTGATGACTATATTGTACCACCAAAATCTTCAGAAGAAAACTATGAAAAGTGCACAAAATATTTTCCTACATTCCATCGGTTTTTCCATACGAACTGTGTCTTAAAGCATTTTAATGACTTTTTTCTGAAAACACTTGACAAAGTATATCGTGAGACGATATACTTTAAGTACGATATATCGGTTGACGATATAAAGACGTTCGATAGAATCCATGGAGTATTTCAGTATGGAAAACCTTGCATTGACCGAATCAACCTATTATATCCTGTTGTCTCTTTACCATCCGCAGCACGGCTATGGCATCATGCAGCAGACAGAGCAGCTTTCCGGCGGCAGAGTCCATCTTGCCGCCGGGACACTGTATGGTGCATTGACCTCTCTGTGCGAAAAAGGCTGGATCCGTCCCCTGCCTGCCGAGAGCGGCAGCCGCAAAAAGGAATACCAGCTTACCGCAGAAGGTGTACAGGTTTTAAAGCATGAGCTTGCCCGCTTGCAGCAGCTTGTGGCCAATGGTGAGAGCATCCTGAAGGAGGAAGCCTTATGAGGGAAAAGAAAACCGTTTTCAAGCTTTTCTTTGTGTGGGATTTTAAAAAAGAAGAGCGCTGGCTGAACGAGATGGCACAGGAGGGCTGGGTACTGGACAATACCGGGTTTTCCTTTTATACCTTTGTACGCTGCGAACCGGGCGAGTATATCATCCGCTTGGAGATGAACCCCAGCAGCGATTACCGCGCCTTTGTAAAGGAGCTGGGTGCAGAGTATATCGGCGGCTGTGTCAACTGGGTGTACTTCCGGCGGAAAGCGGAGCTTGGCAGCTTTGAGCTGCTCTCGGATATCGACTCCCGTCTGACGCACCTGAGTCGTATCGACCGGATGCTTTCCCTGATCTGTCTGGCAAACCTGATTCTTGGCATAACGAACTCTCTGGATCAGGCTCGCTACGGCTGGCTGAACCTGTTGTGCGCAGCAATGCTCTCCTATGCACTGGGGCGTATCCACGGCATGAAAGCAGCGCTGGAAAAGGAACGCAGTTTGCACGAATGATTTGTCAAGCCCTTCTTTGACACAACCGTAGAGAAAAAGCTGGCGTATCTTTGGATAAAAAGACAATGGCAAACCGATCTCCATCGTGATACAATAGCAAGCGTTGTGTGCCGCCGCCCGGCGGCCGTTTATACTGCTTGAAAACAAAGGAGAAGGAACCATGGAACAGCTTTTTCTGATGCCCGGTGAAGAACGGTACGAGCGCTTCAAGGATGGCAACGGTGTTCCTAAGGTGCACTACTCCTACTGTTCCATGCGCGGTGCATTCTTTGACTGCGAGAGCCGCAGTCTTGAGGAAGCCCAGCGCCTGTGCGAAAACTGGCTTGTAGGACAGGACCGCTGCTACCGCAACTAACATAGAACCTTAAAACCCCTGCCGTATTTGCAGACCTTTCCGCAAAACGGCAGGGGTTATTTTTATATAGGTTTTACTGCCACACCTGCGCACAGACAAGCTCCAGTACACTGCCGGCAATGCAGCGGGATTTATCCGAGATCAGAAAGCAGTTGAAAAGCTCCTCCCGCCGGGGGTCGATATCCGCAATCTTAAAGCCCGGTGTGACCGGATAGCCGCTGCGCAGCAATCCGCGCAGAATACCGGAAATTTGTGCAGTGACCGGGATATCTTTCCCCTCCGAGGTGCGGATGGTGGAAATAACTTCACCCTTCTCTACTAAATCGCCGATCTTGCGCACATTCATAAAAACACCGCCAGCTTGTGCATGGATCACCCGCTCTGCACCGTACCCGCCAATAACGCCGGGGATGCCGGTATTGGGGATAGCGCTTCCCTCCCGAATGATCCTGCCCAGCCGGTGGCCGCGTTTGGTCTCCACCACGGCGTCCACGTCCTGCCCAGCAACAAAGCCTGGGCCAAGGGCAATGGTCAGCGGTGCCATATTCCGGCGGGTGCCAAGGTTGCGCTTAGCCAGAATGGCGTCTACCACAACATCAGGCTTTGCCCGGGCAATACAGGCTCCCTCCGGGTCAACGAGCACCGGAACAGCGCCCTGCGCCCAGACGGACTGCGCCTGCTCTAATGTTTCAATGCGGACAGCGCGCAGTCCCTCAACAGTTGTTTCGCCTTCATACACTGCTTCACACAGAGCCACCTGACGGCGGATGGCTGCGGGCTGTGTCGTTTCCAGTACCAGCACCCGCAGCCCGGCGCTCCACAACCGGTGGATGGTTCCAGTGGCAAGGTCGCCGCCGCCGCGCACGATAATTAAGGCATCCTTTTTCATTTTGCTTCCTCCCCGGGGAAAAGTGTCTGCAACAACACCTCCATGGAGCCGCCACAGGCAGCAATGGCCGCATCCTCGTTTTTGCCGTCAGCCGAAAGCTGCAGGCATTGCAGAACGGGCGCAGCCTGTGCCAACAGCTTCTGAGCAGCCTGTACCGTGTAATGCTCCATAATACCGCCGCCCACGCTGCCAACTGTACGGCCATCGGGCATAATGAGCATCTTTGCGCCCACATCCCGCGGAGTGGAGCCGTGCCGCGTAACAATGGTAGCCAACACCGCCGGGGTGCTGGCTTTTTCTGCCTGCACTATCGCATCCAGCAAGGTGATGGGATAGCCCTCGGTCTGGGGGCGGGCATTCTTGACCTGCACGATCTGTGCCAGAATGGAAAGCGCGATCTCCGCAGCCGTCTGCGCCCCGATGGCAAGGCCAATGGGCGCGCAGAGTGCATCAATTCGCTGGCCGTCCAGCCCGTTCTCCAACAGCTGACGGCGCACCAGTGCGGCACGGCCACGGCTACCCATCATGCCCACATAAGCCGCAGTCTTTTGCAGAATCCGGGTCAGACAATCCAGATCAAAGGCGTGGGAGCGGGTCAGCACTGCAAAATAGGTCTCGTCCCCACCGGGCACATCCTGAAGTGCCTGCGCAAAGGGAGCGCAGAGCACGGTATCCGCTCCGGCGGCGCGAAGCTGTTGGGCAAATTCCTCCCGGTCGTCTATGGCAAGTACTGGCAGACCAAGAAGCTTTGCCTGCTTTACAAGAGCAGCAGCCACATGACCGCCGCCGCAGACTACCAGCTGCGGCACAGCACCAAAGCGCTCGGCAAATACCCGCCGCCCGTCCAGCGTAAGAAAGCCCGTGGCGGTACAGGCTTGCAGGGCGGCAAGCCGACGCTGCAGAAGCCCAGCGCTCCGGGTCTGCCACAGGGCGTCTCCGTCCCGCAGCAGCAGCTGACTGCCCGCCTCTGCGCCTTCCAGCACGGTAGCCAGCGTATAGCTACCGGTCTGGTTTGTACCTTGCAGAACGTCTGCAAGCGTTTGTCTGTTCATTGGTGTTTTTCTCCCTCTGTTATTGCTCCACAGGCGTCACCTTATCAAGCTGTGTTTGATCCAGTGCTGCCTGCCAGCTTTGCCAGTCCTCCGGCAGCATACGCCATGCAAGCCCGCACCCCGCCGAGATCTCACGCGGCAGCGGGATCAGACGCCCGGGCACCTGTCGGGCATGGCATTGCTTTTCCCACTCCATAGCCTCTAAGGTGGTACGGAAGGAAAGCACAATATAGCTTCGTTTTATTCGCATAAAAGTTCCCGGGCAAGTGCGCAGACCGCCTGCGCTGCCTGCTGCACCTCCTGCTCCGTATTGAAATGGGAAAAGCTGAACCGCACTACGCCCTGCTCCACAGTGCCAAGCGCCTTGTGCATCAGCGGAGCACAGTGCGCTCCGGCACGCACGCAGATGCCGTAGTCCTCCCACAAAATATCTGCCACCCGGGCAGAATCCTCCTGCCCGATGTTCAGTGCCACAATGGGTGCGCGGGGCTGTAGGGTCATATCGCCATACACCGTTACGCCCGGCGCAGTACGCACCTGCTCATAAAACAGGCGGGCAAGGGAGCTTTCCCGGGCAACAAGGCTTGCTACACCCTGCTCCAGCAGCCAGCGCACCCCGGCGCACAGCCCGGCAAGGCCGTGCACGTTCAGTGTGCCGGCCTCCAGTGCAGTAGGCATCTGCAAGGGGTGCGTTTCGTCAAAGCTGTGCACACCGCTGCCGCCCACAAGGAGCGGCGCAACATGCAGGCCGGGGCGCACATAAGCGCCGCCGGTGCCTTGCGGCCCCAAAAGCGCCTTGTGCCCGGTAAAGCAGAGAGCGTCTATGCCAAGCTGCTGTACATCAATGAACTGCGCACCGGCAGTTTGGGCTGCGTCCACGATCAGCGCTAGACCGTGCCGGTGCGCAAAGTCTGCTGCACGGGCAAGGTCTGTGCCATTGCCGGTCACGTTGGAAGCTCCCGTCACCACCAGTGCCCGGGTCGTGGGACGCAGCAATGTTTCCCACTGGTCGTAGCAAAGCCGTGCAGCAGCATCCACCCCGGTAAAAGAGACCTCTACTCCTTGCGCCCGCAGCCGGTACAGCGGACGCAGAACGGAGTTATGCTCGCATACCGTTGTGATCACATGGTCGCCCGGATGCAGCACGCCGTTCAGTACTGTGTTCAGCGCCATGGTTGCGTTGGCAGCAAAAACGATGCAGGAGGGGTCTGGCACATGGAAAAGCTCTGCCAGCGCCAGACGGGTGTCCAGTACGATCCGTGCGGCGTGAAGGGTAGGCTCATGGGCACCGCGCCCGGGGTTTCCTGCTGTATGCAGCGCCTCCAGAATAGCCTGTTCCACCTGCGGTGGTTTATGCAGAGTGGTGGCCGCGTTGTCAAGATAAATCACGGCTTTACCACGTTTCCGGCCTGTGTCAGCTTTTCAGCAATGGTGTACATGTTGGTCACACTGCCCACAGCCAGCTTCTCGGTAAGGCCGTAGAAGTTCAGGCAGGTGCCGCAGGTCAGGATCTCCACGCCCTGTGCTTCCAATGCCTTAAGATCCTCCAACATGGCAGAGCCTTCACAAGTCAGCGCTGCGCCGCCGTTATAGAACAGGATCGTCTTGGGCAGCTTGTCCTGCTGGGTCAGTGCGAACACAAAGGCCTTGAGTAGGGTCTTGGCCAGCTCCTCGCTGCCCTCGCCCATAACGGCAGCGGAAATAGCCACCACCGTATCGGTGCGGGCATCCGGTACGCAGACAGGGGCCTGCTCTGCCGGTGCGCTTTCTGCTTCGCCCAGCGTGAACAGCACACGGTATTTGCGCTCTTCCAGCTTTTCAGCGCTATACTGATAGCCCTTCTGCTGTGCCATCTTGGTCAGGTTCTGTACGGCGATCTCGTTGTCCACCAGTACCTCCACCTGTCCCGCGCCCTGCAGCTCGGAAATCGCCTTTTTTGCCTTGACGACAGGCAGCGGGCAGGCATCGCCCAGTGCATCCACTTTGATAAATTCAGCCATGCTGATTACTCCTCTCATTTGTCTGTTACGGTGATCTCAATTTCCTGCTTCGGCAGGATCTCTCCAACGATGCTTGCCGGCAGCCCTGCGGCGCGCAACGCCTGTTCCAGTGCCGCTGCATCTGCCGGGTCTACCGCCAGCAGCAGCCCGCCGGAGGTCTGCGGGTCAAACAAGACCTCCTCCATGGCAAAGCTTACGTTTTCAAACCGGACGAACGGCCCGGTATGGTTGCGGTTGCGCTGCCCGGCGGCAGTGTACAAAAACGCATCGGCTGCCTTTTCCGCGCCCGGAAGCACCGGCACAGCATTTGCGTGGATGATGCAGGAAAGTTTGCCGCCCATCATCTCGTGCAGATGGCCGAGAAAGCTGAATCCGGTCACATCCGTAGCAGCATGGACGCGGTATTTGCGGCTGAGTTCTGCCGCCGTTTTGTTCAGGGTGGTCATGGAGCGGATGGCGGCTTCCATTTCCTCCGGGGCGGCCTCGCCTACGCGGTTTGCCGTGCACAGCAGCCCCACACCCAAAGCCTTGGTCAATACCAGCTTGTCGCCCGGCATACCGGTGTCATTCGTGTACATCCGGTGCGGGTCAACAAGGCCGGTCACGGAAAGGCCGTATTTTACCCCGCTGTCCGCGATGGAGTGCCCGCCTGCAAGGCTGCCGCCGGCTTCTGCCACCTTCTCTGCACCACCGCGCAAAATCTCGCCCAGCACGTTCAGATCCATATCCTCCGGGAAGCAGACCAGATTTAAGGCAGTCTTTACCTCGCCGCCCATGGCGTAGACATCGCTCAGGGCGTTCGTGGCTGCAATTTGCCCAAAGGTGTAGGGGTCGTCCACCATCGGAGGAAAAAAATCCACGGTCTGCACCAGCGCAATGTCGTCCGTAATGCGGTAGACTGCGGCATCATCCCGGCTGTCGTATCCGACCAGAAGATCCGGGTCTTTTTCGCCCCGGGGCAGCTTTTCCAGAATACGGCTCAGCACCCCGGCACCCAGCTTTGCGGTGCAGCCGCCCCCGGTACAGAATACGATCTTATCTTCCTTGCTCATGCACGTTCTTCCTCTTTAAAATGCGTCAGTACGCACGGAATGTCCTGCTGACGCAAAAGCTGTTGTATTTGTATGCCCTGCTGCTGCAATTCCGTTGTATCAGCCTGATTGAGTACGGCGTAAAACTGCCGGTCGCCCACCGCCTTGCGACCGCCCTGCGCACTTGCAAGCAGCTGTGCCAGCACAGGCGGCGTAAGGGGCGCATCCGGCGCAGCCGCTAAAAACTGCGGACGGATGGTATCGTAGCGGAAGCAGACCTCTCGCAGGGGCTTACCCAGCGCCGAAAGCCCTGCTACCGCCAAAACAATATCGCTTTGGGGTAGCAACACCGGCTCGTGCGCCGCCGGGAGCTTGCAGGGGTGGTGCTTTGCCCCGTCTGCTTCTATAAATACCGTATCTGCCTGCGCCATCCGGCGCAAAAGCTGCGGCGGCGGCAGGGTCAGCTTTCCATTTTCTGCCGGGGTTCCGATCACCGCATAGTGACCCGCTTGCCATAGAGCAGTAAGCGCTGCATCATCCGGTGCGTAGCAGGCTGCCGGTTGCCGGATATGGGTGGTCGTAGTCACAAGCACCCGCCAGCCCTTGCGGGCACAGTGGTCTGCCATGGCATACAGCAGGGTGGTTTTGCCCCCGCCGCCTACCAAAGAAATGATATGCCCTTTCTCTGCCAGAAACGGAAGCTCTTTTTCGTTCAGCATCTGCTTTTAGTGCTTGGCTGCAACTGCCATTGCAATCTGCTCCGGGGTAATGGGCAGCTCGTAGAAGCGGGTGCCGATGGCGTTGTAGATGGCGTCCGAGATGGCGGGCAGCGGCGTATTGATAACCACCTCACCGATGGACTTTGCGCCAAAGGGGCCGTTGGGCTCGTAGCTATTCTCAAACTCCACATGGATATGCCCGATATCGTTGCGGGCAGGGATCTTGTACTGGAACAGAGAGTTCTCCTCCGGGTAGCCGTTTTTGTCGTAGGTGATGTTCTCAGTCAGGGTCATACCGATACCCTGCAGAATGCCGCCCTCGGCCTGCACACGGGTCAGGTTGGGGTTTATGGGGGTGCCGCAGTCCACACAGGCGTCAAATTCCAGCACATTCACCTCGCCGGTCTCGGTATCCACTTCTACCTCGGCGGCGCCCACCATATACGGCGGCGGCGACAAAGGCGAGGTGTGAGTCTCGGTGAATTCCAGCGGGATTTTATGGCCGAACTGAGAAGCAAAGGCAATCTCGGACAGAGTCTTTTGCCGGGTGGGGTCGGCGCTTTCAAACACGACCTTGCCGTCAAACTCCACAGCATCCGCCGGGCAGCCCAGCAGCTCCGCGCCCAGTTTGCAGATTTGTTCCCGCAGCTTCATGGCGCACTTCTCGGTGGCCTTGCCGGTGACATAGGTTGTGCTGGAAGCATAGGAGCCGGAATCATAGGGAGAGGAATCCGTATCCGCACCAAAGACGGTAATGTTATCCAGCGGGCAGTCCAGAACTTCGGCGGCGATCTGTGCCAGCGTGGTGTCGCAGCCCGTTCCCATATCGGCTGCACCGATCATCAGGGTATAGAAGCCGTCATCATTCAGCTTGAGGGTAGCGCTGCCCACATCCATGCCGGAGATACCGGAGCCCTGCATGGCCATACCCATACCAACGGCACGGATCTTGCCGTTGCCCATATCCCGGGTGGGGTACTTGTGCTCCCAGTCGATCATCTCGCGCACCTTGAGTACGCACCGGTCCAGTGCGCAGCTGGTATTCACCGCACCGTAGTAGGCGGGCATCACATCGCCCTCCTGTACGGTGTTCTTCAGGCGCAGCGCAATGGGATCCATGTTCAGTTTGTGTGCCAGCTCGTTCACCGCAGACTCCACCGCAAACAGACCCTGTGTAGCACCATAGCCGCGGTATGCACCGGCAGACATGTGGTTGGTATATACCACATCACTGACAAAGCGGAAGGCCTCGGCCTTACCGTACAGCGGAATGGACTTATGACCAGACAGACCCACGGTAGTGGGGCCATGCTCACCGTAAGCGCCGGTGTTAGACAGGGTGTACAGGTCAATGCCCTTCACAATACCGTCCTTGGTCGCACCCAGACGGACGTGCATTTCCATCTCATGGCGCGGCGAAGAAGCCGTCTGGCTTTCCACACGGCTAAAAATGAGCTTGGAAGGTTTTTTGGTCATCCAAGTCACAAAGGCCGGGTAAACCTCGCTGACAGCGGTCTGCTTTGCGCCAAAACCGCCGCCGATGCGGGGCTTAGAAACGCGAACCATAGATTTGGGGATATGCAGTGCATTGGCGATGTTGCGGCGGGCATGGAAAACGATCTGGGTAGAGCTGAGCACATTCAGCCGGCCGTAAGTATCGATGGAGCAATAGGTACGGAAGGTCTCCATCATGGCCTGCTGGCAGGCCTTGGTGTGGTACACATGGTCGATGACCACATCGCACCCGGCCAGCACAGCGTCGATATTACCGTTGCCGCATTCATCATGAGCGCAGAGGTTGCGCTTATTGTCGGCACCCACGGGGGCAAGGCTTTCCCAGTTATCCTCCGGGTGCACAAGAATAGGATTATCCTTTGCAGTGTGGAAATCCAGCACGGCTTCCAGCACCTCATAATCCACTTTAATGAGCTTGAGTGCCTTGTCCACGCACTTTTCGTCCTTACCGGCTACGATGGCCACCACGTCTCCCACAAAGCGGACGTGGCGATCGATCAGCAGACGGTCGTAGGGGCTGGCCTCCGGGAAGGTCTGGCCGGCCTGCGTGTAGCGGCGGGCATCCTGCGGCACATCCTCCCAAGTGAAGATAGCTTCGATGCCGGGCACTTTTTTGGCAACGGCGGTGTTGATGGTGCGGACGATGGCGTTTGCATGGGGCGAGCGCAGCAGCTTGACGATCAGGCAGTCCTGCGGGATGAGATCATCCATATAGACAGGCTGGCCGGTGACCAACTGCATCGCGTCTTTTTTGCGGAACGGTTTGTTGACGGTTTTCACTGTACGCCCTCCTTCTGCTTTTTCCATGCCAGAAAGCTCATGATGCCGCGCAGCTGGCCTTCGTAGCCGGAGCAGCGGCACAGGTTTCCGGCAAGGTATTCCTTCACCTGCTCTTCGGTAGGGTACGGCTGCTCTCGGAATAAAGCCAGCGCATTCATAATAAAGCCCGGGTTGCAGAAGCCGCACTGCTCTGCGCCCTGATCTGCAATAAAGGCACCAAACTCGGCAGCCTCTTCCTGCAAGCCCTCCAGCGTAGTGATCTTGTGCCCATCGGCACGGGCTGCCAGCACGGAGCAGGACAACACCGGTTTATCGTCCATAAACACCGTGCACAGACCGCAGTTGGAGGTCTCGCAGCCGCGCTTAACGCTCTTGCAGCCGTGTGCACGGACAAAATCGATCAAAAGCATATCCGGGGCGATCTCCTCGGATACCCGGACACCGTTCAATGTAAGTGTGATCTGCATTTACTTTTCCTCCTGCATTTTACGCTGTTCCAGTTCCAGTACCGCGCGCTTTGTCAGCACTCCAGCCAGATGCCTGCGGTATTCGGCGCTGCCGCGCATATTGGAGCCGGTAATGACCTGCGCCTTTACGCTTTCGGCAAACTGTGCAGCAAGCTGTTCTGCCGCAAGGGCAGGCTCTGCCGGGAGCTCGAACCGCACGGCGCGCAGCGGACGTGCACCGATGACGATGCGGTAATCTCCGGTCTCCAACCGGGCAGCGGCGCAGGTCAGCACCGGAATATCGGTCTGACTGTTGCGCACCGACTGGTAATAGAGCTGCATCGGTGTCTTTTTTACGATCAGCCGCACCAGAATGTCCCGGTCGTAGGGGCGCTGGGCATATTCCTGCAAAGGCAGGATGCCGCCCTTGTACAGTTCTACATCACAATCCATGGCAAGGAACATGGTCAGTACATCCGAAAAGCCGAACCTACTGTAAATGCTGCCGCCCACAGTTGCCAGATTGCGCAGCTGCACGCCCACGATATGGCGCACAGCCTCACGCATGGCACCGTGGGTGTAGGCAGCAAGCCCCGGATGCTGCTCCAGCTGGCGCAGGGTGACCATAGCGCCGATGGAAAAGCTATCCTCGGTCTCCTCAATGGTATCCAGCCCCAGACCGGAAAGGTCGATGGCGGTGCCGACATTGATGGTTTCCATCTTCAGCCAGATCATGCCGCCCAAAATGCGATTTGGCTTTTTCTGGTTCAGCTGCCACGCTTCCTCCAGACTTTCTGCCCGCTTGTATTCTCGGATCGTCATCATGTGCAGTACCTCTCTTTTCTATCGCTGCGATATCTCTGCTTTTATTTTAGCACAGCTTTCGATATAATACTATTATAAAATGCTGCTGAAGGAGTGTTTTTGTATGAAGAAGTCGCTTACGGTCGGCTGCGTGATCATGGCCTCCGGGTTGAGCCGCCGGTTTGGCACAAACAAGCTGCTGGCGGATTTTTGCGGGCAGCCCATGCTCTGCCGGGCCTTTGCTGCTACCGCCACACCCGGTATCGCTGCCCGCATCGTGGTGACCCGCTCGGAAGAGGTGCAGGCGTTGTGCAGGGCGCACGGCGTCCCGGTGCTGCTGCACAGTCTGCCCGGCCGAAATGATACCGTTCGACTGGGCCTTTCGGCACTGCTGGAGCAGCAGCCGGAGCTTAGCGGCTGTATGTTTCTGCCCGGGGATCAGCCCCTGCTGCGCCGGGAGACGGTAGAAGCCATGACAGAGCGCTTTTGCCACGAACAGCCATCCCCGACAGAATGGCAAAAAGAAACAGAACGGGAGATCTTCCGTCTGGGTGCCGTGGCCGATAACGACCCGACACCTCTTGTTGGAAGTCCCGTTCTGTTTGGAAGCAGTTTCTTTTCGGAACTGCTCACCCTGCCGGAAAACAAAGGCGGCAACGTGCTGCTTAAAAAGTACCCTGCACAGGTGCGCACGATCTGCATTGCAGACAGCGCAGAACTGCTGGATGCAGACACCCCGGAGGTGTTGCAGCAGCTGGAGACCATTGCCCGGCAAAAAGGCTAAAGCTTACTCTGCCATATCGTTCTTGGGCAGCAGCACGTTCAGCAGTATCGCCACAAAGGCGGCCGGAACGATACCGGACTCGCCACAGATCAGCTGGAAGACCTGCGGAGCCTGTGCCAGAATGCCGCTGTTGGCACCCATACCGTAGCCCACACCCAGTGCCACAGACACGATGGTCAGGTGGCGCGGGGTCATCTTTTCCTTGGTGATCAGCTGGATGCCGCTGACCACGATGGAAGAGAACATCATAACGGCTGCACCGCCCAGAACGGCCTGCGGCATGATGGAAATCAGCGCGCCCAGCTTGGGAATCAGACCGCAGAGAATCAGGAACACAGCACCGGAAGCCAGTGCCATACGGTTGACCACCTTGGTCATGGCCACCAGACCCACGTTCTGACTGAAAGAAGTGTTGGGCAGCACGCCGAACAGTGCGGCAAAGGTAGAGCCGAGACCATCGCAGATGACGCCGCCGGACAGTTCCTTATCGGAGGGCTCACGGTTCATGCCGCCCTCCATCACGCCTGAGATATCGCCCACAGTCTCCACTGCGGTAACGATGAACATAATCAGCACCGGCAGAATCGCACGAGCGTCAAATACCACCTTGACCGGCATCAGCTTGGGTACTGCGAACCAGGAGGCCTGCGCCACCTTGCTCCAGTTGAGCACCCATGCCTTGGTGAACTCTACGCCATCAGCAGTCACGCCAGTGGTAGGCAGCACCAAACCCATAATGAAAGCAACCACATAACCGGCCAGAATACCGATGAGGATGGCGGAGGAGCTGAGGAAACCGGTGGTCCAGTGTTTGAAGAACAGGATGACCACCAGCACGAACAGTGCCAGCAGCAGGTTTTCCACAGAGCCGAAGTCCTTGGCTTTG
>ERZ827126.1266-NODE-1266-length-24926-cov-5.095372_pt1 | contig 24926 bp, 19 predicted proteins | sample MGYA00519780_ERZ827126 | MGnify/ENA primary metagenome ERZ827126 (study PRJEB31778, sample SAMEA3449262) | human gut metagenome | biome: human gut; feature: human-associated habitat; material: faeces | place: United Kingdom | collected 2010/2012 ...
TTTTGGATTCATGGTACAGTTACCAGTTCAGATACTGTTCCGTGAATAATTCAGGAGAAACATTCAATTGCGAAAATATTTATGGGATAAATATAGGTGAATAATTTTTTATGTAAGAACTTCCGATAATACAAAATTATGAGAAGTTCCAAGATGAGTGAAGGAGGTAATTATGGTTTCAAATTTTGAGTTTTTGGAGAAAGATTTTCCGGTGCTTTCAAATTTTGGTGAAATGGCTGAGAAATATTGTTACTCTGATTCAAATTCATGTTTAATGAAGTTGGGAATGATTGGTGAGACAATTGTAAACTTGATGTTTACATATGATAGAATATCATTTCCACAGGATAACACAGCGGTTGCTCGTATAGATACATTAAGCAGGGAAGGGCTGCTTACAAGTGACTTGGTTACTATTTTACATGGTCTTAGAAAAGTAAGAAATAAGGCAGTACATGAAAATTATGCCTCAGTAGCAGACGATAAAACATTCTTACCTATGGCACACAGCTTATGCGAATGGTTTATAGATGAGGAAATTCCTTTTGATATACCAGACAGATGGACATGGTGCAGATTACAATCTATATCATCGATTTTGACCGATGGAACTCATAAGACACCAGAATATAGCGATAGTGGTTATATGTTTTTATCTTCTAAGAATGTCACATCAGGAAAGATTGATTGGGAAAATGTCATGTATATTCCTGAGTATTTACATGAGGAATTATATGGTCGATTAGCTCCTGCCAAAGATGATATTCTCCTCGCAAAAAATGGAACTACAGGCGTTGCAGCTATTGTTGATCATGAAGAAGTTTTTGATATTTACGTTAGCCTTGCACTGATTAGAATTATTAATAATATGATTTTTCCAGAATATATTTTGCATACAATTGGAAGTTCATATATTCAGAATTATTTCAATAGTTCATTAAAAGGGATTGGTGTTCCGAATTTACACTTAGAACATATAAGAAAAACATTAATACCTATTCCAACGTATACAGAACAAAAGCTAATAGCAGAAAAAATTAAACACATATTGTTCAAAATAGATGATATCTCAAATGCACTATTATAAAACGCAGCCGCCTTCAACTTTGGGCGGCTGCGTTTTATTTGATGATAATTGACTTTTACCAAGTTACAATTTTATCAACAAGTGCCTGCTGTTCGCTGGCAGTACGTCTCAGATATATGCGTGTAGTTTCAATACTTTCATGCCCCATAAGGTCAGCAAGTAATGCAATATCGTTATATTTTTCAAGAAAATTTTTAGCATATCTATGACGGAAGGAATGTGGATAGACCACTTTGCTGTCTAATCCATATTTGTCCGCATAATTCTTAAGTTGTTGAGAAATACCTCTAGTCGTTATACGGTCACCATATCTGTTTAGAAAAAGATAATCTGAAGTGCGTTGAGTTTCGCATAACCACTTTAGCGTTTCTTCACGCAATATTTTGGGGATGAATAATCTACGTAATTTACCTCCCTTGCTATACAAATCAAAATATCCAAGTTGCACATGTTCAATCTTTATGCGAATTAGTTCACTTACACGAGCACCAGTCGCAGCAAGATACCAGACAACAAAATACCACTCCAAATTGCCATCTTTTTTTAGTTGATTCTTCAGGAATTTATAATCGGCATTGCTGATTACATTTTCCAAAAAACTTTTCTGCTGAATCTTTACTGCTTTGAGTCGCAATTGTGGCTTTTCTAAATATTCCAGATATTTGTTAATTGCTTGTATTCTAAGATTTACAGTTTTGGGTTTAAAATGTTCCATCAGATAGCCCTTGTAGGCAAGCAAGTTTTCCTTAGAAACCTTCTCATAATTTGTAGTGAAGTAATTCACCGTCCACAGATAGGATTCGATGGTGTTACCTGATAGATTACCTTTTTTTAGGTAATCTTCAAAAGTTATTTCTGTCTTCATATAAAGACACCTCCATAAATTTATTTGCGGGTATCCGCTGAATAAATTATAGAGGTGAAAGTGTCGAATTCTCTTATTATGAGAAGATAGGTAATGAAGTTCATTGCATTGATGAAGATATTCCTTTTAAAATACCACATAATTGGATTTGGTGCCGTATGAGCAGCATCTCTGATATAATTATGGGTACATCACCTAAAGGAACAAGTATTTGCGAAAATCCACAATATACTGAATTTCATCAAGGGAAAATATACTTTTCAGATATGCTTATTAAAAACAGTGGTCAATACACAAGAGAACTCACTAAAATTGCAAAGCCTAATTCAATATTGCTATGTGTAAGAGCGCCTGTCGGTGAAGTAAATCTTACAGATAGAAAAATTTGTATAGGCAGGGGATTAGCCTCTATAAGTCCTTTGGGTGCTGTTTCAAAATATTTTATGTTTTATTGGATAAAAGCTTTTAGGGAAACACTAATAAAAAAGGCAACCGGAACAACATTTGTAGCTGTTACTACAGATGTTGTAAAAGGTTTATTATTACCTATACCACCGCTAGCAGAACAGTATCGTATAACAAACAAAATTCAAAGTCTTGTGGAAAATTTAATTTATATAGAGAAAAGCCTCAGATGAGGCTCTTTTCTATTAAGTATAGTGCATGATTACTCCTTCTGATTTGAGATACAACTAACCTTTGGTAATTCTCTGGTGGAATCGGAAGTATTAGATTAAGTATATCTTCTCTTGAAATGCCAGGAATTAAGCCTTTGGCAACTGCTTTAATTTCTTCAATATAAAAGCTTATACAAAAAGAAAGATATTCTACGTTAAGACCATATGTGTTACGTATCGCCATAATTTGACGGGCAATATGGGCGTTTCCAAAATCATTGAAAGCCAATTCTCCTACTGTACCTTTACACGTTAGTAGCAAGTCGCCCTGCTTTGTAATAACTTGTGGAGATGATGTCCACCTTACTAATTCGATTTTGCCATTTCTAAAATTGCTTGCCCCGGTAATATATGGAATACCATCTTGATTATCGTTATATTCTGATGGAGATAAATCTCTCCCAGAAATTAATTTCCACAATTCTTTTAGTCGTATGAAACACCAATTTTCAGGAATTTCAAAAGGGATACTATCGTCTATATTTTTTATGGTGCTTCCTATCTTCTCATAATAAGAGTTATCATCACCTTTGAAGATGATAGATTCTTTCTTATCGCGCTTGATTTTGCCCTGTTTGATGAGCTCTTCTTTCTCTGCACGGATGCGTTCCAGAAGAACAGAAGCAGGCTCATCATCTGGATTCTGCGGTACAAGTTTGCCACGAATAGCAAGGTCGAGGATTTTGGATTTTGTCAAAGAAACAGTTTCAGCTAAACTCTCTTTTTCTTCTCTAATTTGATTTATCAAAGAATCCATTTCAACAAATTTGCTAACCATTGCCGATTGTGTTGTTATAGTGCAAACAGGAATTAAGGTTGATAGAATTCTTTCTAATGCCAACTTAGGCATAGCTACCTGATGGGTTTTGTCTTGAAATTGCTGCTGAACAAATTCCGATTGTATAATCAAGCATAAATAGTTTTTATTGATCTGTATGTTTGTAATTTTTACTGCATTTTCAGTAAGGTTCATTCCATCTAACTCAGTAGGCACTTCACCAGTAACACCAATTGTACCAGCAATGGTAACATAAAGATCATCTTTTGAAATCGTATAGTTTTTGATTTGTAAAAATACTTCCTCTGAAATATATTTCAGATCATCCGTATTTATAGAGTGATTTTTCATGTCGGTTACTCGGATATAAGCGTGAGCGGTTCGACAAGGTGAAAAGCCCACTCCCTTCGGAAGTCTCTTGCCTCCTTTAACTGCTGCAATATCTCGAACTCTACACCATTCCCACCCTTCCGGCACTTCAAAAGGTATCTCATCTTCAATACATTTTACACTACCATCCTGAAACTTCTCATAATGTAAATTATACATTCAATTTTCACTCAATTCTCAGTCAATGAGAGTTGGGTGGATTTTTTATATCCTATACATACAAAACAAATCGCCCACAGGGCAGAAAGGCAGAGCATGTTCAAAATGCGTCAGTAAGGCATCTTTTTTCTTATCAGAAGTAGTGATGTCACATAACACCAAATCACGAATAGCTGAAATGGTATAAGAAACATCACTGATATATGGCAATAATTCTGATTCGATGTCTTTACAGAACCTGTCGTTGTTCTTTTCACTGTTGTAGTAGCTGATAATTTTGGGGCTGATGCGGGACTGCCCTTTAATCCATTTACAGACCAATCCATTATCAAACGCAAAATCTACATTATCGTTGGCAAAGCTGCCAAACAGCATATAGATAAAATCCATTTGCGAGTAGTCCGCATCAATTAAACCGCTCAAAGGGATGGTAGCTATACTATGAAAATCAATTCTATTCAATGAAATCATCTTCTGTAATCTGTCTTGTGAACTTCTATGTTACTTGTTTCATGGTAGTAAATCGTTTCGATATAGGAAGTATATCATAAAATCAGATGCAGAACAGCTGTTCAAATGATATGAGAACTGTTTTTTTGAAGGTTTTTTGGGATTCCATTACTTAAATTCTATTTGAATTTTATTCAATTTGGACTCAATTGTGGCTCAATGTAGAATGCGGCCTGTTTTGCTAAAATGAATCTATCAGGTTTACTCATCATTGCCGGCATAAAGATGACAAAACTTGGTAATCATTTAGGTAAAGGAGGTTTCGCATGGAGTTGACGGTAAACAAAGCGGGCAAGTATGCCTTGGTATGGCTTACAAATGCGGAAAAGGCTGATCCTAAGGTTATGGACAGCTTACAGCCTTTGATTGAGCAGTGTAAGGAGAAGAAGTTCAGATTGGCTATTTTTGAATCCGGCGAACAGGATTTGTTGGAAAAGACAATAGATTTGCTGATTCACAATCGAGGACTGGAAAAGACCGATGATGAGAAAACAACTGCTTTGCCCAAACAGGCAGCAGGAGCATGGTATTGAGCGGTGATTCGCCCGATACTACCCCACATCGTTTCTTTCTACTCCAAATTAGCAAAAATGGGGTAGAAAATACATAAATGGGGTAGATTAATATTGATATTCTATGCCATTTTTGATAAAATGGGGTAGAAAGGAAATGGAGTGACTATGAAAGAGATTAATTACAGAAAAATAGAAGAAATGCCTATAACAATTGAAGTAATGAATATGATTTCAGCACTTCATGAGTATAAGGGACGCCAGGAATTATATATAAAAACGCAACCGGAAATTTTGGAAAGATTGATGGAAGTTGCAAGAATACAGAGTACAGAAGCTTCTAACAAAATCGAAGGAATCTACACTTCGGACGCAAGATTAAAAGAAATTGTTCAAAAAAAGAGTGAACCGAGAAACCGGAACGAAAAAGAAATTGCTGGGTATAGAGAAGTATTAGGAATGATTCATGACAGTTATTCTTACATACAATTAAAACCGAGCGATATTCTGACTTTACACAAATATTTATATAGTTATTCTGAATCGGGCAATGGTGGACATTATAAGATGGTAGATAATTATATAGAGGAAGAGGACGAATTTGGCAATAAAAGCGTAAGATTTCAACCGGTTCCGGCAATTCTGACAGCGGAATATATAGAAAGCTTATGTAAGCAATATGAAGATGCAATCAATCATACGCACATGGATCCGCTATTAGTAATACCATGTGTAATACTTGATTTCTTATGTATCCATCCGTTTGGAGATGGAAATGGACGAATGTCCAGGTTGCTGACCTTGCTACTATTGTATAAAGCGGGATATTTGGTTGGTAAATATATCAGTATTGAAATGGTGGTAGAAAAATCGAAGGAAACATATTATGAAGTATTGCAGGATAGTTCAATAAACTGGCACGAGAATACAAATGATTATATGCCATTTATCAGATACACATTGGGAACTATCATAAATGCCTATAAAGACTTTGAAGACCGATTCATCTTGCTGGAAAAGAAAAAAATGACTTCACCGGAGCGAGTCTACAGCATTATTGAACGTTCATTAGTGAAATTAGGAAAGTCGGATATTATGACACTGTGTCCGGAACTGAGTCAAAAGACGATTGAGAGAGCACTGAAGAAGTTGACGGATGACGGGAAGATTGTGAAAGTTGGAGCAGGGAAAAGTACAACGTATGTGGATGTAAGAAGATTAAAATAGAGGAGGAAAAGGTATGGATTTAAATAAGGCAGTCGATAATGTATATAAAGGACGGGAGCGGTTAATTATTTTGGGTTTAACCGGTAGGACAGGGGCTGGTTGTACTACGGTTGCGAAGATACTTGAAAAAGAAGATATAACAGAATTAGATATTCAGCAATGTAAGGATTATGATTATAAAAATGTAGAGGAACGTAAAAATAAGGTCATATATGAGTATATGAAGGAAAAAGATAGGTGGCAATGTTTTTCAACGATAGAAGTAAGTAGCTTGATTTTGTCGAGTGCATTAGAACAAGGGAAAACAGAATTTGAAAAGTATATAGATAAAGTCACTTCAGAAAATAAAGGGACTATTTTAAGTATAGGGGACAAAATAAAATTCAAGGAACTGTTAAGCCAAATACAGTATATGTTTGATGAATGCAAGAAATATTCCTTGCTTGAAGCAGATACTAAAAAAATGGAATCGGAAAGGATAAATGAATATTGCGAGTTCTATCTAAGTACAATAAAAGAATATAAAAAGAGTATAAGTAATTTGATGTCCGGATTTTCATGTTATGAAATTCAAAGTGACAAATTAAAAGGAAAGCAGCAAAAGCAATATCACTTATATACATTTTTAATGCAACAAATGGGTAATAACATTAGGTGTTCAGGCAATCCCTTTAATGATAACTTTACGGATGATAATTATAGAATGTTTGTCACAAAAATTGATAAGTTAATAAAGCTTATTATTAGGCGAGGTGAGAATATAAAGAATGAGAATACAAGAATATGTATAGATGCGATCCGAAATCCGTATGAAGCTATGTATTTTAAAGATAAATATAAGGCATTTCGTTTAGTGGCTATAAATACTGATGATAGAGATAGAAAAGGAAGACTAGTAAATCTAAATACGGAAGAATTAGAAAACTTAGATGAAATTGAATATGCACAAAAAATGAAGGAACCTCAAGAAGTTTTTTATCATCAAAACATTCAAGGCTGTCTTGAAATAGCGGATATACATATTTATAATCCAGATATTTACAATGGTAAATACTATGAATTAACAACGCAGATTTTGAAATATGTTTCACTCATGTTACATCCGGGATTGGTTACGCCTACACATATAGAACGATGTATGCAATTGGCATACAATGCAAAATTTAATTCGGGATGTTTGTCAAGGCAAGTAGGCGCAGTAGTAACGAGAGCAGATTATTCAATACAATCAGTTGGATGGAATGATGTTCCCAAGGGACAAATATCTTGTAACCTTCGAGATGCAAATGGGTATTGCAAAAATAAGGATAAAGAGTCATTTAGTGAGTATGAGATAGAAAATAAAGAGTTTTCTAATTCGATGCTTAAAATATCGAATGCATCCAAAAACAAGACTAGTGGAAGATGCATGTCATATTGTTTTAAAGATGTATATAATGGTTTGAAAGGAGAAAAAAATCAAGTTTATACAAGGGCATTACATGCTGAGGAAAATGCGTTTTTGCAGATTTCAAAGTATGGAGGTACAGAAGTTAAAGGGGGATGCTTATTTACAACCGCAAGTCCTTGTGAGTTATGTGCCAAAAAAGCTTACCAATTAGGAATAGAAAAAATATATTATATTGATCCATACCCTGGTATTTCTCAAAGTCATATACTTACTTTTGGCAGTACAGGTAATCCTGAAATGAAATTGTTTTATGGAGCAATTGGGCAATCATATCTTGATTTTTATCAACCTAGAATATCTATAAAAGATGAATTAGAAATGGTAACAGGTGTGAATGTCAAATCTGTTGTAAAATCTATGGAAAACAAATCTGATGTTGAGTTTCAGGATATTGAATATGAAAATATAGAGATAAAACTGGAATTTAAAGGAAGTAGAAATATTGTTGAAAGTACTAGGAAGATTAGTGCTACAATTCAAAAGAATAGTATGGAAAAAATTACAAAACGTATAATTTGGACTGGCAGTTCATATGAAAAAACACAACTTATTGCGGGAGAAAGTGATGAGGATTTGCAGTTACTTGAAACAAGTAAAAAATCCCCATTTACTTACGATATTTGTATGGGGAACAAGAGAAATAAGGGTGATAGTATAAATTACCAAGTTATTACTAGAGTAAAGGATGAAAAACAAATAATGGAACCTTATTTTGCACACATGGTAAAAAATCTGACTAAGAAATTAAAAATCATAGTTAAGGCGCCAGAAAATCTATTGCGAGATGTGAAAACTACTATGTACGCTGACTTGGAAATGAAAACTAAAATCAAGGAGTCAAATATTCAGGGAAATCTAATGGATAACTATGTAGAATTTGTTTACGAAATTAGTGATGCAAATGTAAATTATACATACGCAATTGAATGGAATTTTGAATGAACAAGTTGTTGAATTTTTTTGGAATAGATGTATAATGGAGCTATCTAAATTAGGAGGCGAAATCTATGGAAGGTGACTGAAGTAGTTTGAAAAAGTGTAAAAAGGCAAGCATTTTCTGCTTGCCTTTTTTACACCCATAACTTACAATGTTGTTACAAAATAATGGAAGGAGAATAAATAACATGGAAAAACATACCAACGACCTCACGCTTACTCAAGAAATTGCCGGTTATTGTCGTATCTCAGTTGATGAAGAGTTAGACAGAGACAATACCTCCATCGAGAACCAGAAGAAGATTATCGAAGAGTTTGTGAAAGCTAAATTTCCCAAGTGTAAGCTTTCCATATATGAAGACCGTGACCGGTCCGGATATACCTTTGAACAGCGTGAAGGATACCAGCAGCTTCGGAAGAAACTGATGAATGGTGATATCAGTGTACTTATTGTAAAGGATTTCAGCCGATTTTCCCGTCGAAACAGCAAGGGACTCGTGGAATTAGAAGACCTGCGGGATGCAGGTGTGCGTATTATTTCTATTGGTGATGCGATTGATTATCCGACTTATGATGACTGGACAGCGATACAGTTTCGCTTTTTGATAAATGAAATGCCGGTAACGAATACCAGTAAAAAGGTGCGAAGTGTAATCAGCCGAAGACAGGCAGATGGCGAATGGATTTGTTCAGTGCCTTACGGTTATATTATCTCCAATATGAAAAAACAGGAAATATCTGTGGTAATGGATGAGGCAGAAGTAGTTCGTAAGGTTTTTGAACTATACAACGATGGCTGGGGTTACAAAAAAATCGCAAACTACCTTACCGATAAAAAGATACCGACGCCTCGTATGAAGGAAATTCAGCGAGAGGAAGAACGAGGGGATGAGTGTAAATTAAAGGCAAAACCGGAATGGAGTATTGTGACGATTCAGGGAATCCTGTCGAATGATTTCTATATTGGAACCCTTCGTCAGCATAAATATACTTGCAAGAAGATTCACGGAGTAGATACGAAGGTGGATGAATCAGAACATTTTGTGTTTGAAAATCATCATGAAGCCATTATTGATTATAAAACATGGGCATATACGCAGGAGCAGCTTAAAAAGAGAACCACAACGCATTATCGTGGCGTTAAGAAATACGATAATGTATATTCCGGTTTTCTGTTTTGTGGGGATTGCGGTTCGCCGATGTTTTCTATGAGCAGAAGTGACATTGCACCGGCATATACCTGTGGGACTTACCATAAAAGAGGTTTGAAGGGATGCAGTTCCCATCATATCAGAGTGGATTTCCTCGATAGTATCTTGAAGGAGTATGTGAAGAAGGTAAGAGATAACTCTCAGGATATGATTAAGGAATTGGAAACATCCATTAAGAAAGAATCCACAGAGGTTAAGGAAAGCGAGAATACATTTTCGCTTTTGGAAAATCAACTTTCGGATGCCAAGGATGAGTTGAAGGCAGTGAAGAAACGAAAAATCAAAGAAATTGCCAAGGCGGATGAGGATACGGAGGAAATTATTGAAGAGACCTATGCAGAGATTGAGGAAGAACTGATTCACCGAATTAAGGGACTTCAGAACCAGATGAACCTGAGTGTGGATAAGCGAAATGATATTATTCGAATCAACAGACTGGCTAAGACGGCCATTGATATTTTCAATGATATTCTGAATAAGAAGAATCTAGATAAGAAAGATTTAGAGCTGATTATTGATAAGATAATCGTTTTTGAGGACAGAATTCATGTGAAACTGAAGGCAGATAGTGATAATCTCTTAAAAGTCGGCGTTGTAACTACTTTCTACTATCAGCAGGTAGAGGGCAGGGAACAACTACTAAGTGTTGCTGAAGAAACGAACTATGGTACATCTGTAAATTTTAATCATGACAGTAAAGTTATACCAAACAAAAAGGAGTCACCTGATACACGTAATAATTCAACCAAGTCATGTGTAGGTGATCTTCTAACCACTATCGTTCAGCTAAAAACCCGCAACAAACCGGAACGACTCTTTACTGTCAATGTTATCAGTAGTGGTGAGCCACCATTGGTCTCTACAGTCAGATTTGTAGCGTGCAGAGTACCACCGCCTGCTACGTGAATACCGCCGGAAGTATCCTGCGTTGTATTGATCGTTGTATCAGATACATTGGCTACGCCATCTCCATAAGCGAATACACCTGCGCCGCCGGAAGCATTGGTTGTAATCGTACTGTTGGAAATATTAACAGTTCCGTCAGTAGCAAGAACGGCGGCACCTACTCCGTAGAAACTGGAGGAATCCCCGCCTGTGCTGTCTGATGAAGTTCTGTCAATTGTTACATTGTCGAGGGATACATTAGCCTGATTTGTTACCAGGATGGCATTCTCATCTGTACCTGTAGAGGAGATGCTTTCATTGGAGATAGAGGTATCTTCGCTGTATGTGTTCACTGCTTCATAAGAGGAAGGGGCGGATTGACCGCCTCCCATACCTCCGCCCATAGCTGAAAGAGTAGTGATTGTTACAGAGATTGCATTACCATCTGCATCTGTTGCAACAGTTACTGTAGTACCTTCAGTTAAGGAATCTATAGTGATCGCAGAGCCTGATTCATCATAGAAGAGTGTGTTGTCTGTCAAAGTGATTGTTACAGACTCAGCGTTATTATCAGGCGCTTGTGGGGCACCGTTACCATCACCGCTTGGCTTGTCACCGCCACCGTTGCCGTCAGGGGCTTCACCACTTGGCTTGTCACCGCCGCCGTTGCCGTCAGGAGCCTCACCGCTTGGTTTATCACCACCGCCGTTACCATCGGGAGCTTCAACGCTTGGTTTGTCGCCGCCGCCATTGCCATCAGGAGCTGCGCCGCCTGGCATGTTCATAACAGCGAGTGTAATGGATGTTTCATCTATACTTTCAATCCGTCCTGTAACGGAATCATTTTCTTCCTCAGAGGCAGATTCACTCTGAGTTGCTTCAGTAGAGGCGTTTGCCTGTGAATCTGAAATCACTTCTTCTTTTGTTTCTGTTGTATTGGTGTTACTGCCACAGCCTGTCAGCAGTACACAGCCAATCAGCAGGGCATAAACAAATTGATTCATTCTTTTCATATTGATGTCTCCTTATTATGTTTGGTTCACATATGTGTTGTTTGATTTTATGAGCTTAGTATAGTTGGAAAATGTGATGGAAATTTGTGCTATATGTGTAAGTTCTGTGAAAAACGACATGAAGAATGGAATTGACAAGAAGCATGAAAAAGTAGAGAATAGTAACGATAACAAGTACGAAAGGTGTGTTAAAGGATATGAGTGAAATAACAAGAGAACAGATGGAGAAGTTGGAGAATTTACGTGAATATCTGAGAGGATTGCATTCTGTAGCAGTTGCCTTTTCCAGTGGAGTAGATTCTACTTTCCTATTAAAAGTAGCCCATGATACGTTGGGAGATAAAGCAATTGCAGTAACTGCACAGTCATGTTCTTTTCCAAAGAGAGAATTAAATGAAGCAATTGATTTCTGTAAAAAGGAAGGCATTGCTCATTTCATCTGTGAATCAGAAGAATTAAATATAGATGGATTTGCACAGAATCCAAAGAATCGTTGTTATCTGTGTAAGAAGGAATTATTTGAGAAAATCCGTGCCATTGCAGAGGAAAATCATATTGAGAATATCGTAGAAGGTTCTAATCTGGATGATAATGGAGATTATCGTCCAGGCTTACAGGCTGTAGCAGAGCTTGAGATTAAGAGTCCGCTGCGTACATGTCAGTTTACCAAGGCAGATATCCGTGCTGTTTCCAGATATCTGGATCTGCCGACCTGGGAGAAGCAGTCCTTTGCCTGTCTTTCTTCCCGTTTCGTATATGGAGAGACTATTACAGAAGAGAAGCTTGGCATGGTAGATAAGGCAGAACAGCTCCTGCTGGACATGGGATTTCATCAGGTCAGAGTCAGAATCCACGGCATGATGGCAAGAATTGAGATTGAACCATCTGAATTTTCCAAGCTGATGGAAGAAGAGAACCGTAAGTTTATAGCTGAGAAGTTCAAAGAATATGGATTTACCTATGTGACACTGGATCTTCTGGGCTATCGGATGGGAAGCATGAACGAGACGCTTGGTCTGAATAAAGAGACAAAATAATGGAATTATATAAGGGCAGACCAGAGGATACACAAGGCAGACTGGATAAAGAAATCCGAGTATATGACCTGCTGGATTCACTGGGTATAGAATATGAAAGGACAGACCATGAAAGGACAGATACCATGGAAGCATGTAATGAGATTGATGCAATCTTACAGGTTACGATATGCAAGAATCTTTTCCTGTGCAACCGGCAAAAGACAAACTTCTATCTGCTTATGATGCCAGGGGATAAACCATTCAAGACGAAGGAGCTGTCCAGCCAGATTAACAGTGCAAGACTGTCTTTTGCATCACCGGAGGATATGGAGAGACTTCTGGATATTACACCGGGTTCAGTAAGTATTATGGGACTTATGAATGATAAAGAGAATGCAGTGCAGCTGCTGGTAGATGAGGATGTATTGCAGGGAGAATATCTCGGATGTCATCCATGCATTAATACATCCAGCCTGAAGATGCGGACGAAGGATGTATTTGAACGGTTTCTTCCGGCAGTACACCATGACATGATAACAGTTCATTTAACGGGAGAATAATGTTTCACAGTTGGCTGGAAAGGGAAGGTAAGCAGTAAATGAGAGCAGCAGATGCAAAAATCAAATATATTGGTCGTACGATCGCGGATGATAATGGCACGATATGGTGTGCTTTATCAGGAAGCGGAGCAGAGTTCACGTACAGAGGAGCTTCTCTGGATGTGGTATTGGCTGGAGATGACGTGACGAAGCTGGAAACGCAGCAATACGAGAAGATTAAGACTCAGCAGGATGTCGATTATGCAAGAATCGCTGTCTATGTGAATAATGAACGTATCATAGATGAGCGGCTTGAAGTTCCGCAGAAAACGTACTGTGTCTGGAGAAGTGACAAGCCACAGGAGATTACGGTTCGTATTGTGAAACTGTCAGAAGCTCCGCATTCCATTGTCGGGATACAGGAATTTGTAATGGCTGATACAGATGTTATCAGTCCGACACCGGACAAGTCGTTAAAGCTTGAGTTTATCGGAGATTCCATTACCTGCGGATATGGCGTGGATGATAATGATCCGGAGCATCATTTCTCTACGGCAACGGAGGATGAGACAGCTTCCTATGCATATCTGACGGCACAGAGCCTTGATGCAGATTACAGCATGGTATCTTATAGTGGTTATGGAATTATTTCAGGGTACACGGAGACAGATGAGAAGCGGCTGACAGAGCTTGTGCCTGATAAATACGAGGATACCGGGTATTCAAGAGGCAAGGTGGATGGAGTGGCTGTTACACTGCAGAAATGGGATTTTGACAGATTTTGTCCAGACTTTGTGGTGATTAATCTGGGTACCAATGATGACAGCTACTGTAAAGACATTGCACAGAGGCAGGAGGAGTATGCGGCCTGCTATGCACAGTTCATACAGCAGGTTCGCAGTCACAATCCAGGGGCATATATTCTCTGTATCTATGGAATCATGACGGACAGGCTGTATCCTTATGTGCAAAAGGCTGTAGAAAGCTATCAGCAGCAGACAGGCGATAAACGTATTGATACGTTGTATATAGAACCGCATACAGCTGAGGCTGGTTATGCAGCAGACTGGCATCCGAGTAAGAAGACGCATAAAAGGGCAGCAGAAGAAGTAACTGCCAGAATTAATTCTTTAAAGGAGAAGCGCTGAGTTATAACTTGGCGCTTCTTATTTAAATTGACGGTTTTAGATAAAATTTATATAATTTTCAGTTTTTTTCAATAAAAATGTGCTACACTAATATGGGTTAAATTTACAAATTTTGTAAAAAGGGAGAGATGTACGTGTCTAAAAAAGAAAAGGAAAGCCTGGATCAGGACGGTAATTTTATGATAAAGGTAGCGACCTTTATCGTAGACAGAAGGAACCTGTTCTTCTTATTGTTCGGAATATTAATCATATTCTCGGTTGTTGCAATGGGCTGGGTCAAGGTAGAGAACTCTTTGTCAGCATATTTGCCGGATACGACAGAGACCAGTCAGGGTCTTGATTTGATGGAAGAACAGTTTATTACTTATGGTTCTGCCAAGGTTATGGTAGCGAACATCACATACGATGAAGCGCAGGATATTGCAGATGATATCGAGGCAAGAGATGATGTCATTATGCTGGATTTTGACAGTACGGAGAATTATTTCAATAATTTCTCGGCACTGTATTCCATTACTTTTAAATATGAAGAGACAGATGACAGGGCGCTTCAGGGTCTGGAAGAGATAGAAGAGAGTCTGGATGGATATGATATCTATGTATCTACATCCATGGGTGATGCATCGGCAGAGCAGATTGAATCTGAGATGAATACAATCAGTGTACTGGTTGCAATCATTGTAGTAACAGTGTTGATCTTCACATCACAGACTTACGCTGAAGTTCCTGTATTACTGTTGACTTTCGTTGCAGCCGCAGCTTTGTCAATGGGCACGAACTTCCTGCTTGGTACAATTTCATTCGTATCTAATTCGGTAACGGTTGTACTGCAGCTGGCATTGTCTATTGACTATGCTGTCATCTTCTGTAACAGATATAAAGAGGAGCATGAGACATTGCCTATCAGGGAAGCTGATATTGTCGCACTGAGTAAGGCGATTCCTGAGATTTGCTCCAGTTCTTTGACAACAATCGGTGGTCTGATCGCCATGATGTTCATGCAGTATGGTATTGGGCGTGATATGGCAATCTGTTTGATCAAGGCAGTCATTTTGAGCTTGATCGCAGTATTCCTGCTGATGCCGGGACTTCTGATGTTATTTGGTAAAGCAATGGATAAGACGAAACATAAGAACTTCGTGCCAAAGATTCCTTTTGTGGGTAAATTTGCATATCATACCAGACTAATCGTGCCTCCCTTGTTTGTGGCATTGATCATTGTAGCATACATATTCCAGTCCAAGTGTCCTTTCGTATATGGTTATTCACAGATTGAGACACCTGTACAGAATGACCAGCAGCTTGCAGATGAATTGATTGCTGAGAGTTTCGGTGATACCAATATGGTAGCATTGGTCATCCCTGCCGGTGATTATGAGAAAGAGCGCAAGCTGATTAATGACCTGGAAGCAAGGACAGAGGTTGATTACTGTCAGGGACTTGCCAACACAGAGGCAATGGATGGTTACATGCTGACAGATAAGCTGACGGCAAGAGATTTCTCAGAGCTTCTGGAACTGGATTACGAGGTTTCAGAGCTGCTTTATATGGCGTATGCGGTGAATGATGAGAATTATGCCAAGATTGTGAATGGTATCTCCTCTTATAGTGTGCCTCTGATTGATATGTTCATGTTCCTGTATGATGAAGTAGATGAAGGTTACGTGACATTGGATGATGATATGCATGATACATTAGAGGATGCCCATGAGAAGATGCAGATTGCGCTGGATCAGCTGCAGGGTGCGGATTACAGCCGTATTCTTGTGTATCTGACATTACCTGAAGAGGGCGATGAGACATTTGCATTCCTGGATGAAATGCATACCATGTCTGAGAAATATTATGATGGAACGATTCTGATTCCTGGTGATTCAACCAGCCAGTATGATTTATATAAGACATTCCAGATTGATAATAAGGTCGTTAATGTGGTATCTATTCTGGCGGTATTAGTCGTATTGCTGTTTACCTTCCAGTCAGCAGGTATGCCCATACTTCTGATTCTGGTTATTCAGGGTGCTATCTGGATTAACTTTGCATTCCCGGCATTACAGCATAACAACCTGTTCTTCATGAGCTACCTGATTGTAAGTTCTATTCAGATGGGTGCCAATATCGACTATGCAATCGTTATCTCAGGAAGATATATGGAATTAAAGGATAAGATGTCCAAGAAGGATGCAATCATAGAAACGATGAACTTTGCTTTCCCGACTATCATAACATCAGGTTCTATGATGGTACTTGCCGGTGTATTAATCGGTCAGATGTCATCAGATGGTGCTATCTGTGGTATCGGACAGTGTCTTGGACGGGGAACGATTATTTCTATTTTGCTTGTTATGTTCGTTCTGCCGCAGATTCTGTTATTGGGTGAAAAAGTCATTGACCGTACATCCTTTAAGGTATCTGTTCCGGTTAAAATGGAGAAAACCTCAGGGCTTGTCAGGGTGGATGGTTATGTACAGGGTCAGATTAATGGTATTGTTTCCTGTGAAATCCATGGTGTTATCAAAGGTGATGTAAATGCCCTTGTCAAGATTGGCAAGATTGAGCAGTTAGATGGTCAGGAACTGGCGGATGCTGCCCATATAGAAGAAGGAGAGGAGGCACTGATTGATGAAAAAGAAGATAATCAGTAAATTATTTTTCACAAGGATATGTGCCTATTCCCTGGCACTTGTGATGGCGGGTACGCTGATACCTGTATATCCTGTCATGGCTAAGACCGCACAGGAGGAACAGGCACAGGATGATGCAGATACGCAGATGGAAACAATACAGATATCATCTGCTAAAGATCTGGAAGAACTGGCAGAGAACTGCCATACAGATGAATGGTCGAGAAATAAGATCATTGAGCTTACACAGGATATTGATCTTGCAGGTTCTGATTTTTTAAATATACCGGTATTCAGAGGTGTATTCAAAGGTAATGGACATAAGATAACCAACTACCGCTATAATGGCAATGGTTATGTAACGGGCTTCTTCCGTTATGTAGAAGAGGGCGGTATTGTTGAGAATCTGTATCTGTCCGGTAATGTGACCTCAGAAGATGAGAAACAATGCATTGGTGCGGTATGTGGCATTAACAGGGGTACGATCCGTGACTGTACTTTTCAGGGTTTGGTAGAAGGCAAGTATGAGACAGCTGGAATCGTAGGCATTAATGAAGGAACAGGTACGGTTCAGCGCTGTACAACCAAAGGAACGGTGACTGGCTATTATTATACCGGTGGTATCGTAGGTAAGAACTTTGGTACAGTAGATAACTGTTCTAACTATGCGAATATCAATAATAATTCCCAGTGGGTAGAAGAGGATGACGAGATCAGTGTCGATATCCTGCAGAATATCCGTGAGAATGAGACAGATGTGAAGGTTGCCAGTGGTGTGGATACTGGTGGTATTGTCGGCTTTTCCAAGGGTGTGATCATGAGGTGTACCAATGTAGGTAAGGTTGGTTATGAACACACGGGTTACAATATAGGCGGTATCGTAGGCAGACAGTCCGGTGTTGTAGCATTATGTACCAACCATGGTACTGTATATGGAAGAAAAGACATAGGTGGTATCGTTGGACAGATGGAGCCATATATTGAGGTTGATGCAGCAGAATCCATCCGTGATGCTGTGAACAAGCTGCATGATCTGGTACAGCAGACACTGGATGACATGGAAGAAGGAACCAATGTAATCCGGAATGATGTAGATGTATTGAAGAATTATTCAGATGCAGTGATTGACCAGAGTGATACATTATCCAACAGACTGTCCAGCTTTGCAGACAATAATATTGATCAGGTCAACAGTCTGACAGACCGTATGGAAAGTGTTCTGGATATGCTGCCTGGCATTATGGATAATACAGATGCAGCAGGCAATTCTCTGACTGATCTGAATAATGCACTCAAGAAGCTCAATGAAGATCTGAATATATCGGATAAAATGTCTTCTTCAACTTATAATGAGACAGATTACCGCAGATTGTCAGTAACCTCCAGTGTAGGTGGAAGCGTAAGTTCAGATAATGTGAATCCGAATGAAGGAACACTGGTTACACTTACGGTAAAGCCGGATAACGGATATGAGTTGAATGGGTTGTCTGTAACAGATGCAAATGGCAGGAGCATCACTACGAATCAGACAGCTTCTGATACCTATACTTTTACCATGCCGAAAGAAAATGTGCTTGTATCTGCTGTTTACACTTATACAGGAGCATTTCTGGAGAAGTCCAATGAAGGTGGTAACATTACTGTAACAGAGAAGGACAATGGACAGGTAGAGATTCAGGCAGAAGCATATAATGGCTATGAATTGGTTGGAAACAGTGTAAGTATAGGTGGTACTTCTGTTGCACTGGACAGTAATAACAAAGCAACGGTGAGCCGTTCTGCTTACATATCCGGGAATAAGCCGGTCATTGTCGAAGGACAGTTCAATAAAAAGTCCAACACCCATAAAGTGACACCAGTGTCAGGAACTGGCGGTATAGTGACCGTGGAAAGCCAGCAGGCGGCAGCAGGAGATACCGTTACAGTGCATACGGTAGCAGCCTATAATTATAAGGTAAAAGCAGTTACTTATAATGGATCAACAGCTACAGCATCCTCAGCCAATGCCGGCGAATATACATTTACTATGCCTGATGCAGACGTATCAGTAGAAGTGACATTTGAATATTCTGGTGATACTACGGATACTTCTCTTGTGTATGCAGAATCTACAGTAGGCGGTACAGTGACAGTGACCAGAAGTGCAGCCAGTGGAGAACAGTATAATGTTGTTATGACACCGAATTCAGGATATGAAGTTCCTGATAGTGACTGTTTAATAGTCAGTGAAGTAATCTCAGGTGGATACAGCCAGATTTCGTCTGTTTCAAAAGCTGATATGACACAGGAAGGAGACAGTTACCGATATCTTTTAACAAAGAGTTCAAGTGTAGCTTTACGTGTATACGGCAGCTTCACGAAGTCTGCTAATACAAAGGACATTACCTGTACATCAGGAACTGGTGGCGTGATCACAGCCAGCTCATCCAGTGCAGAACCGGGAGATGAGATATATCTGGTCAGTGCCACAGGAAATGGTTACAGACTGAAATCACTTTCTGTTAAGACGGTATCCGGCACAGCGGTATCTTATCAGACAGAGTCCAAGAGATATACATTTACCATGCCGGCAGAGGATGTGGAAGTTACGGCAGAATATGAACCGATACAGCTGATGGTGACTTCCAATGCAGGCGGAGACGCAGCATACACAGGTGGTAATGATACGAAGGTAACACTGAAAGTAACACCGGACTCCGGTTATACAGTATCTTCAACCCCTATTGTGAAGGACAAAAATGGAAATACCATTTCCATGGGTAAGGCATCTGCCGGTACATGGACTTATGAATTCTATTTGAAGAGTGATGCAGAACCTGCATCTGTACAGATTACATTCCAGAAGCAGAATCAGAATGATGCAACACAGGATGCTCTGGACAGAATCAATGCCAATGCAGGAACTCTCAATGGTAAATCTAATGATATCAGCATGTCAGTAGATAAGATTCGACAGATCATTACAGATGATGATGGTACTGTGAAGGACTGGAACAGCCTGACTTCTGATGAGAAGAAAGACCTGATGAACGAGGTATCCAATCTGATGGATTATACATCAGAGGCAGGAACAGCAGCATCAGAGATTTTAAGTGATCTTGCATTGATCGCAAGTATTGAAGCTCCATATATCAAAGATGCAGCCAGTGCAGCTCATGATGATCTGGATACGGCTTCCAAGCACGCACAAAGCATCATTGACAGCTTAAAGAGTGCAGCATCCGGAGCTAGAGGAATTGTAAATTATCTGAATGGTCAGTCTGATTTGAACTTCTCCAAGCTGGGTGATGAGTTCGATGATAATATGGATACGCTGCATACACAGCTGAGAGGTATGTCAGACAGTATCAAGGCAATCAGCGATCATGCAGCGAATTATTCAGACAAGGTAAATCATGACCTGGAAGCAGTGAATGACCAGTTGAACGTAGTCTTTAATCTGTTTATAGATAAGATTGACAACCTGGATAATATCAATGATGAGAAGAGCTTCTACTCTGATGTCTCCGATGAAGAGATTGAGACAGCAACGACCGGTCGTGTAGATAACAGCACAAATAAGGGTATTGTACAGGGCGATATTAATGTAGGTGGTATAGCAGGATCAATGGCGATTGATGAAGAAGATCCTGAGGATAATGCAGCAGGAAGCACAGATTTCTCTCTGGGTGACAGCTATACTACAATGTGTATCATTAATGGCAGCACGAATCAGGGCTATGTAACATCCAAGAAAGATGGTGCAGGCGGTATTGCCGGATATATGAAATATGGTGTTATTACAGATTGTAAGGGCTATGGTGCTGTAGAGAGTACGGAAGGCGATTATGTAGGTGGTATATGTGGACAGTCACTTTCACTGATCAGGAACAGTTATGCATTGTGTAACCTGACCGGCGGTAATAACGTAGGAGGTATCGCCGGATACGGTACGAATATCAAGGACTGCTATTCTATGATAAACATCACAGATGCCAAGGCACGGTATGGGGCAATTGCCGGACAGGTTGCACTGAATGATGAAGATGAGCAGGACAACACCATTACAGTAACGAATAACTATTATGTAGGTGATGACATCTATGGTATTGATAATATCAGCTATATTGGAATCGCAGAGCCGATAACTTATGAAGAATTGCTTACTGTAGAAGGTATGCCTACTGATTTCTGGCATCTGAAAGTTACTTTCAAGATTGATGATATGTATCTGGGTACTCAGGAACTGGCTTATGGTGACAGTCTGTCGAAGCTGACATTTCCACAGGCGCCTGCAAAAGACAATTGCTATGGAGTATGGCCGGATGTATCTGATCGGGTTATGACGGGCAACCTTGTAATCGAAGGCGAATATAAGGATAATGTAACAGTTGTACAAAGCGATAGCACAAGTAACATGCTGGCATCTGATGAAGGAGATAACAAGAAAGCACTTGTTCTGGTAGAAGGTGTCTTCACGGAAGATGCAGTATTGCATACTACCATTTCAGATGAGGTAGTGCCACAGGAAGTTACCGGTAAGAACGATTATACCGTATATCAGGTATCTCTGGAAAATACAACAGTAACAGGAGCTGACACACTTGCTGTACGTCTTCTGAATCCATACAAAAAGGCAACCGTATGGAGCTATCTGGATGGTGAATGGCAGCAGGTTGACAGTAAAGTGCGTGGACAGTATTTACAGACGGCCATGAAGGGTGCAATTGGTACATTCTGCATTGTAGAGGAAAGCTCCAATACAATGAAGATTATTATCATCATAGCTGTATGCGCAGCCGTTGTTGTTCTTTTACTCCTTCTGATCAGGAAGCTTGCAGGCAGACACAGGAATAAGGAGAAAAAGCCTAAGAAACCTAAAGCCGTAAAAAAGACAAAGAAGATAAAGAAAACAGAAGATAAGTAATGAAAATGCTCCTTTCCATACAGCAGGATAAAGCTGCTATGGAAGGGGCTTTTTTAATTGAAAGTTATATCAATGGGTAAAATAGAGCTTGACATATATAGATTATCTACATATAATCATATATAGATAATCTATATATGATTATGAGAAAGAGAGGAATTGAAAATGGCAATTGATAAGAGCCTGGTATCAGGGAGTACTTCAATGTTATTGCTTCGGCTTCTTGAAGAGAAGGATATGTATGGATATGAGATGATAGAGACACTGGAGAGTCGTTCCAATCATGTATTCAGCCTAAAGGCGGGTACTTTGTATCCTCTGCTTCATTCACTGGAGGAGAAGGGATATCTTACCTCCTATGAGAATGAGGTGAATGGCAAAACCCGTAAATATTACAGTATTACGAAGAATGGGAGAAATTATCTCAAGGATAAGAAGAAGGAATGGCAGGAATATCAGACAGCAGTTACCAATGTGCTGTGTATGGAGGGCTAAGAAATGGACGAATTTATCAGAGCTTTGCTTGAACAGGTAAGGTGTAAGAAAGCCAGAGCCGGGATAGCCAGAGAGATAACAGACCATATTGAAGATGCGGCACAAGACCTGGAACAGGAAGGCATGACACATGAACAGGCTCTTGCAGCTGCAGTGCAAAGTATGGGCGATCCTGTTGCTATCGGTATAGAACTGGACAGAATTCACAGACCAAGAATGGACTGGAGAACTTTTATTATGATTGTCATACTAAATCTGGGTGGACTTATGGTTCAATATGCAGCAATGGGCATTTCAAGAAAGCAATGCCTGTATACCATGATTGGACTGGCAGTGATGATTGGAATCTGTTATCTGGATTACAGTTTCCTGGCACGTTATGCGAAAGCCTGCTACTGGATAATGACAGCAACATTTCTATTTGTATACTGGGGAGCACAATCAGGCGTGCTGGATGGCATGTCTCTTTGGGTAAATGGTAGCAGCTTACGTGGCTTTGCTATCCTGACGATGCTGTATATACCGGTATACGCAGGCATATTATATACATGTAGAGGAAGCAGAATGAAAGGTCTGCTGCGTGCGATAGCATATATGATTCCGCCACTCTTTTTCTCTTTGCATAGCAGCATATCTTCCAGCATGTGTATCTGGATTGTATTCTATGGGATGATTCTATATGCACTCTGGAAGGGCTGGTTTCGCTTAGAACGAAAGATTGCAGTGCCTGTGTGCGCTTTTGCAGCTTTCATATTGCCCATACTGAGTGCTGTATTTTTCTATTTCTTTGGTGCAGCAGATTATCAGAAGGTGCGCATTATTGCATTCCTTAATCCGCAATCAGATAGTCAGGGTTCAGGTTATTTCTATAATATACTTAGAACGGTACTTTCTGAATGCAGATGGCTTGGCAGCTCCGGAGGAGAAGGACCTGTACAGAGTTTCTTTGCATTTGGAAGAGAATGGATGATCCTGCAGCTTGTCATATCCTATGGCTGGATATGTGGACTGGCAGTGATTGCAGCGCTGGCAACATTCATTATCAAGGTCTTTGGAATTACAGCCAAAGCAGGTAATCAGCTGGGCAGGATGATCGGTTTTGGATGTGGTATGCTGCTACTGACAGAGAGCGTGCTTGGAATCGGCATGAATCTCGGAGTCTTCCCTTCTACAACAGTATGTATGCCATTCCTTGCTTACGGCTTCTGCAATTCTGTTGTGTACGCAGTTCTATGCGGCTTTATTCTCAGCATCTGCCGCTACCGCAGCGTATTAACAGAGCATAACATGCTGCGCAGCCCGAAAAAAATAGCCATATATAAAAACTGAGATAACAGCCCAAAATGTAAAGTATACAAATTCGCTTTGCAAATCAGCCAACATGCTTTATAATATTTCCAGATGAATAATCAGGTATTGAAAGTATATATTAGAGAATTCAGAATTGTACAATTCGTGACTTTGAATTTATTTTGTAAGAGCCTGAAGAAGTGAGGTTTTGTATGGGAATAGTTGTTTTTGGTGCGGTATTTGTGGATATTAAGGGATTCCCGGATGATATCTATATACCCGATGGAAGAAATGTTGGACATGTAGAATATATTCATGGCGGAGTAAGCCGCAATGTTGTGGAAGATATAGCCAATATAGAATTAAGACCCACATTTGTCAGCATAGTGGATGACAGTGCCCTGGGTCAGGACGTAGTCAGAAAGCTGAACAATCATAAAGTAAACACGGATTACGTACTTACAATACCCGGTGGAATGGGAACCTGGCTTGCAGTATTTGACCACAGTGGCAATCTTGCAGGGTCTATCTCACAAAGACCCAATCTTATGCCGATACTTGACCTTCTTGAGGAAAAAGGCGATGAAATCTTTGCCAATGCGGATTCTGTTATTGTTGAAGTAGATATGGACAGAGATATTATCAAAAAAGTAGTGGCACTTTCCAAAAAACATAATAAAAAACTTTTTGGTGTTGTAAGCAATATGAGCATAGCAGTAGAAAGAAGAGACTTCCTGCAGAACTTTGACTGCTTTATCTGTAATCAGCTTGAAGCAGGCATGTTCTTTATGGAAGATTATGCAGATAAGACTCCGGAAGAACTCTGTGAGATTCTTGCTAAACGTGTCACCTTAGGCAAAATCCCAGCCATGATCGTAACTATGGGAGACCATGGTGCTGTATATGCCGACCTGACAGGAGATAAAGGAATCTGCCCACCCCAGAAGGTGCGTGTAAAAGATACCACAGGCGCCGGAGATGCATTCTGTGCAGGCGTATCCAGCGGTCTTACCTATGGGAAAACCCTGAGAGAAGCTGTCGAGATAGGAAGCCGGCTCGCTGCATCTGTAATCACATCATTAGAGAATGTATGCCCCAGATTCCTGCCGGAAGAATTTGGCATACAGTTATAATTGTAACTATTCAGAGCCCAATGTCATTTAGTTAGTGATAAAGTAGGAAACTTTCACGGAAATAAAGCATTA
>ERZ827126.1313-NODE-1313-length-24024-cov-5.465643_pt1 | contig 24024 bp, 25 predicted proteins | sample MGYA00519780_ERZ827126 | MGnify/ENA primary metagenome ERZ827126 (study PRJEB31778, sample SAMEA3449262) | human gut metagenome | biome: human gut; feature: human-associated habitat; material: faeces | place: United Kingdom | collected 2010/2012 ...
CTACAACATGATTGATGGACTGATGAACAATACTCCGAAGAAAAAAGATAAAAATTCTCCCCGGAGATCTGTGCTGAAACGGCTTCGTAAGCATCAGCAAAAGATAGCCAGTCAGGGAAAAGGACAACCACAGCAACAAAGAGCAGTGGAAGAAGAGATGGAAAGGAAGAAGAAGTAGTTTTCAATGGAAGTGGTCTTGCTACTTATGTGGCAGGGCCATTTTTGTTGAAAAAAAGAAATCAGTGCTTATAATATATGATAGAGGCGGCAATTAGTTTAATTATACGGAGGAGAAAATATATTATGCTACGAAATCTATTCATATTATTGACGGCTATGTTTATGGGTCTTGTTTACTATAAATTTTCAATATCAAAGAGTAAAGATGCACAGAACATGGCTTTCTTTATGAAAATAACTTTTTTGGTGTTATCACTTATATTGGCGTTCACCAGGAAAGAGTTTATTCTTATAGGAGATTTAGCCTTTGGAGGGAGAACTTCAGTGATGGTACTTGTACTTATTGAAATTGCAGATGCTTTTATTGATAGAAAAAATAGTTCAACGCAAGTGAATAAGAAAAAACGCTCTACTTCAAGTATGGAAATGCAAAGAAGAAAATAATTTTTTATAAATTTTATGACCTTTTATATGTTGCCATGCATGATTAATAGAAAATGATTTTGGAGGTAACATATATGAGTAAGAAAAAATATGAGTATCCAGAAAATCTGTGGGATGCAGTTGTGCAGAGGAGTAAGGAATTAAAGGGTAACAGGATTCAGAAATTGTCACCAGATCAGGAAGCAGGATTGGAGTTTGCTCTGTCATGTTTTCCAGAGGAATATGAAACGGTGATTCGACTTAGATATAAAGAAAGCCTTTCAGAAAAGAAGATTGCTGAAAGGATGAATCTGGAAGCGGATAGAGTTCACAGAATGATTTTGATGGGAGTAAAATACTTGGCAAAACCGCAGTATATAATATATGTTGTGGAAGGACTTGAAAATCACAATAGAAATTTAGTTGTGCAGAAAGAACGAAGTATAGAAAATGCTAAAAGATTACATCCAGATTTGCCAGAGAACATTTTAGAAGAGCCAATTTCATTTCTGAAATTTAATACACGAATATACAACGCACTAAAGAGACACAAAGTGGATACTGTAGGTGATTTGCTGGATGCCTTGAGATTGCCTAAATGGATTCAGAGTTTTTCAAATATAGGGAAACAGTCACAAAGAGAAATTGTGCAGAAAATGGAGTCATTGGGGCTGTCAGATGATAGTTATGCCAGTGTTAGAAAAATAAAAAAATTGGTTCGTAATGTTGAATGATATTGGGGAAAATGTTATGATAAAAACCAAAGTTGTAAAAAGGAGGAAGCATTCTATGAATTTATATGAAAAGAACATTAAAGATTTGAGAGAAATTGTTAATGAGTTGTATTCACATGTCTCTTCTGTTGGTGCATATTCTAATTTAGCAACTGAGATTGAACGCTCTTGTAGTAATTTGACGCAGGCGATTGATGAATATGAGAAAATGATTAAAGAAAAAGATTTATTATAGTAAAAAAGTATTGAAAAAATAGCACATTATCTCAAAAAGGATTTTGTGCTATTTTTTTGGAAGCAATTATAAATTCTGTTCTTTCTCAATCTGCTGTTCCTGCTCGTGACTCTTTCCAAGGATCATATCAATATTAGCAGACACGGTACGAAGCTCCCGTTCATAATCCCGGCGGCTAGAAAAATCTTCCCGTTGTGAATCTCGCAATTCAATAAGCCGGTCTTTTTCAGCATAGAGGGCTTTCATGGAAGGCAGCTTATTTCCACCAGATTTTTCTTTCAGTGTCCGGAGAGCTGTATCATAAAGGGAAAGTTCTGCTCTGTATTTTTCGTAGAATTTATCCTTATTGCGGCTTTTACGGTAGTCGGCATATACGTTTTTGTACGCAAGGTACTGTCCGGTAAAATGAATCTGTTCATTCACATCTTTAAGTTGCTGCTCTGTATCCTTTAAAGATTTTCTGGCGGCACTGGCCTGATCAGATGCCTGGTCAAGTGCCGTATGGAAATCTTCAAGAGAGTCATATCCATGTTCCTGAATATAGGCAACCGTCTGAGCCATTTGTTTCAAATTGGAGAGTTTGACTTTTTGAGCATAGGCTTCACTCTGCTGTGCTTTGATACAGGTCTGTAAATCTATCACAAGTCGGAGATCTGATTTTATGAAAATGAACGGTACAGGAATATCGGAAGCATCAGGAGAAAGTGTTGTCTGCAAATCTTTTGTAGTAGTTGGAATTTGCGGTTCTTCAATTTCCATTTTCCTATCAGAGAGCGATTTTGCATTTTCCTTAAATGCCTGTAATAGAAAATCCTCTTCATATCGTGTTCCGAGATTTCGTCCAGTGATATATTTTTTTCTGCCTGGATGAAGATAGCTGTACCGGTTTCTGCTGATCTTGAAGATGATATGATATTTTTTATCGAGGATTTGTGCAAACTCTTCTGGTGACTTGGCGGTGCTTGCAGCATCATCAATAGCATCCTGGAGAAACTGTTTCTCTGTCTGATAGCGAGTCTCTTTTGGTGTGATACCATCTTCAAGCATTTTCTGGTTGAGCTTATCAAGTTTTTCCTGTCCACGACGCTGTGCCCAGTATTCTTTTTCTGTGATTTTCCTTTCAGCAGGAGAGAGCAGATCAACTTGATGCAGGCCCTCTTTCTGGCACATATCCATAACGTCTTGCTTTAAGTGAGCAAGGTAGGCTGTGCTTAGGTGGTGTTTATATCCGGCTTTTGATTCACAGTCAAATTCCATATAGGGTTCTTGGGGTACGTCATATTTCCGAAGGCTGTTGATCACAATATGTACATGGATATTGCCACTTTCGTTGTGACCATCTGTATGTGTGCAGACTAAAGCCTGATGACCGGGAAAGTTCTTCTTTGCAAAAGTCAGTCCCAGCTGCTGTGCCCGTTCACCAGTCAGTCCACATTCCTCTTTGTCTTTTGGGTCAAAGCTGATAATGTAATGATGAGACTTGATCTCATTGAAATTTTTATTTTTATGGTAATAGCTGTTTAGTTCTTGACATTCAGATGCAAAGGTAAACGGATCACAGTTCAGACCATCCAGGTAATATTCATCTCGTAATATCATATGTCCCTCATCATCGAGGATTGGTTTTTGGGTGTATTCATTATGCTGGAAGATGAGATACCGTTCGGATTCTCCATAGTCAGCATTTTTGCTTGCGATATGTTTAATCACTGCCACGGAAATCACCTGCCATTCTCATCACTTCATATTTCATTTCATAAATATCCCGGAGAGATTTTTTTATTTCTGTTCTCATTTCTGAGGAGATAATTCCACCTTGATTAAAATATCGGGCAATCTGATTGAGGTTGCTTCCTATCTTACCCAATTCACCAATCAGCTTTTTTATTTCTTTGACATCTGCAACAATCTCAAATTTAGTATTGACCTGTCCCTCCATAATTTGTTTTCGCATATATTCGGAAATAGTCATGTCTGCCTGTTCTGCCGTATTTTCTATAATAGAAAATTCAGTGTCAGTCAGGCGGATTGTTACCCGGTGTTCCCGTTTTATATCAGATTCTTTTTGTGGTCTTGTCATTGGATGCTCCTTTCTGCACATAGGTTCCGCATAGGAAAGAGAAAATTTTACAGTTTGCTGTGAAAGCAAGTGATGAAGATTCATCACGCTGTGACCATGGCAATGGGAACCAATACGCATATCTTTGATTGCGGTCGAGGGTATGGGGAAACGAAATCCCCATCAAGTTGCAAGGCAGAAAAAATCCCGGAGGGGTTTTTGTCTGACATTGCGAAACTTGCTTTAAGAGAGAATCCCTTCCCATAATCATGTGTGGGAGACATCAAAAAGACAGGTAAAAATGTAAAAAAATAAAAAAAGTGAAAATTCATCTGACATTTTGCCCTCTGCCAGCTGTGATTAGTAGAAAAAGAGAGATCACAGGAGGTAGTCAGATGAAAAATATAGAAATGCCTACACTGGAAGAATTGCAGGAAATGGCAGCAGTGGACATCCGTACCGTAGATAAAAGTACGTTAGCAGAGCTGGATGATGTGGAGATTCATGAAGAATTACCGCAGGCAGAAAGGATTGCAGATTATATCAAGCAGATTAAAAATCCGTATTGCTATAAATCACATGGGATAGTTGTGAAGATCAGCTTTGCAGGAAAATGCTCTCTGGAAGAAAGCCTGAGCAGATGTATCTCCATGTAAAAGAAAAATCGTCCAGAAAAAATAATCGAAAAAAGAAAGAAAAAGGTATGGTAGTAATCCAGAAGTTATGTTAATATGGATGTGGGTCAAAATTTAAAAGCATTCAAGGAGCCGTGAATTTCTTGGTTTACACCGCCACAGAGCGAGTAAAGTAGGAGGTTGATGGCTTTATGTATTTCAATCAAAAGTCTATTTTAGCAGCGGATTATCTCCGGTTATCCAGAGAGGATGGAGACAAACTGGAGAGTGACAGCATCCGCAATCAAAGAAGTCTCATTAACGATTTTGTAAAACAGCACAAAGAGATTCAGCTAGTCGAGGAATATATCGACGATGGATACAGTGGAACGAACTTTGACCGTCCGGCATTTCAAAGAATGCTTGAGGATGTGAAAAGGAAGAAGATCAACTGTATCATCGTAAAAGATTTATCCAGATTGGGAAGAAACTACATTGAAACAGGAAGGTATCTGGAAAAGATCTTTCCATTTATGGGTGTACGGTTCATCGCAATCACAGACCATTATGACAGTGCTGCAGGATCGGATGATGCAGATCAGATCATTGTTCCGTTTAAGAATCTTATCAATGATGCTTATTGCAGGGACATCTCAATTAAAATCCGAAGTCAGTTAGATGTAAAAAGAAAAAACGGGCAGTTTATTGGTAACTTTGCAGCCTATGGATACTTAAAAGATCCAAAAGATAAGAACCATCTTATTGTTGATGAATATGCGGCAGATATTGTACGGCTTATTTTTAATCTGAAAATAGATGGGTACAGTTCACAAAGAATAGCAGCCCGGTTAAATGAAATGGGAGTTTTGCCGCCATTGGAATATAAGAGAAGCCGGGGGATGAATTATAACAGCGGATTCCGTTCCGGTTCTGATCCTAAATGGGCAGTCACTTCCATCAACCGTATTTTGCAGAATGAACTTTACATAGGCACAATGGTTCAGGGCAAAAACCGAAAGATCAATTATAAGGTGAAGAAAAGTTCTCCTATCGCAAGAGAAAACTGGATACGAGTAGAAAATACACATGAAGCAATCATTCCGGAAGAGAGTTTTCAATATGTACAAAGTTTGTTGGAAATAGATACCCGGATTGCTCCGAAAAGAAAATCCGTTTATTTGTTTTCTGGATTTGTACGTTGTGGGGACTGTGGTGAGAACATGGTCAAGAGAAGCACAACGAAGAAAGGAAAAAAGTACTGTTATTATCATTGCTCTACTTATAAGAATAAAGAGGGATGCAGCTCCCATCTGATCAGTGAAAAAATGATTTATGAAGTTGTCCTGGATTCTGTAAAAAAGCAGATCACATTATTAATTGAAGCAGAAAAGATCATCAAGAAAAATGGAATGGATACTTACAAGAAAGTGGAGAACCGGTCATTAGAACAGCAGTTAATGGCACTTTATGAGGAAGTGGAAAGATATAAAGACTTAAAGGCGAGACTGTATCAGGATATGGTAGACGGTATTGTCAGCAGAGAAGAGTACCATGAATATAATCAGAGATTCACAGAGAAGATGCAGAAAGCAGAAAAGGCAAAACAGGAAACGGAAGAGAAGAAAGAAAAGTTATCTGCGGAAGAAAAACGGATGCATCCATGGATAGAGGATTTCAAAAAATATAAAAATATCCAAAGCCTTGACCGGAAAGCAGTTGTTACATTGATAGAGCAGATCATTGTATACAGCAAGGAGCAGATTGAGATTCAGTTCAAGTATAGTGACGAGATGCAGGAAATGATAGAAGCAGTGCAGATCATACGTGAGCGGCAGGAACGGAAAGGAGAATTTGTATGCGGTGCGTAAGTTATACTAGAACGACTTCCTGTAAAGAGGACGGAAAGATTCCGGCAGAGGTTATAAAACAGCAGGACCGGCATATACAGGAATACCTGAAAAAACAGGGATGGACATTATCTGCAAAGTATTGTGACAGAAAAAAAGATACAGAAGAGAACACAGCTTTTGAAGAACTGACAAAAGATGGGATCGACCGCAAATTTGATATGGTAGTTGTAGACAGCATTGACAGATGCGGCAGGACAATATCCTGTGCAGATGATGTCTTAGTAAAAACATTTGTCCCGGCAGGAATACATTTTGCAGTTGTACAGGATGAATTTATCAGCATTGGAAAAACGAAAGAAGAATTATATGAATATATAAAGAAAGCAAGGTATGAAGCAGTTCAGTTAAAAGGCATGAGAGAGTATGCAGTCAGAGAGCAGCTGGAGGGACTTTATACCGTGCATGATGAAAAGTATGGATACATTCTTTCTGATGACCGCAGAGAATTGCTTATTGATGAAGAAGCGGCAGTTGTTGTACGGGAGATCTTTCAGATGGTATCGGATGGTATGCTGATTGCAAATATCGTGAAAATTTTAAATGACAGTGGAATAGAATCTCCGATGGTGCATAATGCACGGGTCGGTCATAAGGTATGGCCGGCATATGAGAATAAATGGTTATTCTGCTCTGTAAAGAGAATCCTTAGATGCACAGCGTATGCTGGCTACTGGCAAAAGACGATCAACAAAAAAATCTGTACACTTCCCATCGCTCCAATTTTGGAAGAAGGCATGTTTGAAAAAGTGCAGGAGATTCTTGATAAGAGAAAAAAGCCAAGAAAAACAAGACCAGGTAAAAATGGCTTATTTGTAAAAAAGATATTTGATGCCGAGACAGGAAGAAAAATATCACAGAGAAATTTTAAAACGGGGGAAACGGTATTCCTTTTCGCAAGTGGAACAAATCAGCTTCCAAGAGATAAAAGTACCTACATTTCTTTTGAAACTGTGATTGCTGAAGTAAGAAAAGTCATACAAAGAGAAATGGAACTGGCGGAACAGATAAAAAAGAAATTGTCAGCCAGAGAAGCAGAATCAGAAAAATATAAATGGTTGAAGCAGTATTCACAAAGAGCGTGGACGATCTTTGAAGAGATGGAGCAAGTGGAAAAAGAGCGTATTCCATTATATCAGAACTACCAGATAGGAAAAATCAATGAAGAAGAATATTTGGCGGGAAAAGAAGAAATACGGAATCAGCTTAGTATGTATGATGGAGATTTCAGTGAACTTATGGAAGAGGTATCCGTTATAGAAAAAGCATATAGCAATAAAAATGAATGGTTAGAGATTTTTAAAAAGGAGAATCTTCCGAAAGAACTACAGCCAGAGCATATCAATAAATGGATTGAGAAAGTATTGATAAGAGATTTTAAAGAAGTACAGGTATGTTTATCCAAACAGAAATGGAAAAAATACTTTCCTGCAGAATGGATGGAGGAATAGGGATGGCAAGAAAGAGCAGAAAAAACAGAAACGTAGAATCTAATATACAAACGGTTGTCAAAAAAGAAAACTTACTGGATACGGCTGCGTATATTCGCCTGTCTGTTGAAAACGGAGGAAATGAAACGGATGAAACATTAGTTGTGCAGCAGATGCTTGTAGAAAGATTTATAGAAGAGCATCCGGATCTGAGGCTAGAAGAGGTATATATTGATAATGGATTTACAGGCACCAATTTTGAACGTCCTGGATTTATGAGATTAATGGAAGATGTTCGTTCTGGAAAGGTGCAATGTATCGTTGTAAAAGATTTATCCAGATTCGGCAGAGACTATCTGGAAACAGGATATTACCTGGAGACTATATTGCCAAAGTTAAATGTACGCTTTATTGCGATTACGGATGATTATGATAGCTCCAGAAAAGAGGACAGGGAAAATATAAGTGTTCCCATCAAAAACATGGTAAATGCCATGTATGCAAAGGATATGTCTAAAAAAATCCTGGCGGCAAAAGAAGCACAAAAGCGGAACGGAAATATCACGTTATCTAAGGTTGCATTTGGCTATGTCCGTTCGGAGGATAAAACAAGACAGGTCGTAGATGAAACGGTTGCCCCTGTTGTGCGTATGATATTCCAATGGACATTGCTGGGAGTCAGTAAAAGAGAAATTGCTGACAGGCTGAACCTGTTGGGAATTGCGACACCCGGACAGAAAGAAAAAAGAAAGATAGCAAGAGTGCCACTTGAGGAGACAAAGTGGAATGGAGGAACTGTCAGAAAAATATTAGAAAATCCAACCTATACAGGAGATATTGTCACAGGAAAATTGAAACAATCTTTGTACAAAGGAGTGAAACAGTATCGTACAGTACCAGAAGATTGGGATGTGCAGAAAGATATGCATACTCCGCTGGTTGCGAGGGATGATTATGAGGAATTGCAGAAAAGCAGAGAAGAGATTCATAAGGTAACGAAGAAACGCCAGTCCAGATGTATGAAGGACAGAGAAAAGTATCAGGATAGTTTTCCGGGAATGGTCCGGTGTGGCGAGTGTGGAAACGTTATGTATTTCAGACGATATACTCATAATTATACGACCAATGAAAAAATGGGAAGCGATTACTATTGTGGGAATGAACAATGTTCCAGAAATTTGATAGAAGGAAACTTACTTAAGATCCTTGTGATGGATCAGATCCAGATTTTGATCAAGAGTATGTGTGACAGAAAATTGCTTTTGCAGAAAATGAAAAGTGCAACAAAAGAAAACAATATTTTTTATAAAGCAGCGGCAAAGGTAAGGACATTGGAGCGTAAGATTGCACAGACGGAAGAACGCAATACAAGACTATATGAAGATTATGTAGCAGGTATTGTGGATAAAGATGATTTTGATATGATGAAGGAACGCTATATAGGGGAACTCCAAAATCTCCGGGAAGAACTTCAGGTACAAGAACAGAATCAAAGGATCTTGGAAAAGAAAGCAAACCGATATATGGATATGGTAAATCATATGGAAAAATATCTGGATAAAAGAGAATATAATGAGGCACTTGTACAAGAACTGGTGGAATATATAGAAGTATATGCAAATGGGAGTATCCATGTGTGCTTTAAATGTAAGGATGAATTCCAGCAGATAGCAGAAGAAATGGAAGGTGTTCAGATTGGCTAATGGATTGTATTTAAGACTCTCTATAGCAGATGGAGATTTAGGAAAAGAAAATAAAGATGAAAGCAACAGCATTGATAACCAGAGATCGCTTCTTGTCAATTTTATCACTGACAGAGAGGACATGAGTGATGAATACATAGAATATGTGGATGATGGGTATTCCGGAACAAATTTTGACCGTCCGGCATTTAAGAAAATGATAGAAGATGCGAAGGCAGGAAAAATAGATACCGTCATTGTAAAAGACTTTTCACGATTTGGGAGAGATTATATTGGAGTTGGAGATTATCTGGAGCAAGTGTTCCCGCTCCTGGGAATCCGCTTTATTTCATTAAACAATAATTATGACAGTAAAGAGTACATAGGAAAAACGATGGGATTAGATATGGCGATCAATAATCTTGTCAACAATCTTTACAGCAAGGATATATCCAAAAAGTTAAAGAGTGCCTTGAAAGTGAAATGGAAGAACGGAAAATGGACAGGCTCGAAACCTCCATTTGGTTATTTAAAAGATGAAGAGCATGGATGCTGGAAAATAGATCCGATAGCAGGTAAATATGTCCGTATGATATTTGATAAAGCGATGGAAGGCTGCAATACTTCTCAGATCTGCTATTACATGAACGAGCAGAAGGTGCCGACACCTGGAAAATATAATCAGATGAACGGATTGCTGCGGCAGGGGAATTATAAAATGCCAGATAAGGAAGTTGTTTGGGATACCGGAATGATCCGTACAATTCTTGGAAGGTTTGAGTACACAGGTGCTTTAGTTATGGGAAGACGGCATACGGTAGCGGTTGGAAGTAAAGTAACAAGAAAGACAGCAGAACGAGATGTCGTTATACGGAAGAATATCAATCCGGCAATCATTACGGAAGAAGAGTATGAAGTAGCAAGTGCATCTATTATGTTTATGACAAAGCCAGAATATCGTGGTGCGAAAGACTTCCTTCTGAAAGGAAAAGTGCGGTGTGGAAACTGCCACAGGTCATTAGCTTATACAGATGGTGGTATTCATCCAAAAATATATTGTCCCCATAAAGTTCAGGCAGGAAGATATTCCCATTGTCCTGAAGATGCGTATCCGGTATCTGTGATAGAGGGACATATCTGGTATTCTTTAAAAAGGATACTAAGGATATTGGATTCAGTGCAAAGAGAATCCGAAGAAAACTATACGGATAATAGTTTTACAGGGAAAAGACAACAAAAGGTATTGGAATCGGAACTGGAAAAATTAAAAAATGAACGTATCCATCAGTATGAAGCTTATGCAGAAGGCGTACTTAACAGAGAAAAATATATAACAGTGAAGAAACAACTGACAGAAAAAATCGAAAAGATACAATCCGAACAAAAAGCACTTGCCAGTGTGATCATTGAAGAAGAACGATACAGAAGCCGGATAAGAACAGCAGTCCAACAGTTGGAGGTACAGATAGAAAGAGGAAAGCTGACGAAAGAGATTATAGATACAATGATTGATACCGTGTATGTGTATGATAAAAAACGAATCGAAGTAATTTTAAGATTTGATGATGTTTTACAAAAGGTGATCTCAGAATATATGGAAGGGGCGAAGGGTGCATGACATTTAAAAATTTTATGTATAAAGGGGTATTGATGATAGCTGTGCTGGCATTGATCGGATGGCTTGGAAAGTATCTGTATCTGGTGGATGGAGAAATTAACTGGTTTCGGCTGATGCTGGTATATGGTGTTCCGGTAGGAATCCCATATATGTTTTTTATCATTCCGTGGCACTGGGATTTATCAGGAATACTTGGGATGATGACGTTATGCGTGATTGTTGGAAGTTTGATAGGCAGCTTTATTGCAGTGTGGTTGTTGGTTCGAGCAATGGGATATGTGATTGGGTATCCTATTAATTATATGATAAAGAGCATAAAGGGCAAAAACTAAATAAAAATAAGTGAACCGCAGATAAGTATCGTCTGCGGTTTGTTTTATATTTATCTATATGGGTATGTATGGTAAAATAATAGTAAATAATACAGAAGGAGAGAGCTATGGAGAGAAAATATTCATTTGAAGCAGGATTAAATGTATTTACTTCCTATAAAACAATTATCCCTGTTGAAAACTTAAATATGTTAAAAACAATAGATCCTCATCGTTATCATATATATGGAATATTGGCATATAATCAAATTTTTTTTAGAAAAGAAAGAATAGAAAAAAAACAAGATGGAATAAAAATGGTCTTTTTCATGATTAAAGATGGTAAAGAAGTTGATTATGAATTACCGTTTATTAAGCTTGCAGAGGGGCTAGATCATCGTAAAATTGATATAAAAATTTTATATCCGGCCACTAAAATGACATTATCTATATTGGATGAGGAATTTTTAAAACAAAATCCAAAAGTGAAAAGGACAATTGATATAATAGCTCAAGATTTTTTTATAATATACGCAGCAAATTTAGTTCCCAAGATAGAATATGAGGTTCTTTATATTGGACAGGCATATGGAAAAGAAGGAAGCAGAACGGCATTTGATAGACTTGAAGCTCATCCAACATTACAAAAAATTTTGACAGAGTATAGAGGAGAACATCCAGATAAACATATTTATATATTACTATTAGAAATGACGACTAGGTTGGCAATGTCATTTGATGGTATATCCAAGGTGTTTACAAAAAGTGAAGATGAGAGTCTTGAACATTTAAAAAATGTTTGTAGTGATTTACCGCAGGAAAATCAAGTTATTAATATAGTAGAAGCTGCAATGATAAATTATTTTAAGCCAGAGTATAATATAAATTTTGTAGAGAATTTTCCAGATGAGAATCATAGGGGATATAGACAGTATTTTGATTTAGATTATAATTCGCTAACGGTTGAAGTTGATTTAGATTTTGATAATACGCCGAGCATACAGTTATATACAGACACAAACAGAATTGCTAATTCCTTTGATTTTATACGATATAGCTTGTTTAATGATAATAATCGTAAAAGTATGTATGATATTTTTGAAAAAATATAATGTAGAATAAAATTTTATTTGAGAGTGTAATAGTAATATTTATTTTTATACTTATATGGTGAATATATTCACTATATAATAAGCATGAAATACATATATTTTAGAATATGTAAAGGGGATTACATAAGTGAAAATAGAACACTTTTATTATGATGAGCAGGAAAAATGGTTTGCACAGATGAAAGCTGCAATGGAGAAACACGATGCGGAACTGAGTAAAGAAGAGAGGACGTTAGAACAAAAGAAGAGCGATATGGAGTTGCAAAACATCATTCAGAATGCTGAGAGAGAAGAAAAAGAGACATATAGAATCGTGAATACAGAAAAGTATTGCTGGTTTAAGAATATCACAAAACGAGTAATTCAATTTGCACAGCTTTCGGGGTGTAATATAAAAATTGAAACATTATCAAGTATGGATGCTGTGATTAAAATGCAGACGGGATGTATCTGGTTGCTTAGTGATGGAGAAGCTGCTCAGCAAGATAAAAGAGTGATACAGGAGTTGATAGACCAGGCAGAGCATGTTTACATAGGAAATAGTGAAAGAGAAGGTAAAAAAGTATTGGACGTGGAATTTGTTTTCAGACTGTATGAAAAATTGAAAAAAACAGAGAATTAATGTGTTTTCATAAAAATCTTACTGGGATAAACTTATAGGAAAAACGACGGAGGATAAATCAATGTTTGACACAATTCATCATATTGCAATTATAGGAAGCGATTATGAGAAATCAAAACATTTTTATGTTGATTTACTGGGTTTTGAAATAATCCGGGAAAATTATCGAAAGGAACGGGATGATTATAAAATAGATTTAGCTTGTGGAGAGCAGGAGATTGAGCTATTTATTGTAAAGGATGCTCCGGCCCGTGTGAATTATCCGGAGGCACTTGGTTTGAGACATCTGGCATTTAAGGTAAAAAGTGTTGACGATACGGTTAAGGAGCTTAACGCAAAAGGAATAGCAACAGAACCGGTACGTTTAGACGATTATACCGGAAAGAAAATGACATTTTTCCATGATCCAGATAATCTTCCATTAGAAATCCATGAATAATCAACTATTATGATTACTGTTTGAAATACTGTGGTATATCCTGATAGAAGATAAGAAAAGAAATTATATCTATGAACAAAACTTCTATAGATAAGAGAAAAGCTCAGAGAATTCAAACTCTGGGCTTTTTCTATATCATTTTTCTTTTGCTTTTCTCATCCAGTTTTTAAGGAAAGTAAGTGCATCTAAAATTTGTTCCTGTTCTACAGGAGTGCAGTCAGAAATAATATCAAGAAGTTTTTCTTCTACAGCGAGAGAAGAGGCAGCATCCTTATGAAAAGAGGAAGTGGTTACAGAAACTTCTTGTATAGATGTATTATCGTTTAATAATTTATTTTGAATTTTTGTGTGCATAAGCTCCTGGTGAGAAGGGTTCATGTTGTCAATTTCCCTTAGCATTTCTGCATAAGAAGAAATCTTTTCAGTGATGTATTCATTCTCAAAATAAATACCGACAGTATCAGTTGTTGTATCTTTATAAAATCTTAGGTTTACCTGTTCTTCCATTCTGAATAAAAGTGAAAACAGATCAGAAACAGTACGGATGTCGAAATCCATAAATATATTAATGCTAATTCCTAATGCATCAGAAATCTTCAATAATTGCTCAGGCTTTGGTTTCCTTTCATCGGATTCATATTTTTGAAGTGCACTTATGCTTAATCCGGATTGAGAAGCAAGTTGTTCCTGAGTAAGTTCATGAGAAGTTCTGAAATAACGTATTTTTTCTCCTGTGGTCATTCTTAATACCTCCATCAGCAGTATAACATACTTTTTTCAGATGGTGGTACAAAAAAAGATAAAAATAATATTGACATACACAAAAGTGTGATATATAGTATGTACATACACATAAGTGAAACATAAAAACAATAACACATACAAAAGTGATACAAAAGTGTCAGTAGGTGTCATATAAACGCAACTAACTGTCACAAATGTGTACATGAAACAGCAAGTTAAGATACAGTTAAGTATAAGTACAGGAGGAAGAGCTGATGGCGGAAATAATTTTTGGAATTGATCATGGTAATGGAAATATGAAGGGAGAAACATCTTCGTTCCCATGTGGAATTGTAAGGTATACTGCACAGCCAGGACGATTTATGAATGAAGATATTCTGGAATATGAAGGTGCTTATTATACTTTATCGGAAACAAAAATGCCGTTTAAAGCAGATAAAACGGCGGATGATGACTATTTTATTCTGACTTTGTTCACACTTGTGCAGGAGGCACGAAAGAAAAATATTAACCTTACAGGAAAAGATGTTGTTCTTGGAGTGGGTTTGCCGCCGGCAGATTTTGGGCAGCAGGCAGTAGGATTTAAACAGTATTTTATTGATCATTCCCGTCATGGCATCAATTTTAGAATGAATGACAAACCGGTTAGTTTTTATCTGAAAGATGTATTTGTAAGTCCGCAGAATTTTGCAGCGGTCATGTGTTTTAAGGCGAGTCTGTTAAAGAAGTACCGGACAGTAAACTGCATTGATATAGGCGATGGAACGGTAGATCTTTTAGTAATCCGAAATGGAAAACCAGATTTATCGGTGAGAGTAAGTGAACGTTCCGGTATGGCGGTACTTCGATCTGAGATTTCTAACAGGATTCAGCAGAATTATGGGATTCATTTGGATTCCTCAGATGTAGAACAGGTCTTAATGGGGGAGGAGACTATTTTAGAAGAGGAGATTATTAAGGAGATTTATCGTATGGCAGATGATTGGGTACATATGATTATTAATAAACTTCATGCACATGTGACAGATTTCAGAACAAATCCTGCTATTTTTCTTGGAGGAGGAAGTTTATTATTGAAAAAGCAGATTGAACAGTCACCGGAATTTAAATATATTGAGTTTATTGATGATGTGAAGGCGAACGCAATCGGTTATGAGAAATTAGCAGCTGCCCGTATTCGTAGAGGATAAAGAGATGGGAAAGATACGAATTGTTTTATTATTTGATGAAGAAAATGAGAAGCAAAGGCAAGCTGGTGAGTTCTTAAAAACACAAAAGAGATGTAAAACAGCTTTGATCACGGAACTCATTCATGCATGGATATATAATAAGGAAGGAAAAGCTCTATTTCCGGATAAAAGTATGTCAGAAATTGATATAGAAAAGGTAAAAGAAGAATTACTGCACGATAAAAATTTTCTCTTACAGATAGAAAGCTCAATGAAGAGAATGGATGAAAAAACGGTATGTGAATCAAGGGAAGATTGTGGTGTGGAGGAATCAGAAAGCGGACTTGATATGGATGTAGACATGATGCTGGACGGGCTGGAAATGTTTGAGATGGGTGTATAAAAAATACCGCTGAACAGGAAGAATCTTTCGTGTTTCAGCGGTATTATTTTTCTTCTTCTGAAATAAATCGTATAATATCATTTGGTGTACAGTGAAGTATCTGGCAGAGTTTTTCAATAGTCAGAGCTGTAATATTCTGATCTGTTCGTAAGCGTTGCAGGGTACGTTTATCAATACCATGATTTAGAAGGTCATATTGGGAAATATCTTTTTCTTTCATGGTATTCCATAGAGGTGTGTAGTCAATCATATACAAAATTACCTTTCTAGGAATTGAGGAATAGGTTGCCTACATTATAAAATTTGAAATTATGAAATAATATGGTGAACATAGTCACCATAATGCAACGAAGTGAAAAAAGTCGTGATTTTGTAAGACTGCAAAATCATGAGTAAGGCTGCAAAATTCAAGGTAAGGCTGCAAAGAAAAGGAGATGAATTTTAGTGAAAAGGAAAATAAAAATCTCTGAAAAGTACCATTTTATCAATGTTTTGGACGAAAATATATTCCAAGGCTGCAAGGTTGCAAGGCTGCAAAACAGGGGACGGTTTCTAGTCGAGGACATGCGGATGAAGCGGGAAAGGTCTGCGAAAAGGCGAATGGAATCTGCCAAATGCCGACCTATAAATGATAATATAAAGGAAAAGAAATTTGTGTTACGTGCAGTAAGTCATGGCGCATAGGAAGGTGCGACGCACATGATAGATTCTTTAGGATACAGATTGAAGCAGCTACGTCAGGAGAGAAAACTGAAACAGGGACAGGTTGCAGATATAATAGGTGTAAATAAAAGGCAGATCAGTGCCTATGAAAATGATAGCAGACAGCCATCGTATGATATTCTGATCAGATTAGCTGTTTTATATCATGTGAGTACAGATTATCTTTTGGGATTTCAGGTGTCAAATAGAACGTTGGATGTATCAGGGCTTACAAGGGCAGAATACACAATGATAGCTGATCTAGTGGAAAGCATGAGTGAGAAAAATAAGAAATTAGAAGATATGTGAGAAGAGGATGACAAGGTAGGTGCATGATGGAAAATAAAGAGGACTATAAGATATATTCTACTGTAGAGAAGCAGGAAGTGGAATGGTTATGGTATCCGTATATTCCATATGGAAAACTTACCTTATTACAAGGTGATCCGGGTGATGGAAAATCTACTTTTATGATAAATATTGCATCAGCTCTCACCAGAGGAGGGCTTCTTCCAGATGGAAAAAAGCTGGAACAAATCGGAAATGTCATATATCAAGGTGCAGAAGATAATGTGGGGGATACGATAAAACCCCGGCTAGAAGAAGCAGGAGCAGATTGTGACAGGGTTGCATTTATAGATGATGCAGATATGGGATTGACATTTATAGATGACCGTCTGGAAAAAACGATTCGGAGTTTTCAAGCAAAGCTTCTTGTGTTAGATCCACTTCAGGCGTTCATGCCTTCTAATGCGGATATGCAGAATGCAAGCCATGTCCGTTCCATTATGCGTAAACTTGGGAAAGTTGCAGAAAAACATAAATGTGCGGTGGTGATGATCGGACATATGACAAAATCTTCTGGAGGAAAAAGACTGTACCGGGGATTAGGAAGCATAGATATAGCAGCAATCTGCAGAAGTGTTCTTATGATCTCAAGAGATGAAAAGGATCCAGAGATACGTTATATGTATCAGGTAAAATCCAATCTCGCACCAGAGAGCAATGCCGTCGGATTTGTTATGAATCCAGATAAAGGATTTCAATGGATAGGAAAATGTAATATTGATAAAAGAGCAGAAGCAGTTGTATGTTCAAAGAAAGCAACCAAGAAAGAAAAAGCATCCGAGTATCTGAGGATCATGTTATCGGTAGAAGATGTACCAAGTGCAGAGATTATACGGCGAATGGATAGGATTGGCATTAAGGAAAGAACAATAAGAACTGTGCAAAAAGAAATAGGCATAGAAGCATACAGAAAACAGGGAACATGGTATTGGCATATGCCTGAACCAGAGGAAGAAGTTGATGAGGAATGAGTTTTAATTATAGAGTAGCTGGTTATGTAAAATTAGCAAAGCTATGGGAAAAAAATAAGGAAGCAGCTCTTAGCTATCATAAGAGATATTATAAAGAAAAATGCGATAAGATTCCGGGATGGATATTACAAGGTGTATATGTAGATATTACCGGACAAAAGTTAATATATAAAAGACCACAGATGCTTCATTTGCTAAAAGCCTGCCGGAATGGAGAAGTTGATTGTATTGCTGCCCAGACGAAAGCGTATTTGGCGGCAAACAGTGAAGAATTTTGCTATCTGCTCAAATTTCTTTCAGAAATGCCAGGGCTTATAGAATTGGTAACTGAAGATGAGAAATATCATATTAATACGATCATGAATCCAGAGCAGCAGAAAGAAGCATTAGAAAAAATGGCAGATGATTATGTGAAACTGGATGAAGCAAAGTATAAAAAATGGAAGGAAAAGATACTGCAGGGAATACAGGAACTGTAAGCAGGAGGTTGAAAGATAAGTTGGCTGTTGAAGATATTTATGGAGTAGAGGAATCCGAGGAAGTAGATACAGAGAAAATCGAGGATTGTGAAATCATAGATACCGAAGGAAACGTTATTTCTTCTACAGATTCTTCAGATATAGGTGACTGGGAAAAAAGACATAATGAAATTGAAGAGCAGAGGGAGAAAATCCGAAACCGTGTTAGAAAAACACGTTCTGGAAATGGTGTGATCCGGGAAGCAAAACCAAAGCCAACCATATCCGATACAGGACATAAACAAGTTGGAGTATATGCCCGTGTAAGTACCAAAAGTACAAATCAGGTTTCTTCTATAGAAAATCAGACAAAATATTATACGAAAAAAGTTGGAGATACACCAAACTGGACTTTGCATGAGATATATAGTGATGAGGGAAAGTCAGGCACATCTACTCAACATCGAACAGAATTTAAAAGAATGATCGAAGATGCGTCTCAGAAGAAAATTGATCTGATTCTCTGTGCCAGTGTATCAAGGTTTGCAAGAAATATGTCTGATTGTATGACATTAGTACGTCAGCTAAAAAGTATGAATCCATCCCATCCAGTAGGGGTATACTTTGAGACAGAAAATATATATACTCTTGATCCGGATTGTAAACAGAATCTCTCTATCCATGCGATGCTTGCTGACTGGGAATCAGCAAATAAAAGCAGGAGAATGATACTTTCTTATGACCAGAGGATATGTACAGGACAATATCCAGTGCTTGATCTGTTAGGATACCGCCACACGAAAGAAGGAGAACTGATCATTCAGCCGGAAGAAGCGAAAACAGTCCGTTTTATTTTTCTTGCATACATAGGTGGCTATGATTGTGATGAAATAGCAGAGATCCTGACAGAACGGGAACGTCCTACACTCAGAGGAAGAACCGACTGGAATGCTTCTATGGTCATGAATATTATGTCAAACGAGCGTCGGTGGGGAGATCTGGAAGCCAGAAAAACCATAGTTATTGATTATGTTGAGCATAAATCAAAGAAAAATGAACATGACAGGGTATCCGCTTATGAAGAAGATCATCATGAGCCAATCGTATCACGGGAAATTGCTCTGGCTGCACAGATGGTAAAGAAAAGTTCCAGAAAAATGACAGAGGGTGTTCCAGATTTTTCGGTGATCCACAAAGGAAATTTAAAAGGTTTTGTTTCTATCTGTCCAGGCTGGGGCGGAATAGATGGCAGTGCTTTACTGGAGATTTGCCAGGAGGTATATGAAGAGGAAGAATTAGAAGAACTGAATCATAAGATCAGGATATGGTCAGGAGAGGAACAGGGAAAAGTTGTTTCCATGGCATTATCCGGGTATCAGGTTCCACACGGAATTTATTTTCTAAATAAGAGCCTTCCTGCATTGACTGTAGGTAGAAGAAGGATAAAATTCAGTAAGGCTTGCCATGAAAAACTGAATTATTGCAGATGGGTGGAGATATTGTATCATCCAATTATCCAGACAATTATTATCCGGCAGACAACACCAGATAACCCAAACTGTATTGAATGGGAAAAAGAAGATGGAAAGCTTGTCTCATCTATTTCGTCGAGGGCATTTTCTACAGCGATTTATGAGAGTTTACATTGGAAAAAAGAATTTAGCTTTAAATTCCGTGGTATTACAAAAGAAAGAGGAATGTCAAAAATACTTGTGTTTTCACTAGATGAACCACAGATTATTGTTGGTAAAAAGTATAAAAATCATCCCGATGTAGAAAAAGAAAGTAACCAGCCTTTTGGATTTGTAAAGTACAAAACAGATACAGGGCAGGAAAATAAGCCAGAAAACAATGCTATTGTATGTGCTTATCCGGAAGAATGGATGAAACGAAGGATAGGCATTAATTATTTTATCCGGGAACAGAGGGACAGCATGATTAATGCCATAACAGAAGAAGATATAGAAGAAACAGGAGTTGTAGTAGAAAATCCCGTCATAGGACATATACCGTCCAGGCAGGAAATCGTGAATGAATTAGAAGAACTTCTGATGACCATGTAAGGGGTGAGAATATGGGAGAAACCACAGATAACAGACCAAATAATCAGGAAGGACAAAGTTTTACAGCAAGAGAGTTTGAACTGATACAAGAACTTGTACGTTCCCGTATGGAAAAGAATGAGGAACTACAATATGAGAGCTTTGAAGGATATGAACTGCCACCAAGAACACAGTTTTCCATGTTGAAGAAACCGGCAGTAAGTATTAAATATGGACAGCTGACCTTTAATATGGCAGCAATCCGGTTATTTGAGGGAGTAAAACATGTTCTCACAGTCGTAAATACAGAAAAAAAGAGACTGGCTGTTGTACCTTGTGCAGAGGAAGAAAGTGCATCTGTAGAATGGGCCAGAGTCAACAAACAGGGCAAATGGGTGAATAAGAATATCACATCCGTAGATTTTGTAGAAAATCTATATCATTTAATGGGCTGGAACCGTGAGTGTAGATATAAAGTACTTGGTCGAGTAGCTGCTTCTGATCGTGGACTGATTCTTGTCTTTGAAATGGAAGAAGCAATCATGTTTGCACCAAAGAAAGAAGAATTTGTTGATCCGGTTACAGGAGAAACAAAGAAACGTCAGGTTAAATATTATCCAGATGCCTATAAAAACCGTATTGGACGGTCATATACAGAATATGAACAATATCGGCAGTTAAATCTTTTTGAAGATTTCGGAAACTATAATAAAGAGCAGCAACCAGATCAAGAAGAAAAGTCAATAGAAAATCATATGGAAGGTACAGAAGCATCTATGGGAGCAACTGTGCCTGATTATCGTATAGAAAATCAACCACAAAGCAATGTAAATATAGAAGAAGGAGTCGATGATAATGGAAATAACGAAGAAAATACCAGTACCAACCTTGGCATTACAGGGCAAATGGGATTCCATTAACATCGGTGTGGGTGTAATTGCAGCACTGGGAAATCCTTCGCATATATGCCTGCTCAGGAATATGAAAGAAAAATCACTTGCAGTAATAGCTTGTGATGGCAAGGATACTATGTCTGTCCGTGTACCTGATGGATTTCTGGAATTACATAGAAGTTTTAAGATACACAGTAAGCAATTCGTGTACGAGACACTGATCGGATGGGGATTAAATCCGGAAAAGACGTATTCTTTTAAAGGGGAGTATCTGGAAGAACAAAAAATGGTTGTTTTTAGTTTAAAAAATACAGATTAAATGTTATATCAAATAGAAATACAATATTGTTAGAGTTAATAGTTCTGAAATTCTATTGATGAATTAATTTGTCTATGTTACCATCAACTTATAGAAACTTAAGGAATGTAGAATGTTAGGGTGGTAATTATGAGTTTATTTGATAATATTCCAGAAGGTACAGATATTATAGAAGTTAGAAAAAAAGTGAATAAAATGCTTTCTGAAGCACGAAAAAAAGCAAAACCCCCAAAATGTATATTGTGTGGAAAAGAACAAAGTAGTTTTTGTAATTCTCATTCTGTTCCACAAATGTGTTTACGTCCGATTGCAGATAGGGGAAAAGTTTTACATGCATCATTGGCAATGGGATTTGATATAGGAGTAGTAGATTTGGATGGAGGTGTAAATAAATCTGGCACATTTAATTATATTTGTAGGGAATGTGATGCGAAATTCTTTCAGGATTATGAAAATCCAGATAATATAATACAACCGCCAACAGATAAAATTCTTGCAGAAATTGCAGTAAAAAATATGCTGTTGCAGTTAAATAAGCGTGCAAATGAACAAGAATTGATTCCAGTATTACAGCGAGAATTGGGAATGTATGAGAATCCGGATGATTTATCTAAAATAAAAACTTTAGACCAAAAAGAATATGAAGAAGAAGTCTTATTTCATCAAGATATAGCGAAGAATAATAAAGTAGGTGGATATCAGATTTTGTTTTGGAAAGTCCTACCATATAAAGTGCCAATAGCAACTCAAAGTGCTATTGTATTACCATATGATATGGAAGGAAATATACTCAATGAGATATATAATTTTGATGAATCTGTCAGAATGCAATATATGCATATAGCAGTGTTTCCATTAGAAGATGAGAGTGTTGTATTGGCATTTTATCATAAAAGAGATAAGCTTTATAGGCAGTTACGACACCAAATAAATTCTTCTTCACAAGAAAAAGTATTACAATATATAAATTATTTGATTTTTGAGCATACAGAAAATGTCTATTTTTCTAAGAAAATAGAAGATGAAATAAAGAATAATAAGATGATTGAAAAATTAAGTCAGGAAGCAAATGGACTTCCTAGATTTGGTCATTTAAGTGCTGATAATATGTTTGGAATAGGATATGAAGCTGTAAAACCAGAAGATATACCTAATTTCTTAGATGAAAGCTGGGCTATTAAAGAAGAGGAAAGCACGGATGGGGAAGAATAACAGCGTAAAGAAAATAGATGAAGAACAGATTTTGAAGAGATTTGAATACACTGTACAAGAATATATCAGATTTTATGATTTTTATAAGAATCAGGAAGTGAGTGAAGAAAATACAGAAGCTTTTTATGTTATGTTACAAACTAAATTAATGATTCTTAGGAAATATGATTATAATAGGGAAGATGTATATTTGAGTAATGTATTTGATGCCATTGATAAGATGTATCCAGAAGTGGGAGAAAATATTAATATTCTTAGAGAAAAGTTTGAGAAGCTTAATAATTATTATATGGAAGTAATTCTGTCTGACGGGACGAGACTTAATCTTTATAAAGCTATAGAAGATGTGATGTATGGTTTATATTTACACGCAGATCCAGATAAAATAGAAAGATTGCTCAAAACAAATAAAAATGTATATCTTATGGCTGTAAAGGAATATATTATTGTTTTAGAAAAAATAGTTATTGATACATATAATTCAATAGTTGATAAAATGAAAAATAAGTATAGTCAGCAAGAGGAAACAAGTGCATCTGTAATTTTTATGGGAGATTCAACGAATGAAAAACATGATATAAAAAATTCACCGTATTGGAAGAACCTATATGGAAGGGATTTGGAAGATACCGAAATAAAAGGTATATTTCAAGATATGTCTGATGAAGATATAGAAATTTATCTAAAAGGTTCAATATTTCTTCAAGAAGCATATAAAGAAGATTATTCGGTTGAAAGATTAGAAAAATTAGTATTCCCATGGGTAAGAAGTGATTGGGGAGATTTTTCCGATTTGCATAATTTTGTTATAGAGAAGAAAAATATTGGTTTAAGCAGCAGGGTTCAATATAATGATAGACATGATATTGCTTATTTGAAAATCTTTCAAAATGTTGAAAATGCTTTTGTTGTAGAACAGCCACATCAAATACCAGATATTTGGATATTGAATTTTGTAAAAAAGAATGAAAAATATGGTTGGAGGATATATGGGATTGGAGATAAAATAGCAGATTATAAGGAATCGGGTAGTATCTTGGATTGGTTTGAGCATATTAAGGAAGATAAATAAATTTAGATTGATCATACAATTAAATAGCAAAAATATAGAGCTTTTGAGAAATCAAAGGCTCTTTTTTTGTGCCCTAAAGTTGTTCCTGACTTGACATAAGGAGGGAGCATGAGCCTTGTAGGAACTCGTCCGATCCTTCAGGACGAACTGCGTCAATATGAATTACATCACAGGGCTCGAATCGCTATTAAACCGGGAATCACTGGTATGTGGCAGGTAAGCGGACGAAGTGACATTACAGACTTCGAAGAAGTTGTAAGACTGGATACAGAATTCAAAATCAACTTTTGATTTCTTTGGCGAAATGTCCAGCTATCCTGATCCA
>ERZ827126.1330-NODE-1330-length-23591-cov-4.906101_pt1 | contig 23591 bp, 17 predicted proteins | sample MGYA00519780_ERZ827126 | MGnify/ENA primary metagenome ERZ827126 (study PRJEB31778, sample SAMEA3449262) | human gut metagenome | biome: human gut; feature: human-associated habitat; material: faeces | place: United Kingdom | collected 2010/2012 ...
CGAAGAAGAAGCTAACCCCAATATGGCCAGTTAATTATTATTCAATCTACTAGCATTAATTGAAAATGAAGGTGGCGCAGTAACTACTAACGAAATTTTGTCAGAATCATCCTGTATTAATGCTTGGCCAAATAATGAAGCCAAATCATCACAGGAATCGCCAACTCCCGGAAATGCTTGTTTAAGCATTTCCGATGCCTTAGAAGTTCCATTTTCCTGATCTTCCTTTATTGTATTGAACAAAATGTCTGGATTTACAGATCTACCTGGCATAAATCATTCACCAACTCTCTAAAATATGCATTATCCTCTCTACCTGGAATAGGTACTACCAAACCTCTATCAAGCATTCTATTACCATTTTCACACGCCGTTTCCGAAACCATACAGCAAGAATGGCATGCCGCTCCATTGGAATTCTTTCCAGCCGGCATATTACTCATACATTCTGGATCATTTGTACATACTAATGCTTCTTGAAAAGCATCTCTCATAATACCTGTTAACTGAGAAATACTTCCTAACTCCACAAGTCCTCCTAAGGAACCTTCTTTATCCGCACTTCCTGTGTAAAGCAAAATTCCCGCCATATTATCGCCGAAATATATTCTCTCTCTAATCGCAGAAGAAGAATAACCTGACGACATAGACATCTGCTTAATCAATAAATGTGCAAAAGTATGCATTAACACATAGACTGCATTTCGTACAGAAGTTATTGTCCATCCCTTAGACTGACAAAAATCTTTATATGATTCGGCATAACGCTCTGAAATATCTTTTACAGCAGGTATTCCTAACCACTGTGAAAGCATCTCTTTATTGAACTCAATAAAAATTCCTTCGCCGTTGACTTCAGCAGCCGGTAACCATCTCTCATTTCTTCCTTTACTAAGACTCACAATATTAGGTTGATTATCTGGATCAGCATCCGGATCTGGTGCATCAACTCTTGTGAATCCTAATAATACTCTAACTTCACGTAACCTAGTCACTCTCACAATTTTGCTAAAAAACTTCTGCAAATATGAAGGCAAAGCATCTTCTTCCGCCTTAAAGTGCTTCTTATTCGATTGATAAGCAGGATCTGAGTGATGAATTATAGCGTTATATTCCATCTGCTTAATCTCAGTGAATTCTTTGATATTATTCATGCGTTTTGTAAGCGCTTCATCAAATTCTTCCCTAGAATAGTTAGCAAAGTACATCTCATAGATTTTTGAAACACCTTCATCACCGAACGCCTGCTTCGCAAACTCAATATTACGTATATGCTCATCTATTAAATTGTAAAGCGGATTAATCCATGGTGGAATTGATATTGCGCTTTTACTTACTGCAAAATAAACATTTGAAGCACCTCGCTGGGATGGAATTATCTGTTTACCACATTTTTGATTCTTTACATTAGGCCTAAACGGATGATGTCCAGGGCAAGTCAAACCATCAAAATTATCTTTTTGAGTTGCACCACTCATGCTGCGTTTTGCTCCACAACTACACTGCACCCACATATCAGCCAACGTAGATGTATTTCCTGTTGAGAACATTTTTAATGTCCCTTTACAGTCTGTATTTCCTCTATGTACCCACCAGCTCCATGGAAAATCAGCCATATGTCCATTTTCGCACATTGTTATAAATCTTGCTGGATATGCTGTTCTATGACATTCTGGGCACGTAACACCATATCTTATGTATTTATCTACATCAAAATTTTCTCTCGCATCAAACAATCTGCCACATTTTGAGTTTGAGCATACATGCCAATATGGGAAAGAGACAACAGGTACATCCCCATTTGAACTCGTTCTTGGCATATAAAAGCAATCAACACCAAGATACGATGCTAATCTTCCATCAATAATCTTTTGTCCTTTTTCCTTCCAATATGAAATATCTAGTACAGTAACTGAGTCTTTTACGGCATCTACAACGGATCCAGGCCCAAATGTAGTAATTATTTGATTAGGTCGTAATTCACCCAGCTTATTCTTATCATAAAAAGCCATCTTAATCCTCCGTGTAGTAATACATATTTGCCGAGCTTTCGACTTCTCTCATCGACTGAAGAGTAGGTTTTTCCGTATCGTTATGAGGCTTGTCATACGGATTCATCAACCTGTTATATCGCTCTGTTCCCACAACATAATATCGAAGTGGTTTTTCCTGTGCGGCTCTTAGTTTCCACCAATCAATAAACTGATCAATTTCATAACTAGCATCTTCTTTTGCTGCCGGCTTAATAATATTGAGCCTTTCAAGAATAAGAGCCTTAACCTCTTCGACTTGCTCTTTTGTAAGACTCGCTATGGCAGATGCATCAGCATTATTTGCTAGATTTGGATATTTCAATCTAATTGCAGAAATAACAACTGCATGCAAAACTCTATCTCTAGCTCTAGCTGAGAATGGTGTTGCCGTAGTTCCTTCAACAAACCTATAAAGCTGCGAATGATAGCCCGAGAAATTCTCATAATGAGATAAATCTCGTGGTCTATATGCGTTGTACAGTGTCACTACAAGTCCTGGATATTTTCTACCTATACGGCTTGTAGCCTGAATGTACTCAGAATTCTGCTTGGGTTGGCCAGTTACCACCATTAGTCCAAGTCTATCAACATCCATACCAACAGCAATCATGTTTGTAGCCACAGCAGTATCTAAACAATCCTTAGAATCGCATGTCGTTTCTAATTGCTTCAACTTCTCAGGAATTTGATAGGATGACATACGAGACGTAATCTCTACATTTCTATTTAAAAATCTCTGTTTATCAAGGCCATATTTATTCTTAATGCGCTTTATTCTCTTTGGAATATCGTCTTGTAAAAGACGTACTGCACCACCAAGCTCACGGATACTGTTAAAATATCCAACTAATGAATAATATGGATCAATTACATCTTTATATTCATCCTCTTGCGACAATGTATATGCAGACTGAAGGATAATTGCATAAATTCTGAGTAATGCTGTTTTTACTGATTGTCCAGGCGCACATACACCTACATATTTTCTAAATGGATTATCCTTTATAGAAAGCTCCTTAATAAAGAAGCTATCCCCTATTTCAAAACCATTCGGTGGAAATTGAGTTGTCATGTCTCGCCCATACAAGCATTTAGTCTGGGCAGCAGCATTCTTTATGGTAGCTGTTGAAACGACATATTTAGGTTTAATACCATCATATGTACACATATCCTCGATAATAGTTTCATATGCGCCATAGACTGTACCCAATGGTCCGGTAATTAAGTGTAACTCATCCTGAATAATTAATTCTGGCGGTAAAAAAGGTTTAACATCCACTAATGATGATGTAGGCAATGTTGCAGTCTTATTATGTCTTGAATGCTCAGCCCCCATTGCTACATATCCATCTCTGCTACATTTTCTATCTACCCTGCCAAAAAGTGCATTGGTATTTACATCCCATGGTAAGCGTGCAAATTTGTCAACTGTAGACAAAATGATAGTTGGACATTTTGCATATATCTCTTCGTCAACTAAATACACCGGAATAGGTATTCTATTATCTTTGTATCGATAAAATTCACAGTGCTCATCTGCGCAGTATATTTCAATTGACTTCTTCTCAGGTTCAATATTAAAATTCTCTTCTTTAAGAGGTTTTCCACAAAAAGGACATGTCAAAAGCTGCTTGAACACTTTATTACGTGCACTTCTTGCCGCAGAAGGATAATCTGGCTTCTCAATAAATTCATCAAATTTATTCGGAGTAACGCCTCCACCAACCCAGAATCCAATACTGATAGGTTCATTCCCATATTTTTCAGGCATCCTACGTCTAGTTAACTCTGCAGCAACCACCATTTTAGTAATACGATCTCTCTGCTGTGTAGTTAATAACCTAAGTGTATAACGAAGCATTACTGTAACGCCGCCATCAAGATTGTACTTGGTATTGTCATTAGCTCTTAATCTTCTATTCGCAATAACAAATGCCATTAATCCTAAATATGCCTCAGTTTTTCCACCACCTGTCGGGAAATATAAAAGATCTACTATTTCACGATCTTTATGTTTAGGATCTACTATTCCAGCTAAATTCATAAGAATAAAAGCTATCTGGAACGGTCTCCAACCAAAGTTGTTGTTGGGATCCTTTGGATTTACAAACTCCTTAAAATTGCAATCAATATCAGCACCATTTTTCTTAGAATAATTCTTAATGCTGTTCTGATAATATATAACCATATTCATAAAACAGAATGCCTCAAAAGCAATTTCATCTGTTTCAATCACATGGATTCCTTCTCTCATTCTTGCCAACGAATCTTGGCATCTTCCAATTACATTGTTACCAATCTTATCTACAAACTCTCTATCATTCATTCGAGAATTTGCTTTTAAAGTTTTTTCTATCCAATTGGCATATGAATCAGTAAGGGTATTTAGCTTTTCAAAAATCTCTTTCTTTTTACCCTTGCTTGCCATTAATGATGTAGAAAAATAGTTTTCGTCAAAACCATCTAAGGCCGCGCTTACACCTGGAAATTCATTTTCAGGTATAAATGCAGACTCCACACTTTTTGATTTGCCATTCACTGGTTCATCCCATACAGCAGCGCAACCTCTTCCTCTTCCCAGGATAGGTCTCTGTTCAAAATAAAACTCATCTTCTGCTAATATTTCTCTACAAATATGTTCAGCTAAGAAAGCATAGGATTCATCTTTCGTGTATGCTTTTAAATGCACCTGAAACATCATCCCCTCAGCCGCATTTTCTGGATTTTTTCTTTTATTCACTACATATACAGTAATTAATGAATACTGACCTTTTAATCCTATCTTTGACACATGAAGATGGACATTTGAATCAGCAATTAGTTTATACTCTTTCGTTCTATCGCTATCGCTAAGATCCAATTCAACTGTTTCTTGCATTGGAATTCGAGTATATATTGTCTTACTATGTTCCTTACCTTCTTCGTCCTTATATTTCTCTGACGATTTTGTATAGTCACCCCAAGACACATCAATACAGATTGATTTTGTTGTATTTTCAACATAAAAGCTTATACCCATCGATGATGGAATCTGAAAATGAGTTGTCATAATTGGTTCATTATCATCATCTTCACCAGCGGTATAGTCTTCTCCGTCCTCATATGCCATATCTGCATCGACTTCTTGTTCATCCTCAATGCCATTCTCATCTTTTTGTATATCAAGCATACCAACAAGATACGCAAACTTTGGACTTTCCTCTAAAACCTCTTCTTCTTCTCTAGGTCCAATAAGGTCCAGACGTATATCAGATATTATTTTCTGACGTACTTCTGAATACTTAAATCTATCAGGCATATCTACTTATCCCCCTGTCAAAATTTCAAAACAATATTTACAAGAATCACAGGATTTATCTCATATTGAGCATTAAAATCTTCGATTGACTTATCAGCTTCTTTTTTTAAGGATTTAACCTTCTTTTCTAATCCATCCTGTTGCTTATCAAGCTGTCTTTTCTTTTCTGCAGCCTTCTTCAAAATATCCTCTTTTTCATATTTATTAGAAGACATAGCTTCCTCAATCAAAAGATTTTCTATTTCTTTTTGAAGATCCTGCATTTTTAACGAAATTTGGTCTATTTGTATCTTGAACCAATTATCTATTTTTTCTTTGTTATAGTCCTTAATAGGTTGAACAGAGTCCTCATATTTTTTGCTCATTTCAAGCAACAATTTATCGTATATTTTTCGATAGTTTTCTTCCTCTTTTGGTGTAGGAGTAAAAAACTTAATATCAGAATCATCTGCATCTTCTATCGCTGTAACAATATCCTTCTCATCAAAATCAACATATTCTCCGTTCTCATCGCAAAGTAGTAACACAGGGAAAAGTATCTCCGTGTTATTACAAAAAGCGCCTAAAAACAAAGTTCCATGTGAACCCAAACTGTCTCGTCCCCAGTTATCAATTTGCCAATAATAGGTTTTACCATCCATTTCAGGTTCATTAAATTGATTCCAATATTCAACTTCTTTTAGATATTCAGATATCTCTGCCTTTGTTGCATCAAGAGACGCCTCTTTTGCATCCGGACTCTCTGTAATTAACAAATTTTGCAGTTTAACAGCTTGACTATTTAACTCTGAATCCAATTTTTTATCCAACTTATCAAACTCATTATCAAATTCATTATTTGAATCACATGATTGATATATATTTAAAACCTGTTGTTCAAAACCAGTTCCAGATTGCAGAGCACCAAGCGCAACATCAGACGCACCAAACACACCATCAAACAATTCAAACTTGTGCCTTAAAATCTCATAAACACGCCTATCTGCCTCATTTTCAGTATTTAGCAGATTAATCGCAACTACATCATGCTTTTGTCCATATCTATGACAGCGACCGATTCTCTGCTCAATCTTTTGAGGATTCCATGGCAAATCATAATTAATTACAGTATTACAGAACTGAAGATTTAAGCCTTCTGATCCTGAATCAGTAACAATGAGAATCTTTGCGTTGTTCTTGAAATAATCTACAATCGCATGCTTATACTCAACACTGCGACCATAATTAACATTTCCATAGTTTTTCACTTGCCAGGCTCTATAAATCTCTTTTGTCATTGAATCATCGAAATCACCATTAAACAGAATAATATCCGCTTCACTATATCCACTCTTCCTAAGTTCTGATGCAATATATTTCTGTGTTCTTTTTGATTCCGTAAAAACAACTACCTTCTCATCTATTCCTAGCTCTTTTTGATGTTCAAAAGCTGTTGAAATAGCTGTTTTAAGAGCTTCAACCTTAGCATTTTCTGTAATCAATACAGCTGTATCAATTATCTTCTGAACAAGCTCTATTTCTTCTTGGATTTCCTGTTTCTGAACAATGACATCTTCATCTTCTTTATCTTCGAAATCTGATTCATCAATCTCATCCTCAAGAAATTCAAGGAACAAATCAAATCCCTCTTGTGCGTTTGCTGACTTTGATCCCTGGTATAATTTATTAAGTCGTTCTTTAAACACTTCAAAGGTCTCTACCAATGCGAAACTAGAAGAAGCCAATAATTTTCGGATGACCAAAATAATTAAACTTCTATTATTAACAGGAATCGAATATAAAGTTTTTCTTTTAAGAAAAGCATTTACCTGGTTATATAATTCTGCCTCAGCATCACTCAATTTAAAGTCGACTGTAATACATGTTCTCTTTTTAAAATCCATGTATTTTCCAACATCTTTTCTAAGTGTCCTATAAAGAATCGGTGATAACTCTTCTTTCAATTCAGAGTAATCCCCTGACTCAACAAACTTACGATTGAATATTTTTTCTGGACCAAAAATTCTGTCATCAATAAATGATGCAAGACCATGTAAATCAGACAATCTATTCTGGAGAGGTGTAGCAGTTAAAAGAATCTTTGGTATTCCCTTTGTAATTTCATAAAGATTCTTTGCTCTTTTTGTCCCATGAAAAACATTCCTAAGATTGTGTGCCTCATCAATTACAATAAAATCCCACTTCACCTTAGGAAACGTCTTCATAAGCTTGGACGAATAATCATAAGACACAATGGCAATCTTTGTTTTGTTACTATTTTCAAGCCACGCTTTCCATGTTGATCGATCTTTATCAACAGTCAAACGGTCTAAAATGCTACTCTCTAAATTAAATTTCTCTTCTAACTCAATTTCCCACTGCTTTCTTAAAGTAGCTGGCAAAACAATCATTATATTTCTTGCGCCCGCATTAATCACATAATTAATAACTAAACCCGCTTCGATTGTTTTACCTAATCCAACCTCATCAGCAAGTATTATTCCACCCGTTTTAAGTGCTTGTACCGCAGCACAAAAAGCATTTACCTGGTGTGGATTAGGATCAATATGAGCATTCAACAAACAACTATAATGTGACTCTTTTAATGCTATTTTTTTATATCTGCTGTACTGTTCTAAAAGCAGATTGTTCTCCATATTCACTCACCCTGTTTCAATACAGTTAATATTCCTTCTGCTATTCCTTTTGCCATCAAAGGTGGAACTGCATTTCCTATTTGAACAAATTGGGCTGTTCTAGGCCCTTCAAAGAAATAATTATCAGGAAACGACTGAATTCTTGCTGCTTCCCTTACTGTTATAGATCTGTGTTGCTCAATATCGGGATGAATAAAATAATGTCCATCTTTTGAAATATGAGCCAACATTGTATGACAGTAATGATCTTTACCTTCCACAACCTTGAATCGATCCACAAATGAATGTCGATTTTTATGAGTCTTAAGCTCCTCAGGAAGGCTATTGTAATTCAATCTACTTCCTTTACCATCATTCCATGCTTCTATAGCTTTCTTATAGATTTCTATATCCCTTTCTTTATTTGGTCTTGCCTTATGTAATGTAAGAACATCATCATCTGAGCGCAACTTCATTGTCCTTAGATAATCACTATATTCGCCAGACCGATAATCGCTTATATCCTTACCTCCTCCAGGTACAAGTTTTGGTAAATCATTTAATAGATCTTCAACAAGCGCATCTGATGTTCGGTCCTGAAACTTAGGATAAGAAAAATTTGTCCCTTTTTTCCATCCGACAATAATCATTCGTCGCCTGTTTTGAAGGACTCCAAAAACCCTAGCATTCTGCTCCTTAGGTTCGATTTCATAACCAACCCTCCTTAACTGCGCTTTTATCTTTTTCCAGGTCTCCCCTCCATTTGCAGTCTCTATTCCCATAACGTTTTCAAAAACAAACATTTCTGGCTGATACTTCTTCAGAAATCTAGCATATAGTTTATACAAATCATTCCTTGGATCCTCGTTCATAGGAACCTTCATATGACTACTCTGAGCCCTACCAACCAACGAATATGCTTGGCATGGTGGGCCGCCGATTATAACATCCACGTGTGAGATTCCCTGTTCTTTCATAGACTTATCGATTCTTTCAAAAAGTCTAGGCAATGTTTCATTTGACATGGTTTCGCAGATTACAGACTGCAATAATCTTTCCGGTATATATTCCAGAAACTTCTCTCTGGAAATATTACCTTTAAGATAATCATAGTAAATATTAATCTTTCCCTGTTCCTTCAGGTAAAAATAACCTGTCCTGGTCTCAAGTGTCTTCGCTGCATATGGATTCATCTCAACATGCGCGATTGGTGAAAAACCAGCCTGCATAACCCCCTCTGAAAGCCCCCCTGCGCCAGCAAATAAATCTATGAAATTATAAGTTCTTTCTGAGGACTTATTCTGCATGTTCTAAAAACCTCTATTCTTCAAATTCTCCGTCTGTATCAAAAATATGATCTAATTCATCAGTGTTAATAGCAGACATAACCTTATTTCTTATTGATCCTTTGGCTAAGTCAAGACGTTTTAATCTATTCTTACCTGCTGGATCCTTTGACATTCTTATGAGCTGCATACGTCCAATTCGAGCCTCTTCTTCTGCATACTTAGCAAATCCCTTTGCCTTACCCAAATTATCTTTGAATTCAGGATTGTGAGGCTCAAGAATGTCAATCACATATCCAAGTTGGTCATCCTTACGCACAACAATAAAATCGGGATATGTAGCTTTTATTTCTCCATCAATTTCATATGGGATACATAATGACCACGACTGTCTTACTTGATTACGTAACCAGCATACAAAATCTGATTTCTTTTCTTCCTCTTCAATTACAGCTTTTTCCCAATTATTTAGTTTAATAATTGCTTTTCCATCTTCGTCTGCATAAAGATGATCTGTATAAGCATCGCCGCCTTTTTCTATTCTTGCACTGATTGTTTCCGGCAATGTGAAATTGTGTTTACTTACTTTATCTCCATCGGCAACAATGTCACTATATTGCTTTCTACACTTTTCCGACTTAGCTACAACATACTTTCTATACTTATCATTGAGCTCGTGAAATTTCTTTTCAGCATAAGAATTCAATTGCTTCATGCAATCATCATCTGCTGCAAAAAGAATGCAATCCAACTTAAATGCATTCGGATTATCAAAATCCAAAAATCTTCTTCCATAAGCATATGGAAATCCATATCCACCAAGTTTCGCGTCTGCTGCTCTTAACTGTCGATCCAAGTCAGATTCGAGCGATGCGAAATAATCTTCAAGTGGATAATTCTTGACCTTTTCTCCAAAAACATCAAACACTTGGATAAGCAATTTCATTTCCATAACTTGTTTCACAAGACTATCGTACTTCCCATCCTCATGAAGCTTTTCAATATAAGAATGAATTAAATTGGTCACATCCGTCTTAATTTCATCATTTGCTTCAGGATAAATCATATTCTGTGTAAGTACGCCTGCTAAACTCAGTAATGATTTCAAATAACTGTTAATTTTTGTAAATCGAACCATATAAGTTAGATAACCCTGTTCGTTTACAAATTTAATAATTGATTCGCGATCTATTTTTTCAACAAATGACAATTGTTCATAATCATTACTTTGTTGCTCGCCAGTCGTTTCAGGCTGGATATTATCTACCGGCACCTGTACTATTGGAAGCGGATGCTCTTGTGGATGAACTTCTCTGGCCGTACCTGTGATGTTATTGCTATCGATATAGGTTCCTCCATTCGCAACATTCGTCTCATTTGTAGCATTATCAAAAGAGTTTGATGTCTGATTCAATTCACTGTTGGTAGCAGGACCGACTATCTGTGTATTTGATGTCGTATTTGAATTTTGGTAATCAAACATATTCATCTGTCCAGGGACTTGTTTTTCCTGTCTCTTATTCCTTGTATGAACAGTCCATGGAACAACTACTTGCTCCTCCAAAGATTCACCATCAATAACTGTTGGAATTTCTCCACCTTCTTCACTCTGCAATTCTTTTATGACATCGTTTACAGTGTCTTTATTGAAATATGGAAGATATAATCTGACATCATTTAATGATTCATCAACCATTACGTGACACTGCAATGGCGTTCTAATCATTCTTCCAAGAAGCTGCGCAATATAAGTAACATCTTGGGCTTTTCTAAAAGACATCATAGTCTCTGCACGTGGACAATCCCATCCGGTGGATAAATTCTCCTTAAATAAAACCACCTTAATTCTTCGATCATCCGCAATATCTACAGGTTCAACATGCGGAACATTTAAACCGTTGATAGATATTGTGCCCGTAGAACCAAAGGTATGAACAACTTCATTTTCTTTAAATCTATCCCCTATTCTTTCTTCAACTTTAGCAATTACATCATCCAAGTTCGTATCTGATATTTTATCACCTGATCCTGCAAGAACTTGAATTACAAATACAGGATTAACATTTGCATAATGTTGCTCATAAGTGTACTGATACCAATGCTCACACTTATTCTTCCATTCATCTGTAGCGGCTTGAAGCAATACCATATCGTTATGCTTGGTAGGATCATCTGGATACGTAATAACAATACGATCCTTTAATAGTCCAGAAGCTCTAACCTGTGCTGCAGAAATAACAATTTTATAAAGCGTTGATGTAGTATCATTACCAACAAGAGCATTAAAACGTTCTGCTGTCGCACTCATTCCTATTACAACAGGGACCGGTGAAAGCTTATATGCATCACTACCCTTGATAAATCGTTGCATTATAGTTGTAGCTGTTCCCGCAGCTCTCCCCTGCATTCCTCGATGTGCTTCGTCGATAATAAAATATAAACGATCCGTTTTTGCTCTAGCAGTATTTTCGATGGTCTCCCAAATTGTATATTGGCGTGTATCTGAATGGTAACTCAGATTTCCACCTTTACCTAATTTTTGTGTATTCAAGAAGTAGATATGACCATCATCCAAATATTCTTGATCAAATGACTCATCAGATATAACCACACACTGATCCATACGAATTTTGTCAGCCTTATATTCTATTTTCTGCTTTGACTGCTCATTAAGTTGTGGTGAGTCAGATAGCCACACAAAAATAGCATCCGGCTGTTCTTCATAGTTCTCATTTCCAAAGAAAATATCTTCAATCAATGACGCCATAATAATCGTTTTGCCAGAACCGGTTGGTGCTTGGAGCGAAACGACCTGCGGAACTTTTAATTGTCTATAATTATTTAAAGCTACAGCCACGTGTGATCTAAGATCATTTACAGCCTGCTTTTGAAATGGAAATAATTCATTTATCACAGTTAATTCCTCCCATGGTTAATACGGAAATTATCTAAATAGTCACGGTATAGCTGGTATGTCTCTTTGACATTCATACTTCTAACCATGGATCTATAATTCACTTCATAATCAGTTACTATATATACGGTTTGTATGCTCGGATGTTTTTTAATCTCGTCACTAAACTCCAAGAAGGCATTCTCGTCTACTAAAACAGCAAATCTGTTTTCTGGCAAAATAAGCATTTTGGGACAGTTTTCTTTTATTTCTGGACATCTTCCCTTGGCCCCCGCCTTCATCCATAAGACAGGCAAAAGTTCTTTAAATTGCATTCCTAAAGCAACTGATGTTTTATCTAAAAAGCCAAGTTTAAAAAAAATGGCATTACTACGAAAACCATCTCCAACCTTAAGCTCAGCCAACTTTGGATATAGCGGTTCATTCTTTTTTATATATGCATTTATTGTTTTTGTCTTATCCCCTTCTACTACTTTTAATTTTTGTAATTCATATGTTTCTTTATCTACACCATAGTTACCCTGAAGGACGTTACCATCTATATCCCTCCCTTTTATGCACCCAACAATACGAGGCCAAGTTACATAGTTTGCTATTCCAAAATTTTCCCATTCCTCATCACCTGGTAAGCGGCCTGCATCAATAAGTTGTTTTTCTTCTTCAACTGACATTTCATTGTTAGTAACTAGTACACATCTTCTATTTCCATTATCTTCTGCATTTAGCAAATTAACTGCATGCAATGTAGTTCCTGAACCAGCAAAAAAATCAATAATCAATGCATTAGGATTATTTCCCACAAAAAAGCTTAATGCATCATGAACTGCATATATTGATTTAGGATAATCAAACCTCTTGCCTAAAATAGAATTAAGCACATTTGTTCCATAAGTTTCCGCATTATGAGATTTCATATTCCATACACGTTTAGGAGGTGTAGTACCCTCCGCCTCATATTTTGCTATTATAGAACCATCGTTATTTTTACCGATTGTTCTTGCCTTTCCGCTTTCAATATCATCTATTGTTCCAGAAGGAAGATAATAAACTGTTCCTGTACGCTCTTTCTTATTCCAATTCTTAACACGCAAATAGCCCTTTTCTAAATTAGTTCTTGCCTGTTCCGGAATTAGACTCCACAGTCTTTCATCGCCATCTTTACTTAAGGGCCATAATGCAGTGCACCCTTCGGGTACACTTATCGTATTCCTATCAACACCTTGCTTTACGACGTCTCCTATCGCCTCAATAATTCCAGTTTCGTTATTTACATAGACTGGATAAAACTGATTAGGACGCGAATTTCGCTTTGCCTGCGGTGCTCTACGTCTAAATCCAAGCCACTCAATCTCTCTATCCGCTTCTTTTTTTACGTCATCATCAAGCATATTAAAAGGGAATTTACTAAAACTAACCTCTCCATATTCAACGACAAAAATATACTCCTCGACTCTAGAAAACTGATCATTTCTAACCACGCCCTTTGCACTTATCACAGATGTAATCATTTGTATCTGAGCATCAGGAAAAATTTCTTCGAGCAAACAGCCAATATGTAAATATTCCTTCTCATCTATTGTAAGTATCAAAACTGACTTTTTAGGATTCAGCAATTTTTTTGCTATTCGTAATCTTTTTCCCATAAATGAAAGCCATTTGCTATGAGCATACGAATCAGAAGAATCAACATAGTCATTATTGTATTTCCAGCTTTTGTCCCTATTGTTATAAGGCGGATCAATATATATACAGTCCACTCTACTCGCATAAAGATACTCCAACAGCTGCAATGCGTGGTAGTTGTCCGCCTCAATCAACGCATGCCAAAAATCATCTTCTGAAGAATTGCAAACACAATCTATAGGTTTTAAATATGGATAAATGGGTTCTCCAAATTCAGCCACTCGTACTAAATCATTAACTGAAATTGATTTAGTTCCTTCTGCTGATTTAAGACCACAAACAGCCATCCCATTATCAACTGATAATACAGTGTAGATGTTTTTATCTTCACTTCTATCCCTAAGAATCACCTTACAACCAGTCTTTATTGGCATATCATAGAGGGGTGTCACTTCCGGCAAATGACTTTCAAATACCAAACCAAATTTTTTCTGTTTAGATAGTTTATTAACTTCCTGTTCAAGCCTTTTTCTTAGACCTTCATCTGTGATTTGCGCTATCAAATCATTAATTGCTGCCATATTTTTACCTCTCTGTATTTTTATTTCTATCTATACTAACTATATCCCCAAAGTCACAATCCAACTCCATGCATATCTTCTCCAAGATACTCATAGACACAGTCTCGCCCTTACTCATCTTAGCAAGTGTACTGCTGCTGATTCCGATGTTTTCATTTTCAACAAGATCCATCTTTTTCATGTTCTTGTCGATTAATAATTTCCATAATCCGTTATAAGATACAGCCATATAATTCCTCTCTTATGGGGATTCCCATCTTGGTGAAGGACCCGAAAGTCCTCATAAATAGTCCTAGTGTACATTATACGCTCTTAAGCATATATTTTCAAATACAATTTTCGACTTTTCGAAAGTTGACTTCGAATTAATGGCTAATTAGTTTTATTTTTGTAACAATGTTTGTGATTTTCCTATCAAAGGTATTCTGCACTTCGCGCAGCACCATCTTCGATGGTGTTAGGGCGCGGCTTCGCAAAGTCGCGAGCAGTGCTTTTTTGTACAAAAAACTACTATCCGCTCGTTGGTGGCACATCCCCAATCCCCTAGAACAGCCTTACCGGCTGGCTACGCACTTCTTACGAATCGCTTTATTTTGCTGTTGGATATTTCTTCAGAAATGAAAAAAGAGGGGAAACCATAAGTCTTAAACCTATAGATTCCCCATTAGAATTATCGAGTGATATTGTGTTTTCTGACACGTTCCTTCTTCTGCTCTTCATCGCTTTTGAGGAACTGGTCGATATCGTATTTTGCTCTTTGAATCTCCTGCATATCTTTCTTGACCTGACGATATTCACCGTACAGCTTTTTTCTTTTCTGCAAGTATTTCAGCGTACTCAGCGCTGAGGTCTTTTATCTTAGGAAGTTTCTTTAGATGAAGCTCATCAAATGCATTCTTGGCAGCCTTATGAAGCAGGATTTCCTGTCTGTGCTCTTCCAGGAACTTCTTGCTATATCCGCATTTACGATAATCCGCATATACGTCCTTGGTCTTGAAGTAATCAAAGATATGTTTCTTAAGAACCTGAATCTCAGCAAGTCTCTTCTCCTTTTCTTTGATGGAAGCTGAAATTTTCGTAAATCGCTCTGTTGCTGTTTTCACATTTTTCTCCAGATCATCATAACTTCGGATGTCATGCTGCTTCAGATATAAAACTGCCTTGGCTACCTGCTTTGTATTAAAGTTCTTGGCAAAACGGACATAATATTTTCCTTTGCCCTGAGCCAGCTTCTTTTGAATATCAATAAGAAGGTCAAACTCATGATCTTCCTTTTTTCGCTGGTAAGTCTTTGGCTGCTTTTCGGCTTTTTCATTATCGTAGAAAGCATGCTCCATCTCACCGGCAAGAATCTTCTTAAGGTCACCTTCTGTATAACCTTCACCCAGAGAGCGCAGCCGGATGAATCTTTTCTGATCTTTTCCATTTAGAGAAATATGCTTTCCACGCTTAATCTCGTATCCGGCATCTTCCAGTTTATAAAGCAGCTCATCAAAATCTTTTGCGCTGCCTTCCTTAAGAATCTTTTCAATCGCATCTCTAATATCATCGCGGAAAGATTTCTTCTCAGAATAAGTTGTTCGCTTAACACGGTCACTTGGCTTTTTCTTTTCTATAACAGATAAGCCATGCTCCAGGCAGATGATATCCGATAATCTCTGCAAAGCAAGACCAACAAAAAAGAAATCTCTAAACTTATGGGTGCAATCAAGACTCGTAGAATTAAAGATGATGTGATTATGAATATGTGCCTTATCCGTATGAGTCGCTACGATAAAAGCATGATTGCCTTTGGTAAATCGCATGGCGGTTTCATAGCCTACCTGATTCGCTTCCTCCGGTGTGATTTCTCTCGGCTTAAAGGATTGCCTGATCTGATAAGCGATGATATTGCCCCTGGGATGTCTTCCTGTCAGACGCTCATATTCTCTTTTCGAGAGCATGAATTCTTCATCAACACTCTCGACCTGGCAGGCGTAGGAACTGATGAATTGACCATTTTCGGTCTTCTCTCCATTCTTGGCATAATCTGTTCTGTCGCTAAGAGACTTCGCTACGCTTTTACCTTTATTCTGATGCATCGTGATAAGTCTTGTAGCCGCCATGCGCATTCACCTCCTTCCCTAAATCGTAGACAGGCGCTTTAGTATTTCTTTCATCACTTTCCAAAGTTCTTCCTGATGAAGTCTGATATCATCGATATCTTCTTTGTAGATACTTCCAGTTTCATTTGTTGCATACTGATTCATGTTGGAAGATGTGATGCCAAGAAGCCTTACAGCCTCTTTGACATCACTTAAATCCATCTGGATGAGATAACCATCAATCGCCATTTTGCGAAGATAAGCACTCTCATTTAAGATGCCGATTTCTTTCTCCCTGTCACTAATCAGTTTAGCTTCCTCAGGAGTTGCAAAGAAATGAAACTGCTCCGTTCTATTATTCATGATTACATCTCCCTGCAGGGACAAATCACAGGAGTCTTCTTCTCAGGTTCCGGTATTGGAGCAAGCTTCACTTTTTCCTGCTGCTCTTTTATCTTCTCCATCACAGAAGCCTTGGTATCTGCAATAATATCCTCCTGATCTGCCTTTTCATTGATTTCTGCAAAATCCGGCACAGGAACTGCAGGCACATTATTGATGATTCCGTCAAATGAATTATCATTCTGTTCCACCATATCCTCGATACCGCGCATATGATTCCTGCTAATAGATGGACCAGCTCCGACATCCTCAATCGGATCAATGGACTCAGGAATCTGTTCCTCTACTGCATTTTCTGTGACTTCATCCCATTTTCTGATTTTCTTTACCTTTGCCATCTGGACGCTCCTTTCTTTGGATACTTTTTATGCTGCTTGTATTGACGAGGTGGAAAAAGTTTATCTGCACCCTTTACAGGCTCATAAGTTTCAATCAGATCAACAATCATATCCTTGATTTCAGCCATAAAGTCTTCCGATGCAATATCTCGTTTTTCCACTTCCAGAAGCTTCTGCTCCCATTCAGTTGTCATAGATGCTGACTGAATCTGTTCCGGCATGACAGTAATAAGAGAAGTTCCCTTTTCTGTTGGAACCAGATATTTTGTTTTCTTACTACCCTGTCTTTCTACAAAACCGATACGAACCAGCTTCTCAATAACACCGGCTCTTGTTGCAGGAGTACCAAGTCCTTTACGTTCTACCTCATCCGGCATATCTTTAGCCCCAGCTGATTCCATAGCAGAAAATAGCGAGTCTTCGGTAAATCGTTTCTTAGGAGTTGTTTTTCCTTCCTTTACCTTAGGATCTCTGGCCGGAAGCTCACGACCTTCTGATAAAAGAGAAGCATCCGCTTCCAGGATTTCCAAAATGCCATGTGAACCACCATCATCTTTTTTGCCGGAGTCATCTTCCCCATCATCCTGCTTTTTCCCAAGAATCCAGTCTTCCAGTAAATGCCATCCAGGACTTGTGATGCACTTACTCTTTGCCTTAAATACTTCACCGGCACATTCCACTTCTAGGGCATACTCTGTTATCTCAGCCGAATCTCCTACAGAAGAAAGAAGCCTTGCAGTTACAAGGCCAAGAATCTTTTGTTCACCGGATGGGATTTCTGAGTAATCAGCATCCGAAACATTTTCTGTAGGAATAATCGCGTGGTGATCTGATACTTTGCTGCTATTTAGAACCTGCTTTGTAGAGATAGGAACCATCTTCGTATATCTGTATTTATCTTTCATCAGACAGCAAAGACGGGCTGTACTGTCATCCATATCATCTGTCAGATATCTGCTGTCCGTTCTTGGATAAGTAACAAGCTTCTTCTCATATAGACTCTGGGTATAATCGAGAGTCTGCTGAGCAGTAAAGCCATAGTACTTGTTGGCATCCCTCTGAAGACTTGTAAGATCATAAAGAAGTGGTGGCTTCTCAGATTTCGTAGTGGTCTCCATTTTAGAGATTTTTGCTTTATCAGCTGCATTGACTTTCTGGGCAAGTCCCTCTGCTTCCTGCTTTGTTTTAAAGCGTTTTGAGGTAACTGCAACACCGGATACTAACATCTGAACGGTATAGAAGTTCTCAGGCTTAAAGCCCTTGATCTCAGCTTCACGCTCTACAATCATTGCAAGTGTTGGAGTCATGACACGGCCAACATTTAAAGTCTGACCGTAAACTGTAGAAAAGAATCTTGTAGCATTGATACCTACAAGCCAGTCGGCACGTTCACGACAAAGTGCAGCTTCATAAAGATCATCATAGTCAGCACTTGGACTCAAATTCTCAAAGCCTTCCTTGATTGCTTTATCTTCCATGGAAGAAATCCTAAGTCTTTCAAACGGCTTTTTACAACCTGCCTGCTTATAAACAAGACGAAAGATAAGTTCTCCCTCACGTCCTGCATCTGTTGGTTAGTTGGAATAGGTGACTTAGGAAATATCCATTATTCAAGGGTTTCCAGTACCCCTATGAATTTGTAATGGATTGTAAGTCGTTGAATTTTCTCCCCGTTTATTTCTACGGGTTCAGAAATTAGAATTTTATCTATGAGTTGATGTACTATCTTGTAATTGAGTTCCGTTATCCCTGCATATCCGCTGATTTGCTCCGCAAACTGCTCAATGGAAGATAACTGTTCCCTGTCCGCTGTGGCACTTTTTTCAAGTTCCTTTATCTTCGCTGACAGTTCCTCCTGCTCGCTGTCATAACGTGCCAACAACATCTGAAAACGCTTCTCCGTTATCAGCTTTCTTGTCATGTCCTCGTACAGCTTGGCATACAGATTTTCAATTTCCGACACTCGCTGTTTATACTGCCTTAGTTCCTTTTTCTGCTGTTCCCTATCCGCTGACAGTTGGACATTCAGACGCTCGGCAATTTCTGTTACCATGGCTTTCCTGTCCGCTAATGCCTGTCCTGCGTGTCTTTGAATATCCGCAAGCACTACCTCATGTACTGTCCTTGCCTCAATGTTATGTGCTGAACAGGCTTTTTTCCCAAACTTGCGGTACTTGGTACAGCAATAAAAGGTTTTGTCCAAAACATTATTGCGCTTTCTTTTGTTCTCCACCTTTGCAAGCATGGCACTTCCACAATCAGCACATTTGATAATCCCTCGGAAAATGTTGTCATATCCGTTTGTACTGTCACCGATAATGGGTGGTCTTTCTGCCATGATTTTCTGCACATTATCCCACCTACTCTGTTCAATAATCGGCTCGTGTGTGCCATATACGATTTCACGCTCCGCAAATGGGATATACTCTCTTTTCTTTGAGCGCATGGTCTTGGTCGGTCTTTCTGCTACAGTCAGATTTCCTGCATAGACAGGATTGTGTAAAATCTTGCTGACATAGGCAGTGTCCCAGTCATACATCTTTTCCTCGTCATTGAACCGTTCAAACAGTTCATTCTTGTAAAAGCTCGGTTTCAAGACCTTTGCCTGACGCAATCGGTTACAGATGGTATGAAGCCCCACACCCTCCTCGGCTATCGAAAAAATCAGTTCCACAACGGGTGCTGTCACTTCATCTATGACAAGGTGGTTATGGTCGTTTTCGTCTTTCCGATATCCAAAAGGCGGGGTAGTTGCCATATACTTTCCCTGTAACCGTCTTGTACGGAGTGCACTCTTGATTTTCCTTGAAGTGTCCTTTGCGTACATTTCATTGATAATGTTACGGAACGGGGTAATATCCATTTGAGTGTTGTCTATGGAGTCCACTCCGTCATTGATTGCAATGTAGCGCACATTGTGGTTCGGAAAGAATACCTCGATATATGTTCCCGTTTCAAGGTAATTTCTCCCCAGACGTGACAGGTCTTTTGTGATGATTGTTGCAACTTCCCCATTGCGTATATCCTCAATAAGCTGTCGGAACGCAGGACGGTCATAATTCGTACCGCTGTAACCGTCATCAACGTAGAAGCGACAGTTAAGAAAGCCATTGCGCTTTGCATACTCTTTCAGCATGGTTTTCTGTGTACTTATGCTCATGCTCTCGTTGTTCGTACCGTCGTCTTTTGAAAGCCTGCAATATAAAGCAGTGATTTTGTCGTTATTTAGTTTTGCCCTTTTCATGTCGTCCTCCTTAATGAAAAGGGACTTCCTCAACCCTTATTATACTATATTCCCTTTTCCATTTCCACCACTAACTGGCGTTGCTTTGTGCCATATCCTTAACCTTTTTCGTTATCTGTTCCTCGGCGATCCTCTTGAATACCGTTTCCATTTTTTCAGTGCCTACATAATGACTTTCCACAACAATTTTTGTGGGTTTCTGTTGTCGGCAGGCTCGTTGTCCCGCCTTACTGTTTTTACTCATAAATCTGCTCATTTGCATAAAAATAGAGCGCATAGATTGTGTTTCTATACGCTCTGACGCTGTGTTGCTTATTTTATTGCGATTATATTTACAATTCTTTCTCCCTATGTTTGGTCTTGTACTGTTGTTCCCCTTGCTGTCGGCTCTCATTCTGAAGCTCTCTCGCAAGGTTCTTCCTGTTGTAACTGATTACCTCGGCATAGGCTAACTCTGTGGCGGTTTTGCTCTGCTCTTTGCTGATACTGTCATACTCGGCTTGCAAAGACTGCATTTCTGCTTTCCACTGCTTCGGGGTTATCTTCTCGCCCTGCTGTAAAAGGTTCTGCATACGCTCCTTTAATTCGGGGTACTTGGCAAGACTTTCTTTATGCTCCTTGTCATACTTCATTTTTACAAGTCCTTTAAGAGATTGGCTCTCTTTATAAGTAGCTTGGACTGGGGCATAAAGGGCATACATTTTTGACAGTTCCTTTAATCGGCTTAGTTTCTGCCCCTTTGATAAATGTACCGTTTCAAGCTGTCGGTATTTCTGTTCCCTGTCGGCTGTAAACTTGGCAAGGTTCTCAAAGCTGTCTATCTTTCTTGAAACAATGAATTTCTCCGCATTGTCGGCTGACTGTAAGGCTGTTCTGTCGGATATTTTTCTTAGATATTTTCCGCTGACAATCGGCAAGTCCAATCTGCCCTTCCGTTTCGCCACTTTTGCAATCATTTCCATGACTTCATTCTTCACATTGACTGCAACCTCTTTCAGACCAGAATACTGTATGCTCCGTACTTCCTGCTTGGCAAGTTCAAGCATTTCTTTTGCCTGTTCCAACAGCACGTTGCCCCTGATGATTTCCCGATTAATGTTTCCCCTCTCGGTCTGTATGCCCTTGCGTTCTAAAGCATTTGCAACCGCACCGATATGGATTGTCGGTTCTTTATCAATTCCCTGCTCCTTAAAGGAGCGGTGTTCCCAATGCACCGCAATTCCCAACTGCTCATTGGTGGCATTGATTGTTTCAGCTAAATCCCTGCGCCACATCATTGCATTTTCCCTGCTGTTCCAGTCGGTACTTTCTACGGTTTGACATTTCCACTGTTTACGGTTACGCTTATCCACTTTCTGTTTTCCTGTCTTTTTATCAATGAGAGGAATACGCTCCCCATTTTCGTCAAGGACATAGACCTTTTTGGTTTTTGCTCCCCACTCCCCGTTTTCCGTAAGAGGACGCATGGTAAGCAGCACATGAATATGAAGATTGCGTTGCCCTTTGTCGTTCTCGCTGTCATGGATTGCCCAATCTGCACACATTCCCTTATCAACAAAATTTCTCTGCACATAATCCCTCACGACTTCCTCCGCAAGCTCATAACTCCACTCATTGGGAAGTGACGCTTTTAACATTCTTGCAAGCTGTGATTTCTGCCCTTTCTCCGACAGTTCCACAGCATTCCACAAGGTAGCTCTGTCTGCATATTCTCTCGGTGCATTTTGTGGCAGACTGATTTCGCTGTGTACTAAATCCTCATGGTATTTTGGTCGATAAGTCTGTCCGTCATATTCACTTACAAGAATGCTCCTGCTGATGTAGGAAGCCTTTTCCACTGCCGACTGCCCTTTGCTCCGTTTAACTATGGAAAAACGTGTGCTTGCCTGTTTCGTGATATTAGCCATACGAAGCACCTACGTTCTGCCAACGGGGTAGTGGGATGCACTCATAAACTTTGTGGGCAGATAAAAGCCGCACTTTGGCTTTTGTCTGAACGCAAAGTACACAAAAGGGTAGGTGCGTTCTTTGCACCGCAGGGGAAGTGTAGCGTCCCCTGTTGGCTGTCGCAAGACAGACAATGCTCTCCGCAGGAGTCCCCGAAGGGCGCCCATACCACCTCTGGTGGTATATCTGTGCGCACCCCGTAAACGGGGTGAATAAGTTACCTCGGCTTTTCAGCTTCTTTGCTCCTGTCATTCAGTATCGCCCTCGCTTTCATTTTCGGCATTGAAAATTGTGCTTTGTGTTGAAGTACTTTCCCTGCTTTCTGACTTGATTTTAGCGATAATCTGCTGACACTCCCTTGTCTGCAATGCAACTGATAAAATACGGTTTAACTCGTCCTCGTCATATTGGTAGCAGCCGGGAAAATACTTCATGATAATACCGCCCATGATGTACTTGTGGTGGTTCTCCGCTTTCCGCTTTTTCTCGTTCTGCTTCTTCTTTTCGTTGGCTACTCGCTGTTTTGCCTGTTCCAATGCTTGTAATGCTTTTTCTAAATTTCTGCTTGCTTCATTCTTGCTTTCAATCATTTCTGATACCTCATTCTTTCTGTGATGTGTTAATAGTTCTTGAAAATAAAAATGGTGACAGGTTGTCCGTTAGGATAACTGCCACCATAGGTAAGCAATATTAATTTTTATAAATAGACATATCATTCAACTAAAGAATGATAAAAATTCATTTCCTCCTCGGAAACTTCATAATAGAAAACCAAAAATTCCTCTGGAACAGAAAAACCTTTTATGCTTTCTCCCGACACTGTCATTTTGATAATATTTTTATCCTCATATAATGTAATGGTAGTGTTTTCTACCAATTCTTCTCCACCAAAGCGTGCAACAGGATACTTGTATGAAATCATATAGTATTGCTCTTTTGCTCCCTCTAAGTCTTTTTCCAATTTATGTTGGTGTTCTTCTGTGTCCGAATCATCATAAAGCGAACATTGGTTATATTGATACAACTGTTCTTCATCACTTATTGTTTTTATAAGTTCATTATTCTCCGCTGAATATATTTTAATTTCAGCTAAGTTATCTAAATCCTCTACAGTATATTTTCCTCCCTGTTGTGCGGAACATCCTGCACAAATAAACAGTCCAACCATAAGTAGTACAGCATTAAATAAATAACTAGTCAAATATCATGTATGGTGCTATACTTAT
>ERZ827126.1333-NODE-1333-length-23580-cov-5.714006_pt1 | contig 23580 bp, 20 predicted proteins | sample MGYA00519780_ERZ827126 | MGnify/ENA primary metagenome ERZ827126 (study PRJEB31778, sample SAMEA3449262) | human gut metagenome | biome: human gut; feature: human-associated habitat; material: faeces | place: United Kingdom | collected 2010/2012 ...
TTATTCCATCAGCATCATAAAGATAAGAAATGACATGACCGTTTTCAAATTCTATGCGACTCGGTAAATTTATAAAATTATATTGGATATCAGCCAACTTTTCACTCAAATAATATCACACAGAAATGTACACAAACAAAATAGAGGATGTGATAACACATCCTCTAAATATTTTCATAAATTTCAAATAGACAACTATTATCAGAATAAATACACTATCACTATTTTGATTTAGGTAGATATTCATCTATTTCATCTGGATGGTCACGTAAGTATTCTTTTATAAAAGACGGTAACCATTCATAAGGGGTAAGAGAATCATATAATACTTCCTGAATAAACTTTTGAAGTTGCTTTGGATTTCCCTTCATCAACACGTCATTTAAAAGCACTCCGTAACCACCGGCACCAATGCAGACTTTTATATCAGGCCTCCTTTCACCGTTTATCGGTTTTAATCTTATAAGTGAACTTACCCTAAGATCGATATAAGAATCGGGATTGGCAGGTTTCAACTGATTAACCAGAGTCAAAAAGCGATTGATAATCTTCCTATCACGAATAATTGTTTTATGGCTATCATTTCCAAATACAATGTGCAAACAATCGGTGATAGGAACATCTGTATCCACATCTCCTATAAACCAAAAATTTACATTTTCCACTTCGTTACTATCAATTAAAAATTGATTGCTTTTACATGATGTTATAAACAGTAATAGCAAAAACAATGAACCACCATAAAAACATTTTTTATGGTTCAGAAGTCCATACAGCTTTATTCCTTTTCTCATATTCCTGTGTTTTTTGTCTATCAATCACATTTGAAGTAACGCCTTTCGTTATTACAGTTTTCCCATTATGGTTTCTTCTTGTAACTTGACCGGAACGGGTTTCTCCATTAGCCCTTGAGGTTTTCTGTTCAGAACCAGTTATCACCCGCCTTTCTTCTTTTGTCTGATATTGCGAATCGCTACCTCGTGCTCTATTTACTTCATACTCTTGAGTATTTGTTTTATGTTCCAAAGCATGATCTGCTTCATGGTCAAATACGGTAGCCGGAGAATTGACTATTCCATTATCTTTTTGCGATCCCCAGTTACTCTTCCAATAAATACTTCCAGCCCCACGTGCGGCATTGGGATTATATGAGTTCTCAAACACCGCTTCCATCACATTTACCTTTATATTGGTATTCTCTACAATTGCTACCGTAGAGGCTCCACCTCCGTTTCCTGCCTTCAATCCATTCGCTTTATTATATTGATAAGCAGTAATTACAGATTGTACAAATGAATTTGGATGAGTTATGTCACCACCACTATATGAATATGAAACCTTTTTCCCAGCATCATTATTATACCAAATAACTACTGTATTTCCGTCCGGGTCAATATGATTTATCGGATTACCCATACAATAAGTATACGGACTCCAACTATAATACTTCTCACTCATCGGATCAACCGCATGCCATCTACCAAGCGCTGCATCATACATACGCGCCCCATAATCATACCAATCAAGACCATTCTTCCTATCCAGCTCCTTACCGTTATACTTATAAGGCTGCACAGCATTACTTACCGAACTTGATAGCAGACCGCCAAACGGATAATAATGGTTCACTTCTTCAACATTACCACTCTGGTCTACAACCACACGGTTATTACCCAAATGATCCTGGACAAAATAGTGATACTTAGAATCGGCCAGTGTAACATAGCCAGCTTCTGTAAGCAACTTGACAGGGATTCCATTTTCATAGATCACATTGCCGCAATAATCAGTTACTGTAGTATCACTCCCTATGATATGCGTCGTACGAAGTTTTATTCCATCAGCATCATAAAGATAAGAAATGACATGACCGTTTTCAAATTCTATACGACTCGGTAAATTTAAACAATTATATTGGATATTCAATATTTTCTTGTTCAAATCTTTCGTCATATTACCATTTTCATCATATTCATATTCAGCTTCTTTGTTTACTCCGTCTTTGAAATCAAAGCCATTGCCGTAAACAGAATTTGTAGCCCTATCTGATACTGATTTTAGTTGGTTCCCATTATAGGACATTGCCAGATCATCTATCAAGCCGTATCCGGTAGATGAAGTCTGTCCGGAACGTTTGATCCCTAAAATATTACTCATCTTATCGTATCCGGTTACTTGTTCATTGAAGCGATTCTGATTTTGAACGAGAACACTGCCTTCTCCATACACCGCATTCGTCAAACGATTCAAATTATCATAAGTAAAGTGGTAGCCTCTCATTATATCATCTTCACCCGATTTCCAAACCATACTGCTGATATTACCATTGTAATATGGAATACCCGTTCCGTCCGTATAATGCAATACTTGCTCAAAAGATGAACCAGTGATACCAGTTAGCCAACTACGAATATTATACGAATAAGACGTATTCAACAGACCGTTATGGAACGTCTTCCGGGATAAGCGTCCCAAATCATCATACACATTGTCAATAAGAATCACTTCCTGAGCATCTCCCAAACGATGCAGCGCCTTTACAAGACGTTCGGCGTGATCATACTCATAGGTATAACTGTCACTCAAAATCTCATTTCCAGCCCCGGTCTGACGGTGTAAATGCCGCAAGGCGTTCCCATTAAAATCATAGGAAAAGAAATCACGGTCCATACCACCTAAATGGTTGTCAGAAACAGTTTGAGAAAGGCGACCACGATCATCATAATACATCACTGAGTAATTGTAGGGAGAATCCACTCCATATTCACCATTACGATACTGATCGTATGCATCCGTATGCAACTTAGCTATTCCTGTCAACATTCCTTTAGCACTGGATGACGTAGCGGCAAAACCTTCTTCATGGGTATATCTAAATTCATCTCTTGCCGAAAGATCTGTCCGATACATAAAGTCATAGTTATCATAATAATTGATTACCTGAACTAATGGTTTCGGCCCCACTAATCCTGCCATAAGACTTCCACTAAACTGATACCCCCCATATTCAGTACTTCCTACGTATTGACAAACATACCAATTCGACAATCCACTAAAAATAGGTTTTAAATAAGGATTATCAAACGGATCAATCGCAACTTTACATACTCCCTGCAAGCATACACGACCGAATGCATCCGGAATACTAAATTTCCATTCTCCTCTTTTACGTTCCTCGCCATTCTGGCTAAATATAAGATTGTTGTTTACATTATAGACATAGTATTCCCATGAAATTCCTGGAAGCTTTTTAGCCATGAGGTTTCCCGCCACATCATATTTATACAAATATCCATACATATCGAGTTTTTCTGCAGGAATATTACCTACACTCAACTGATCGGACAATGCAGGAGGAAGAACAGCACAAAGTTTTCCCAAATCATCATAAATATAGTAAGTATCCGACAATTGCTTATCCCCTTTCAGTCTTGATTCTATACGACGTTCCAGAACGGTTCTTTCCAAACGGTCTTTAAATTCAAACAAAGTGACTCCATCTTCATCCTCTGAGCGTGTAACAAGCAAGCTTCCATTTTCATACTGTTTACTTACACTAATATTTAATGCTTCTCTTGCCCCATTGATCAATTGAAAACCGAAACAACCTAAAGTATCATTACCAGCGATATTAACGTACTCATCTATTTTCAATGATCTGCCATTTTCACGCCATACTCTCCCCGGATTATGCTGTTTAATTACTTTTTCTAAAGGAGAATTTTCGTAGGTAAAGGTTAAATACGGATAAGCATCTCCTCCATAAGTATTGCGTGCCAATTCTCCACAAGAAGCTACAGATATGAAATCACCTGTGTTTTGTGTCGTTACAGCTGGCAACCATGTATTGGCTTTACGCCCCCACCCATCATATTCTTGTAGGGTTACTAAATCTTTATGACTAGGACTCACACCTTGTTGTACCGTTTCTTTCGAACGCCCCAGCCCATCATAGTAATTAACCACAAGCATACCTTCTTCCTTATTTCCTGTCCTACTCTTGAAAACAGAAACAGCATTTTTGCCAAAACGTTCGGGCAATAGATCATTTCCCCAATTTATTGCAGGAAAAGGAATAGCCGGCATCGGCTGTTCTTCCGGAGCAAGTCCTTTTGTCTCTATTGACAGAGTCATGATATAAAATAAAGGAAGTGGTCGAATTGAGTCCATCGGCAAGACCGGATCTATTGGCGGAAAAGGATCAATCGGCGGAAAAGGCTTTATTGGTTCATGCGGGTCGATCGGTTTAATATCAAAAGTATTAGTTTTCAATACACTTGCAGCATTCACACCATTATCATCAGGAACAAGAATATCTTTGTTCTTTTCTATTACAGTCGATGTCAAACAATATGTACCGGCAAATAACAAAAGAGTATCAGTGAAACTCACTGATGATAAAGAATCCGGATCAACACTTTTCGCATTCTGATAATACACCTGATTAGTGAGCAAATTATCATCTGTTATTTTTAATTGACATTCCAATTGTCCCGGAACTTTCTCCATTTCCATTCCCATAGTGAAATAATTAGACTTAAAAGAAATATATAATGGTTCTTTCACACGAAACAAGTAGTTTGCGCAACTCACTGACGATGTATCAGAAATGTTTATATGGTCCAGATGTTTTGTTTTAACCATATCCCTCTTCAACGTGTCATATTCGAGCTTACCTATCTCATTCTGCAAAGAATTCTGCGCAGGTATTTCTATCGAAAATCCTGATAGCAAAATTAGAAGTAATATTATTTTATGCAATTTCATAGTTGTCCTCCTTTCTCTATGGCTACTTCTCCACTTTCAATCTTGGAGCCATAATAATAATTGTAATCATATATATTTAATATCCGTTTTTGATAATCTCCATCTTTAAATTCCATAATATAATTCTCTGTCAGGCGACCCAGAAAATCATATTTATAAAACACAGTGATTCCATTAGGCTTTGTTTCTGAGACCAAACGCAACTCATTTGTATATTTGTAAATATAGAAATGCGTTCCGGATATCTTATGCCTGATATTTTCTATTTTTAGCAAATTAGTTGCAGAGATATCGGATGAAGAGAAATCCTTCACATTCATTCCCAATGCTTCTTCCACTTGATTAAGAGTGGCATTTTCTATCCGTGATATTAACCGTTGACCTTCAGCTCCCCATATCAATACAACGGGCGTTGACTCTTCGTGAAGATATATAGGATTCCCATAACCATCCACAGCCTGCACAGTGTAATGTTTATGCACATAACCATCTCTATCTGTACTAATCTGCTTTATATAAGGTATAGGACCCATATACTGATATACCTCTTTTAAATAAGAGCCGCCTGTCTGTTCTTTTTTACTAGAAACCGGAGATAGTATATGTGCTTCTTCCATCCATTTATATTCCGGTAAAGTTGCAGCATAAACATATTCTGTCAGAGTACTTTTTCCATCGCTGTTTCTACCGGCTATTTGGCTTAACTGCTTATACTTATTATATTGATACGCCTTTTCTATAACAAATGTCGTATTTCCCGATTGAGGATAAAGAGTTTCTATAACAGAGTCGGTCAGATAAGCATGTGTATATGTACGAGTTAAAGTCCCCACTTTTCCTAGCATGAAATTGTCTAAATCTGTACAAAAGAACAACACCATTTGATCAGCTGTTACAAATGAGCCTGGAGTTACCTCTTTGTATCGGTAATTCACCTTCTTTCGCAAACGATCATTGACATCATAGTATTCTTCAGACAACAACTTTCCTCTCTCCATAGAACGACTGCTAAATGGCATTGTATAAGAGTTCCCTTCAAACATAGAATAAAAAGCAAGCTCGTCATAATGAGTATTACCATAAATATCCTCATTATAGTTAGAGTAATGACGCACAATATAACCTTGCGACTTATTATCTTTGTCGAACGCTTCTTCAATTACACAAGAATAACCTACATCCGGTGTATTCAGATTAGTAACTGATGGGAAAAAACCTCCCTTTGATTTGAGATATAACGATATTGCATTCTTAGGATCAGGCTCCTTATCTCCATCCTTAAGAGTATACACCATCTCATTAACAGGAAGACTTTTCAATATTCCACTACTTTTTCCAAATCGGTCACGGGTATTCGAATAGTAATATTGCTTGGCACCAAGCACATTATCTTCATTATCCAGATTGGTAATACGCCGAATACGCAAACCGCCTGCAGTACCACTTTTGTCTGTTAATGACATCAAAGAAGGAGCTACCACTTTTGAATAGTTGTTCAATTCATATTCAAAACGGCTTTTTCCACCTGTTGGATAAATGACTTCCGTCAAGACCTCTGCCAAAGTATATTGCAAACTACTATAAGTCTGAGAAAAATTAGGTATCTCGGCAAAAGCAACACTTCCTCCTGTATAATATCCCCACGAATCGGCAATCGGGCGTACATAATCATTTGGCATACGTTTTTCCGAATTATAAAGAAAACGATATTCAGGTACGCGACCTCCGGTCAAATTCTCAGGTATATTATACCAAGTAAGAAAATAAAATCCATGTGGGTGCCATACATAGTTAGGGATCAAATCCGGATTCCCTGAACGTTCCGTAATTAAAGACAATTTAGTACGATTATTCCTTGCATAGTCAAAATATATAGTTTTCAAAGCCTTGGAGTTCTTTCCTTTCACATAAATACAATGAAGAATTTTATGTTGTAGTTTTGATTTAATCGATTGACGCAATGTTGCCTGATCGGTATTATCAATTTGGTTTCCTAAAAACAGAGTAAATTGATTAGCCGGGTCTTCAAAATTCATGTTATCTATATCCTGACGGTCATAATTTGCATTGTCTTTCCATGCCAAATAACTATCAACAAACTTATCTCCATATCCGTATTCATTGTAATAATTGAATTCCAATATCTCGTTAGGTGTTTTTATAGTCTTTAAATTAACTGGGAAAAGCAGATACCCAGTCATCCCTGAACGCCCACTTTGTATACCACTATAAGTGCATGGTATGTTGGTCACCACTTTCTGTTGGGGTACATAACGAAGATCACACATGATAGCTGAAGTGTCATAACTGAATTCTATTACCCGCTTGTCTACGGTTGTTATTTTGGACAACCTCCAGGTAGTAGCTATTAAATCACTGTTATAGCGGGCATAATAAGGAATACTATATTCAGTAGCGTTGATTCCACCAAATTCATACCTGCATCCATCAGGAGTAATCAGCGTAAATTTATTGAAAAAACGATTGTTTCTTGTGCTTGCTCCCCATCTACTTACATCAAGACGTTTTCCGACTTCCGACAAACTAAGAAAGCCTTCCCCATCAACAGGATTAAATTCCACACGTATATCCTGATCAGAAACAACATTCCACTCTCCATTACCGGCATAGTAGAAATTTCCAGAATAACCACAAACACTAAACGAAAATTCGTCAGCAGTTAATTCATAATAATCATTTTCCGTGCTTTGTATATGCATCGTTTCTGCTTTAAACTGTTCATTACTGATATTTTTCAATTTAGAAGCATGTGCATAATAACCCGGAGCATATCCATTTGATTGACATTTCTCATCATACATTCCACGAACAGAACGTGTAATATAGCCGCCTGCTATAAGATTCCATCCAAGTCCAAGACAACCAGACTGGGAATTAGGCTTTACCGAAGCCAAATGATAACTTGCAGCAAGTGATAACGAATAGTTACCAGCTTTCAATTCATAAATAGGCACGGATATATCCGGAACTCCCGTATATAAACTAACTGGAACTTTTCCATATTCTCCCAAACCGGCTATTTCCGGACTGGGTACATTTTTAATAGGTATTTGTTGCTGACCTATACAGTTGAAACTGAATATTGCCAGAAAAACAAATACTGATAGTAGTCTTTTTTTCATATTCTTTGATATATAATAGTTTCTTAAATAAAATCACAATACTAAGAAACTCCCTGCCCGATAAAGTAGCGCGCATATTCCCATGACAGGGAGTTCCCGTTAATTACTTCTCTTACAGATTCATCGCATTAGCACCCAATACGCCTGCCACAGCCGACGCTACCGCGATAACCACCTTCAGGATCATATCCCATACAGATCTCTTCATTGCCATCATTTACCTCCTTTCTTGTTCTTTAAATAGTTTAGTTTACTCTGTGTTTCTTCCGTGTCTTCTGCCGCAAATTCTTTAAATTCCTGCTCGGCATCAAAGCACGGACACGCCTTCATCCACTCTTCCGGTTCTATCTCTCCATTACCGTTCCTGTCCGGCGAGAGATCCCGATGCCCGCACACCCGGCAGCCGGGGAATACCTCCAGCAGCTGATGAATCAGCAGCCGAAGCGTAGCACGCTGTTCCGGCGTCCGGGTGTCTGCCGGGCGTCCCCGACAGTCCAGACCGCCTTCATAGCAGATTCCGATACTGCTGGCATTAAAACCTTTTGCGTGTGCACCGATGCGTTCGACAGGGCGGGTAAGATACACCGTTCCGTCTTTGCGGATGTAGTAGTGATAGCCTGTTCCGTTGAAACCACGGCGGCGGTGCATCAGGTCCAAAGCCTCCGGAGAAAGCGTACGATTCCCCTGCGTGGCGGTACAATGCACCACGATCAAATTGATAATTCTCATGTGAATAAGTGATTACTAGTTAGTTAAGTTTCCGATTTAGTTTAGTCGTTCGTTCTTATATTTTGTGTTGTGACGAAAGGTTATACTGTCGGGTCCGGTGCTTCCTCACCACCTCCTTCGCCACCATCGCCGCCACCCGGCTTATTTGTATTTCCACTGCCGGAAGCCGGAGTGTCTGTACGGTCGAAGCGCACACACTTCGCACCGGTCACCAAAGAGCGGGTAGCGGTAGTCCGATCGGGGTTCTTGGTGAAGTTGGGAAGGAAACGGACCGTAAGAGAAGCTTGCGCAGCCGACACTTCTTCCGAAGTCTCCACCCCTTTACCGTTGGATTTCATCACCATGCGGAAAGTCCCGAAACCGTCAAGCGACACGCTTTCCGATGCTTGTAGATGCTGCCCCATCACAGTCACCAGGTTATCAAGCGTATTCTTCACATCACCCGGGGAGAGAGACGAGTAAGCGGCAATCTCTTTAGCAATCTGCGAAGTGCTGATATTAGCCGTGTATATCACACGGGGATGAAACATTTTTTTGTGATTTTTGTCTTCCAGAACAGACTGGAATGACTTGTACAATACTGCCATAATCGTAATAGTTTTTTTGTGTTAATAATTTCGTTTAGTTTTGTCCTCAAGCTTAATGACATTGCAAAGATAGGAGCATTATTCAGACTGACCTAATCATTTTTTCAAAGTGCGTTCATAAATTAATTAATTATACTCAGCAGGTAGTGCCCGGGCAATCTGATCTTTCCATTGCTCCCCCGGATGGTATTAAATCCTTTCCAAACAGGGTTTCCAATAGCTCCGAAGTTACTTTTAAGAATAATGGCATATTGTTCGGAAGGCGGAACTTTGTAAAGCCGCAGGTTATCTGTCAGTCCCTGGAAGTTACGCTGCACACCATCGCATGGCGGTTGCAGACAGTCAATATCTTCCTGTGTCACAGCCGTTCTACTTTTCAAATATTTTCCTCCTTCATCTCCTCCTTGAGGAGGGTTAGGGAGGTGGTTTACTTTGTTTTGATTTATTTTTATTTGTTTTCTTTTGTTTTGTGTACCCGATGTTGCAATTTCATCCTCCATTGTTACAGAATCGGAGCTTGATGTTACCGTACAGGCGGTCTTGTGATCAGCATCACCGTTTAACGCTTCCGCACATTCGCTATCCAAAGAATCATCCGTACTACTTTTACCGCTCTGAGACGAACGGTATGAGGTGATTTCTTCCGATTCCAGCAGGCAGTAGTCCGGCTCTATCAGCGCACTGCTACGCCGCTTGGTGATGAAAAGATACTGCCGCTGGATGTCGGCGGAAGTCAGGATGTTGTATTACCGGAAAAGTCCGACATCAAACAAGCCATATTCCACGGACAGACTGATGATACGCTTCACATCATCCAGTTCCGTACTGTAAAGGCTGTCCACAAGCTCCTCGTAAAATTCGTCACCGACAGAGATATAATACCCTTTCCCGGCATAGATGTACGACAGCGTTTCCACCAGTGTGGCAAAGGCAGAATCACCTTCACGTCTCATAATTCGGCGCACCATCCGATCGTGCATAAAGCTGGTGCTCATGGGGAAATAATCCAGTCCCCGTTTTATTCTTCCCATAGCGTATTCAGTTTTTCTTTTTCTTGTTTCCGTGAGATACTTTCTGCCACAACCTGACGGGCATGAAGAATAAGAAGCATCCGCAAAGCGGGGTCTTTCACCTCGGTTATCACCGGATAAGAAACAGGTTTGTTTTCAAATGATGTACATCGTCTCAAATCACGACGCTTGCGGGTGTTTGCCTTGCGACACTCCTTGCAATAATTGTCAAGGGTCCCGGTGCGTTTGTTTGTATAAAAGGCCTCATGCGGTAGCTCCCGTTTGCAGCACCCGCAAATGTGCAGAGATTGATTCATTAAAGGTTCCATATTGATTTTGCGTTTTAAAGTTTTCATGCTTAAATATTTGTTTATGTGATTATCGGACATATAGTTCCTGCATATTGGGGATATATGGCCAGCGTATTGGATCTATAGCTCCTGTATGCAGGATATATAGATGCTGTAAACCGACTCAATATCACTGGTGTTCATCCGATACAGAATCTTCCGGAAGGGGGTGGATGAGGCATTTTACAACCTTTCATAAACTTTTTGCCGTTTTTCATGGTTATTCTATTTTTAATTTATATTTTTGAAACATATTTCTAAGTTTGCTGCTACAAAGATAAAGCAGTTTTCTCACATAAAACAAACGGTTTTAGAAATTAACGCTAAAAAATTATATAACTGACTATCAATGAACGAATAAGAAGTTCCAACATCTTTACACTAATTTAAAACAAGAATAAAATGGATACATTTCTAGATGTTTCGGGAATAGTAAAGCGCGCCAAGCAGGCGCTCAACTTTAAAAAGGACAGTGAACTGGCCAGTTACTTAGGTGTTTCACGTGCAACATTATCCAACTGGTGCGCCAGAAACCGGATTGACTTTCATCTGCTGCTCAACAAAATGAGAGATGTAGACCTCAATTGGCTGCTGGTTGGGAAGGGTACCCCCAGACATCAAACCAAGTTATGCAAAAGCGATTTAGCAAGCGGTGAGGTCCAGATGATTCACAACCCTAAAACAGTAGAGGCGTTGGACGACCGCAGCGTTGCCCTATATGATATTACAGCTGCCGCCAATCTGAAAACGTTGCTCACCAACAAGCGACAGTATATGGTAGGAAAGATACAGATTCCAAGCATTCCCTTATGTGACGGAGCCGTCTACATCAGTGGCGACAGCATGTATCCGATACTGAAATCGGGAGACATCGTAGGCTTTAAAGAGATTAACAGTTTCAGCAACCTTATTTACGGCGAAATGTATCTGGTTTCGTTTACTATCGAAGGAGACGAGTACCTGGCGGTGAAGTATGTGAACCGCTCGGAAAAGGAAGGATGCCTCAAGCTGGTAAGCTACAACGCTCATCACGACCCAATGGATATCCCTTTCAGCACCATCAATGCAATGGCAATCGTGAAATTCTCCATCCGCAGACACATGATGATGTAATTTGAATGACGCTTCTTTTGCTCCGGAAAGAGGAAAAGGGCAAAGTTTAAACGAAGTGAACCCCGAAAGTTTATTGTCTGACTTTCGGGGTTCATTTCATTTTGAAATACCTTCTTTAATATATTGCATGGGCTGACTAAAAAGTCGGCAGTATCTCAAATCTCCTCCTTCGGGAAGGAGGGGAATTTATGATACTATCGATTTTTAATCAGTCCCGACATCGAGAATAATATACTAGACTTCTTCGCCTTTCAGCGTAGCCGAACTGGCTTCCGTCACCCGCACATTGACAAAATCGCCGATACGGTGCGTGCCTCTGTCGAACACCACCACCCGATTCTGCTCCGTGCGGCCGAACAACTGATCGCGCGAACGTTTGGAAACGCCTTCTACAAGCACTTCATACGTCTTGCCGATGCAACGTTGATTGGACTCCGCGGACAGACGGTTCTGCAAAGCGATAATCTCATTCAGACGGCGAACTTTCACGTCTTCGGGCACATTATCTTCAAGATGCTTCGACGCATACGTCCCCGGACGTTCGGAATATTTGAACATAAAAGCGGCATCATAGCCACATTCCTCCATCAGAGAAAGCGAGAGCTGATGGTCCTCTTCCGTTTCGGAATGGAAACCGGAGAAGATATCGGTAGTCAGTCCGCAATCGGGAATGATACGCTTGATAGCGGCTACCCGGTCCAGATACCACTCACGGGTATATTTGCGGTTCATCAGTTTCAAGATGCGGGAGCTGCCGCTCTGCACAGGGAGGTGGATATGCTTGCACACATTCGGCACTTGGGCGATCACTTCCAGCGTTTCATCGCTCATATCCTTCGGATGGGAAGTCGTGAAACGGATGCGCACGCCCGGAGCAGCTTCGGCCACCATACGGAGCAGCATCGGGAAGGTAACCACTTCGCCCGTCGGCTTCTCGAACCGGTAAGAGTTGACATTCTGCCCCAGCAGGGTAACTTCCTTATAACCTTTGCCAACAAGGTCGGCCACTTCATTCAGAATACTTTCCACATCACGGCTGCGTTCGCGTCCGCGTGTATAAGGCACGATACAGTAGGTGCAGAAGTTATTGCATCCGCGCATGATGGATACAAATCCGGAAATGTGGTTGCCGCAGATACGCGACGGAATCACATCACGGTAAGTCTCGGTCGTCGAAAGGTCTACGTTGATCGCTTTCTCGCCGGCCTCTACCGCGGCAATCAGCTCAGGCAACGTCAGGTAAGCATCCGGACCGACCACCAGATCGACATGATGGTTCGTAATCAGATCATCCTTCACCCGTTCCGCCATACAGCCCAGTACGCCTACAATCAGGGCCTTCTTCTTTTTCTTCAGCGAGTGGAAAAACTCCAGGCGGTTCAGAATCTTCTGCTCCGCATTGTCACGGATAGAGCAGGTATTCATAAACACTGCGTCGGCCTCTTCCAGCGTTTCGGCTACCGAATAGCCCGCCATCTGCATCACCGAAGCGATCACCTCACTGTCCGCCACGTTCATCTGGCAGCCATAAGTCTCGATAAACAACTTCTTGTTGTCATCAGCAGTTGCGGATTTAAAGTCCGCTCCCGTTAATTCGTTCATATTCAAATCCTGTTTTAAATTTGTCCGCAAAGATACGGCTTCGAATTCAATAAGCAGTAAAATGGTACGAAAATAACGCAAAAACTTGTAGTTCAGGCATTATTCTGATAATTAATGTTAATGAAATAAACATTTACGGGGCATATCCTTGCCAAATTTAATTTTATTTTTCACATTTGTGCAATGAAAGAAACATTAGATTTTTTCATAGTTAAGGTTTAGGTTAAAAAAATTAAGGGGAGCTGTGAAGCTGCCCTTTTTTCATAACAAAATGTTAGCTCAAACCAGATATAATGTGTAACTTTGGCAGATTAACTATTTAGAAGTGAAACAGAATGGAAGATTTTTTGAAATTTCTCCTGATAGCAGGTGTCATTCTTGTGGGAATATTCAAAGAGGTGAGCAAGAACAACAAGTCGAAAAAGGCTCAGAATAAACGCCCCGTCCCGCCTGCACCGTCTCCGGTCGAAGTAGATCCTGATGCTATTCCCATACCCGAATTCTGGGGGAGAGGCAGCAGGACCATGGACGAACTGCTCCAGCCCATACCCATAGAACAACCGGCTCCCAAGCCGACGCCGACATCAAAGAAGATGCCGACACCGGCGCCAAAGAAAAAGCAAAAAGAAGAAGTATCTGTAGCTGCCTCCATAGCAAACAGTTCCGCACAAGATAAACGAAACGCGAAGCAAGGTTCCCACTATAACCATCCGGAACCTGACAGCGACCAAGACTTCTCCATCCATTCCGTAGAAGAAGCCCGCCGCGCTATTATTTGGGGAGAAATCCTACAGCGAAAGTATTAAGCGATAAGTATTAACCAACAAATATCAACCGCATTTAACGCGAAATTATACTATTTATGTCATTCAATCGTATTTCGGCAGCAGAAGCTGCAAGCCTGATCAAACATGGCTACAACATCGGTCTGAGCGGATTTACTCCCGCCGGAACTGCAAAGGCTGTTACAGCTGAACTTGCAAAAATTGCAGAAGCGGAACATGCCAAAGGCAACCCATTTCAAGTAGGAATTTTTACAGGTGCTTCTACCGGAGAATCTTGCGACGGCGTCATGTCTCGTGCAAAGGCCATCCGCTACCGCGCCCCTTATACCACCAACTCCGACTTCCGCAAAGCTGTGAATAACGGTGAAATTGCCTACAACGACATCCATCTGTCACAAATGGCACAGGAAGTGCGTTATGGCTTCATGGGCAAAGTGAACGTAGCCATCATCGAAGCCTGCGAAGTGACTCCGGACGGAAAGATTTATCTGACCGCTGCCGGTGGTATTTCTCCGACTATCTGCCGCCTGGCGGATCAGATCATCGTTGAGTTGAACGCCGCACACAGCAAATCCTGCATGGGTCTGCACGACGTGTACGAACCGCTCGACCCGCCTTACCGCCGCGAAATCCCCATCTACAAGCCAAGTGACCGCATCGGATTGCCTTATATTCAGGTAGACCCGAAAAAGATCGTAGGCGTAGTGGAAACCAACTGGCCGGACGAAGCACGCTCTTTTGCCGCTGCTGATCCGTTGACTGACAAGATCGGTCAGAACGTTGCCGACTTCCTCGCTGCCGACATGAAGCGTGGCATCATTCCGTCTACTTTCCTTCCGCTGCAATCAGGCGTAGGAAATATCGCTAACGCCGTACTCGGTGCACTGGGACGTGACAAGACGATTCCCGCATTCGAAATGTACACCGAAGTTATCCAGAACTCCGTCATCGGTCTGATCCGTGAAGGACGCATCAAATTCGGTAGTGCCTGCTCACTGACTGTTACCAACGACTGCCTGGAAGGTATTTACAACGATATGGATTTCTTCCGCGACAAGCTGGTTCTCCGCCCGTCGGAAATCTCAAACAATCCGGAAGTGGTTCGCCGACTGGGCATTATCTCTATCAATACAGCTATCGAAGTGGACTTGTACGGTAACGTAAACTCTACTCATATCGGTGGAACGAAGATGATGAACGGTATCGGTGGTTCGGGAGACTTCACCCGCAATGCTTATATCTCTATCTTCACTTGTCCGTCTGTTGCCAAAGAAGGTAAGATCAGTGCTATCGTCCCGATGGTTTCTCATCTCGACCACAGCGAACACTCCGTGAATATCATTATCACCGAGCAAGGTGTAGCCGACCTGCGTGGCAAGAGCCCGAAGGAACGTGCAGAAGCCATCATCGAAAACTGTGCGCATCCCGACTACAAACAGCTTCTCTGGGATTATCTCAAACTGGCCGGTGGCAAAGCACAGACTCCACACGCTATCCAGGCCGCACTCGGTATGCACGCCGAACTGGCCAAGAGCGGGGATATGAAGAATACGAATTGGGCGGAGTATGCCAGATAAGGCATGAAACGTCTGTCGTTCATACTATCATTCATCGTTTGTATTTGCGTTGCAAATACAAACGATGTTTTTTCGCAAAAAAGGGAACTGCAACAGTTCAAGGGCAAGGTGACCAACCAAGAAGGAGAACCGGTACCCTATGTCAGCATCTATGTTCCGGGAACTGGCAGAGAAACCTCTTCGGATATGTCTGGAAACTTTTCTATAAAAGCCAAACATAAAGAAACTGTTTACTTCAGATATATAGGAATGAAAGATGTGCAGATACAACTGGATAAAGATAATCCGTCGGAAATTCTTGTGCAGATAAAGCCGGATACTTTTCGCCTTGATAACGTTATCATTAGGAAAAAGCAAATTATCGAAGTTAAACCCGAAGATATACCTAATGATATTATGATCACTATTATAGAACATAGTCCCGACTTTCCGGGCGGATTAAGCGGACTAAGGGAGTATCTGAAGAAAAGCATACAGTATCCGAAAAAAGCTTTCCGGGCAGGGGAAGAAGGTCAAGTCACAATAGAATTCACCATCGACCCAAAAGGGAATGTAATCAATGCACAAGTTGTAAAGAGCGTATCTGCCAAATTAGACAAAGAAGCCTTACGCATCATAGAGTCCATGCCGCAATGGAAACCGGGTATGCAGCGAGGCCGTCCTGTAGCAGTGCGCATGTCTGTCCCAATAGACTTCGTGATCGATCAAGTCTACAAAGCCATTGATTGAGGGGAAATAAACCGAAAGCCTCTCGTCAGAGGTTCAGCACTCATTTACATGGAATAGTCGCCAACATATGGAACGGATAGTTACTCTCCGCAACAGTCATTCCGTTTGCCGCATAGCACTCGCTATCCGGGTCTGGTAAAGTCATTGCCTGCTGTAAAAGAGCAGAAGATATAAAGTCAGACTCCGATCGTTCTGATATCGCTTCGCTCTGTCTCGCATGCTTTTTCGGAGAAGCAGACTTCGACTTTGCTGCATTTGAAGTAGCTACCAAAGACTTCAGATGAACTTCCCGATAAACAGTATCTACCCGTTCATGGATAACAACTACCGTATCAATGACTGTAGTGACAACGGCAATCTGATCAGATTGCGTATTACTTCCACCCGGGAAGCCATATCCGATGGTCCATCCCAGCAGACAGGCAGCTGTCAGCCACCAGGGAGAAACCTTCAGTCTCATCCTCTTCTTTTGATTCTTCCGAACAGCTTGCATTAAAGAAGAAAAATCAGCCGGAGTATGCTCCGATTTTTCCTGTTCGTATTGTTCTTTAGCAAAGTGAATCAACTGCTGCACATCCTGTGACTTTTCCAGTCTCTCTAAATCATCATTTTTCATTTTCAGTTGTTTTTGGGGTTATAGTTAGACAAAGAACGCTGTAATATTTTAAGTGTATAGTATAAACGAGACTTCACTGTACCTTCCGGACAATGAAGAATCTGCGCAATTTCCCGTACCGAAAGCTCTTCCTCATATCGAAGTGTATATGCAGCCCTTTGTTCGCTCGTTAGGCTGGCAAGTACTTTCTTCAACTGCTCATTAAAGATTCTACGGTCATGCATGCTCTCAAACTCCGGCGAAACACAGTAATCCTTTTCTAACGGATGAGACTGTTGTGAAAAATATTCCTCCTCTATTTCACGGTGCCGGTATTCATTCTTACAAAAATTATATGCAATGGCAAAAGCCCATGTGGAGAATTGCTTTCCAGTCTGATAACTACTCCGTGCTTCATAAATGCGGAGAAATAACTCTTGTAAAAAGTCATCTGCCAACGCAACGTCTCCGGACATCATACGGATGAAAAAACCTTTAAGCCGGGGAGCGTAGCGACGATAAAGTTCCTCAAATGCCTTCTCGCTCTTCTTGGAAACAAAGCGTTCCATGAGCTGCTCGTCCGTCTCAGTGTATGTCAAAGAACTGAATAGCATCATAGTCCACTCCATCTATTAGTTTCTGATATTCTTTTCTCATATCCTTCCCCTGCTTAAAAGGTCCACCCTTCTTGCGCATCTCATCGATATAGGCAAAAATCGCATCCATCAGCTTTACATATTTATTCATCTCCACATTTGCGATCCTTCTGGGGGGAGTCGAATAATCCAGAATACTTTGTAATAAGCTCTTTAATCTTATGTATTGGTTTTTATCTCCACTCATTTGATAAAATCGTAATAAAGGAGAGAAAGCGATGATATAATTACCTAGAATATGAATACCACTTGAAAAATGAGACTGATCCTCTATCAACGGGTGGCGCAAATAGTCCAGCAGATAATTCTGCTCAAAATTCTTTCTCGTAGCCGCCAGATTATTGTATGGTTTAGACGAATACCGAAATACCAGCCCCTCCGAATAGAGGCTGTCTTTCATCTCTTCCAATAAATCTCTGCGGTAGAAAAAATGCGTATAATACACAGGACGTTTCTCTTTTTCGGCAAAATACCACAATCCAGGACATCTCACCGTCTTTGCATCCGGAAGCGTTTGCACATCTATTCCCACTTCCTGCCATAACTGACTCTCCTGAGTAGGATTCCTCAAGTCGGCAACATCGACCACCTTCACATCCGTAAAGAGTCCGATGCCGTATTGCAACAGATAGCGGTAATAGGTACCAAGATTCAAGTCAGAGACAAGTATGGCGTCTTTCTTTAAACCGGAACACTCATTATAAAAATAGAATAGAAAGGCATGGGAAAACAATCCGCTGTCATACCATTCACGGGCAAGCTCCTTTATCTTGTCCATATCTTTTTTATGGTGATAATAGGTCAGATCAGAGATATAGTCGCGTTCACTGGTACGCTTGATAGAGAGTATCTTTTGTTGAATTACTTCCCGTTTTCCCTCATCGGTTTCCAAATCCAGCAAATGCCGATAGTAAGTCCGTGTATCAGGAATCCACTTCTTCATTTTCTTCACGATGCCATGTTGTTCCCTTCGCAATCTTTGCACCTGCAGAGAATCCTTCCACCACACTAACTTTGCCTCTTGATATTCAGCATTACAAGCAACCCAATAATTCTCCCATGCCTTTTCATTCCGCTTATCTTTCTTTAACTCAACCTGCCAGGCATCCTTCTGCGCCCGATACCAATCTGCCCCCAAAGGAAAGAAACCATCCAACAACCGGACTTCCAAAGGTTCTGCTTTCTGTTCCTGGGCAAATACGGTATGTCCAAGCACTACGAAAAGGAGTAACATATAAATAAGTCGTTTCATGCTTTTCTGAGTTTATTGAAGATTGATGCTTTTCTGATATTGCTCCCGCACCTCCTTACTAAAAGATTTTGCATTGTCAATGACAGATTTCAGTAACAAGTATAGTTTGTCATAATGATTCAAGTCTCCTGATTCTTTGTAAAACTGTAACAGAGCTTTCAAAGCAGGTACATAATAAAGACTCAATGCTTCCGTCAATTGGGGATTAAAAGCTACAGTCGCCACTGTCTCCGGATAAAAAGTCTCACGCAGGTAATCCATCAAATATACATTCTCAAAATTCCGCCGCACGATCGCCAGATTATCATAAGATTTAGGAGAATATTTCATCAATAATCCCTCGGAGTGCAGGCAATCCTTAAACGCACTTCTGGAAAGTTCATCCATCGTAATAGAAAAATATACGGGACGGTTTGTATGCCGGATAATGTAATCTACCTGTCTCTTGATTTTCTTGGAATACGTTTTCATAAAATCTGTAGGGGAGATAAATCCAGTCGTATCATTATTTTCTTCTTTATATTTAGGGATTCCCAGTTCTTCGGTCAGTTTATCCATATACGTAAAGCTAGACAAGAAAGGATACACAATAATCTTCTTATCATTAAACATATCTTTCGCATTCTGAAGCATTCTGGCACCGTATAAGTCAAGGCTTCCACCCATAAAGATGATAGCATCCTTATCTGCCGAAGCCAGCTCGTTATAGGCAAAATTGAGTATCTGCGCAGGAAATTCACCGGATTGATACCAACGTACACATATATCTTTGAGCCGCTTCTCATCTCTTAATGACATAGACATGTAAGTAGGATAATGCAAAATAGCATCAGGCCATTTGTCTATAATTTCTTCGATTGGCATTCTCTTTTCACCCGGCTTAATGTTCATATTCCGCATAACTTCATACGTAGCGGTATTAGGGATGCTTTGCTTCATTTCTGCCATCATTTCATCAAACTCTTTCTGTATATCTGCCCCAACAGCAAGTGTAGCAGATGGTTTCATCGAAAGCAATAAGGATATTCCTTTTAGTGACTGGAGTTTCCCTGCATACTGCATCCATGCTTTTTCGTCTTTAGGGTTTTCCTTTACTTTCTGTTTCCATTGGTCTATCTGCTCACGCAAGGAATTTGCAACCATTTCAATAGAGTCGGAAGACAACTCAGCATCATAATAAGTAGATTCAACTTGCGAATACAACAGTGTAGCACAAGAACAAAACAGGATAATCAACAGATATTTGATCGTTTTCATTATTCACTCTTTTATTAAATTCAACATTGCTTAATTAGAACCGTTCTGACAAAGCATACACGCAAGCAAAGCAAACGTTCAAATAAAAGAGTACTTTTTTTTGCAGGTGTTTACTATTTGCATCCACAACGGGTTCAACGTCCCGTCCAATAATCTATTCATCACTCCATTCAAAGTCCGATAATCACCTCACAAACCTTATCCTGAAACGCCCTCGCCCTGGCTGCCGAAAGCACATTCTGATTCATAATGGCAAAAGCCACTTCATGTCCATTCTTCATCTTCAGATAACCGGCAAGGGCATTGATAGCTGTAAACGAACCGGTCTTTGCATGGACATTTCTGAATGCGGAAGTATTCTTCATTCTGTTTTTCAGCGTTCCGTCTATTCCGGCAACAGGAAGCGACTTATACAATTTCTGAAAAACATCGGATTGTGAATAGGCATATTTCAGAAAATCGACCAACAGGGCAGGAGACAAGTAATTATAATTAGACAATCCGCAACCATCCGCGATCTTATAGTCTTTCGGATCGTGCCCGAGGTTACGAACCAGTTTCATAATCTCAACAATGCCATCTTCTGCCGTCACACGCTTCTTCCCTGTAGCTTGTGACGCAATCCGGCAAAGCATTGCTTCCGCATTCAAGTTATCACTTTCCTTCATCAACTGATTCAAGACCTTCTGCACCGGAGTCTCCCAGCGAGCCATCTGCTCTGCTCCATCGGACGGTAATTCAGTAAAACCGTACGATTCGGGAACCACGATTCCTTTCGCACGGAGGCGTTCCCAAAAAGTATGCATAAAGAAACTCCCTGAATCATAGATGTTTATCAAATCCTTTCTAAACGTAGGAACATTGCCTGTCACGATCAGATTATTCCCATTGGTCAACCAATCTCTTGATAACAAATACTTTCCGGCAGAAGGAGTACGTGTCTTTGTCCGGTTCGTCAAGGTATAATAAGAAGACACAGGCTTACAGGAAACGCTTGCCGTATCTCCTTGCAGAGAGCCGGGAACCACCGTCACCTCCACAGCACCCTTACAAAACATCAACGGAGACATATAAGGCTGATAAGCCTCCGGAGTATCATCCCATGCCCATCCGTGCCCCCAATAAAGGGAATCTTTCATCGAAACATCGCCATACACCTGTCCGTTGATCACCGAAAAAGGGAAGGTGATTACTTCTTCGATCAATGAATCCATCATCAAACTGTCAAATTCCGGATCGAATCCACCGACAACATACAAGTTGCCTTGCAGCGTATCATGCTCTATCACCCCGTCGTGCCATACTTCCGTACGGAAAGGATTGTCCGCATCGGGACGGGAGAGGGCTGTAATAGCCGTGAGCAGCTTCATGGTAGAAGCCGGGCGGGAGAGTTTCGTATCACGATAAGTATATAATGACTTCTTCGCTGTCAGGTCATACACGGATATGCCGACTTCGGATGCTTCGGGAAGCATTCTTTTGATTAGTGAATCAATCTGAGAAAGATTTGCCTGCCCCCATACGGATGTGGGCAACAGGGCAACTGATAAAACCAAAAACAACAAATACTTCTTCATCAACCTTCTACATTAACATACATTAACTTTCATGCTACTTCAGCTTCTTCCGTATCTCGAATATCACGGCTATCCGCTTATGCTCAATCTTATAATGCTTCCCGGAAAATCTCTCCTACCGTAGGATGAGGGAAAACAACCTTCTTCCATGCGGCGGCAGTCAATCCAAGCTCAATGGCAGTACCGGCAAGAGTGATGATTTCCGAAGCAGGATTGCCCAGCACGTGTGCTCCGATTATCCGTTCCTGTTCATCCAGCAGTACTTTGCAGACCCCGTTCACGCCTTCATTCTCCGCCACAAAACGACCGGAATAAGCCATCGGAAGTTTCACCACCTTATAAGTAATTCCTTTTGCTGAGGCCGATTCTTCCGTCTCTCCGACTCCTGCAATCTCCGGATTCGTATAAACAACGCCGGGGATAGCCCGGTAACTCATTGCATCTTCCTTACCCAAAATAGAATGTACGGCAACCTCAGCCTCACGGACAGCCGTATGAGCCAACAAAGAAAAGCCTGTCAGATCACCGCAGACATAAACGCCGGACAGCGAAGTCTGCATCTTCTCATTGACCTTGATAGCGCCACGCCCGGTTTTATCCAGATTCAGATTTTCGAGTCCGAAACCTTTCGTCACAGGTCGGCGTCCAACGCTCATCAATAGCTTTTCTGCTATAACACTGCCCTTTCCTTCTGCATTCTCGTATGAAACAACCGCACCCTCTTCCGTCTGTGATAAAGCGACAACTTTAGTGCTGAGCAGGAATTTAATGCCCCGCTTCGCATATTCGGCACGAAGCAATGCAGACAGTTCCTTATCCATTCCTCCCAAAATCTCATCCATCATCTCAATCACCGTTACCTGCACACCGAGACTATTAAAAAATGATGCAAACTCCATACCGATCACTCCACCGCCTACAATGGCAAGGGAGGCAGGCAGCTCCTTACTGTCCAGCGCATCCCGATGCGTCCAGTAATTCACCGTTTCCACGCCGGTAATAGGAGGGATGAAGGTTTCGGAGCCTGTACAAAGGATCAGATTTTCCGCATTGTATGTTTCTTCGCCACAGCGAACTGTATTTTTATCTATGATCTGCGCCTCTCCCGTCACCATCGCGACATTATTGGAGGTCAACTTTGCCTTTACACCCAATACCAGTTTGCGCACCACTTTACTTTTACGGGCAATGATCTTCGGCAAGTCAAAAGAGACTTCGGAGACATTCACCGCATATTTCGAGGAATGACGTGCACTGTCGTAAGTCTTTGCCGAATACAACAGCGTTTTCGTCGGAATGCATCCTTCATTCAGGCAGACACCTCCCAAATTATTCTTCTCGATAAGGAGTACACTCAAACCGGCTTTGCCGGCAGCTTCGGCGGCTGTATATCCTGCGGGACCGCCACCGATGATAATGACTTGGTATTTCATAGGTATAAAATTTATTGTTCCATTCTCTTTTTAATCAACTCCACAAATTCACGTTCCTTGACAGGCATCACCGAAGCAAACTTTCCGTTTCCATACTCTATCAAGACATAATTCGTCACCGAAAACTTTCCGAATTTCATGGAATGATACTTCCGGATAGCTGTGATTTCGGCAATAGGAATTACTTTTTTACGCATAAAACGTCCAGTGGATATCTCCAGAACTCCATCAGTAGATACAGTGTAAACCGTATGAATAATCTGTTCGATGACTACAATAAGCAGGAGCATTAGTAGCACTGCCGGCAAGATATATTTACACCACAAAGCGCCCACGGCATTTACAGTAAGCACCACCAGCAGAAAATACTGGTACCAGGCGATGCGGGCATGAAAAATTCGATTCATTTTGTCAGATT
>ERZ827126.1339-NODE-1339-length-23421-cov-3.738894_pt1 | contig 23421 bp, 17 predicted proteins | sample MGYA00519780_ERZ827126 | MGnify/ENA primary metagenome ERZ827126 (study PRJEB31778, sample SAMEA3449262) | human gut metagenome | biome: human gut; feature: human-associated habitat; material: faeces | place: United Kingdom | collected 2010/2012 ...
CTTGCATGTGTTAAGCACGCCGCCAGCGTTCATCCTGAGCCAGGATCAAACTCTCTGATATAGTGTTTGTCCAAGTTCAAGATAACTACTTGGCTATCTATCCCTTTTACTGTTTTGGTTCATTGAACCGTTCTTTTTAAAATAAATGAATGTAAAAGAATTTTCGTTTTCATGTGTTTCACTGTTCAGTTATCAAGGTTCCTGTCGTTCTTTTTTATCAGCGACAGCTTTTATATTATATCAAAGCTGTTTTTGTTTGTCAAGAACTTTTTTAACTTTTTTCAAAGTTTTTTTGTTTTGACTATTCGTCGTTGTTGTCGTTTCCGCGACAGCTATATTAGAATAGCACACCTTTTTTTAATTGTCAACACTTTTTCTAACTTTTTTTAATATTTTTTCATTCATGGAAAAATCTACAATTGATACATCTATTGAGTTCTGTTTTCTCCTAGTGTACAGCGTCCAAGAACAAACTTACGAAATACAGTAGATGCAATACTTTGAGGATACTCTAAATCGTATACTAATGATACACTTCTGTCCGGCATTTCATCTAATATTTCTATCTGAAATACATTTCCGCTCATCATTGCCTCTTTTACAAACTCCGGTGGCAAAAAGCCGATTCCAAGATTATGTTCAATTGCCGGAAGCAGTAAATCTGTTGTTGCAAATTCCACTGCGGGTTCAAACGGTAGTCCGCGCTTTGCGAAATAAGAATCCAGAAAAATACGAGTAATCGTATCAGAGGTCAGACTCACCCAGGGATAATGACACAATTCACCTAATGTCATCATACGCCCCTTTAGATTTCGATATTTTCTGCCCGCAATTAAAATATCTGTATAAGAATGAACGGTATGTTTTATAAGAGGGTCTTCTATCGCAAATGGAATAGAGGAAATCATTGCCATATCAACCTGGCCTTTTTTCAATACTTCTATTGATTTTTGGGAACTATTATTTAAAATCTTAAATCTTACCTTTGGATGAACTTTCCGAAATGCCTCAATTGCCTGAAACAGACAACAATGAAGTGCTGTTTCAGTTGCACTGATTGTAATAGACCCTTCATCTACCGACATTAAATTTGTAATTTTTTGTTCTCCACGGAAAAACTGTGCACATCCTGCTGAGACATATTCATAGAAAGTTTTCCCCTCCGGTGTTAATTCCATTCCACTTTTGCTTCTAATAAAAAGACGGCATCCTAACTCCGCCTCCAATTTATGGATCGTTCTTGTCACAGCAGGCTGACTCGTCTGAAGTGCTGATGCAGCCTTTGTCAGATTTCCATATTTTGCAACATAATAAAAAATTCTATAATATTCAAAATTTGAGTTCATTTTTTTATCCCGCTCTCTTACCTCTGTCCGCTTCACTTTCTGCTTTGTTTTTTTCTTCGTACATCATTTTATCACAAAAACAAAACTTTTTGAAACTATTTTCTCTTCTAATCTGTCTAATAAGTGTAAGATAAAAAAAAACATATCTAACCGAAAGGAGGTTTAAATATTTTGCTGTTGTGCTTGATGCAGATGGAAATTTACTGTCAGCCAATGGCTCTTCCGACTCTGCATATACGGTTGCTGTTCAGGACAGCGATGTCTCTTCTATCTCCGTTTATTTATGCGATTATGATGAATATATGGATGAACTAAAGGGATATTATTTCTCAGCGGATTATCAGGAAAAAGCCAAAACAAAGACGTTTAAACAACTTCTCGATGAACATGCTGTTGCAAGTGATACTAAGATAATTACTGCTTTATCTAACCTTAACAAATCTAAGATAAAACTCAGGTACTTTCAATTTCCAGCGCTGAAAGTACCTGGTTTTTTACTCTATGCTTACGGTATTAGGCTGGGTATGAAAACTTACTACCTCACTTCCCAACGACTCCATTTCTTTTGCATTTTCAGGTGTTGTATATTTTCCCGTTTCATCATACATCAGCCAGTCCGGTGCATCAAAAAATGCAAGTTTTGGGGAAACTTCTTCGTAAAAATCTTTTAGAAGCCCGCCATTTCCATGATGTCCCATCTGAATATAATCTGCTTTTAACTTTTCTCCCCATGTATTAAGCAGATAATCACTCATCGCTTTTCCAACATCTGCACAAAACAACATACTGGATTTTTCTCCCTGCACCTTAAACATCATAGAACCATCATTTAAATAATCCTGTGATAATTCCTTTACATGTTCATCATAGGCATTATAAATATCAACTTTAAGCCCGCAGATATTCAGTTCATCTCCCGGATAAACGTATTTTAAATTTTTTACATTCAAATCCAAAAAATCATTATAAGTATCCACACTATCCCAATGTGCACGTTCCTGACACAATTTTGGTGACGGCATATCTACCGTATAAACTTCCTTGATTTCAATTCCCTGCAAATCTGAATAAATTGCATTAAACGCTCCAATATGATCTTGATGTGGATGGGTCAAAATCCATGCATCTACTTTTCCGCCCATCTCTTTAATCGTCTGACGCACAAAATCTGCATCTTCTGTCCAGCCACCATCTACAACAATTAATTGCCCCTTTCCACCATACAATGTATAAAACATAGAATTTACATCTCTTGGACCATATTGTGTAATCAGCCATGTCCTTTCCGTATCCTCAATTATTTTTTCAGACTGGATAAATTTAACTGTTATGATTCCGAATAACAAAACGATAATGACCAGTGCTACACCAATCATTTTGTTTCTTTTTTTTGATTTTTTTCTCATCTTTCCCTCATTTATTTTTTTATATTAATTCTCCATCAAATGCTTCACTAATTTCTTCCTTTAATTCAAGAATGATTTTCTGATGATTTTTTCCCGGAATCAGCTGAATTAACTTGATTCCTTCCTCTTCTTTGTCAATAATATTTCCTTCATGGTGCGTTGGATTTAAGACCCATACACGATCCACAGGATTTAATTTGCGAAGCACAAAATTTTCATCCAGCCCTCTGCAGTATTTTGAATGAAGTTCATTTTTATATCCCCGAATTTGATTTTCACAAAATGACTTCGTATCCCTATTCTGCTTTTTTGTTTTATCCCGAAAGATACTCTGTATCTTACGATATTTTACCTCAAAAATAATCGTTGACCAGTAAACATCTTCTCTGTATAAGTCCATTCGGATATCGGGGCGATAATGTCTGCCTTTCGTAAATACCGGCTGATTTTCTTTTGTTGTATCCTCTAACTGCCTGCACAATGGTTCATCATAATGAAGCTTTATCCGAAATTCTCCCTTCACAAACCCTACAACCGTACCTGATAACAGTTCTGGAATTAATACACGCCCCTCTGAAAATTCATCGAAAATCCATCCCTGCGGTTCAAACCCAATTTCTTCACTGATTAAGAATCGGCAAACTTTAACAAAACACCAGATTTCATACAGCGTTTCCGAACGTTTCTGCGAATACGCATATCCCTCGCTCCACTGTATTTTCACGCTTTCCTGTCTCAATTCCTGATACATTTTATAAAACGCATTGTAGCGCACGTCATAAATTAATACATGCGGTATGAAAACAGGAGCGTCCTTTTTAATCTGACCATACCATTCTTCTTCCTTTATCATCCTTGAAAGATTGGAAATCGTTTTTGCGCTTTCCAGATATCCCTCTAATTCTGATAGCATTTTTTTCTTCAACTCGATTGGAATCTGGTTCTTATCTTTAAATTCTACCAATTCTTTTAATTCGATGCGAAGCAGTTCGATATATCGCTTTGTTGATGTTTCAAATGTATGTAGTTCGTTTTCGTAAAATGTGATAATTTTTTTCAGCCACCGGTTTTCCGGCAAATCATAATTGCAGATTCTTTTTGGAACTAAATAACTTTGTTTTCCCTCTCCTTTTTTTAGATACTCTCGAAAGGTGATGCCATCCATTTTGGAAATTCTATGCATCGGCTCTCTTTGATAGATTTTTTCTATTTTATAATTCGGTTTCTCTTTTAAATCCAAAAATGCCGCCAATATCTGGCTAATGTACTTTCTCATCACAAAGAAATGATATAATTCCTGATTCGATGACGAAGCCGTTCCACTCACTCCAATGGAAATACTTTTCTTAATCACATCTGCCGATAATCCCTGTATTTCCTCTTCGAGTTCCTGCCTCATAATCTGCCATTCCTGTTGATTTACATTTTTCGGCAATATCTGAAACCATTGATAATAATTCCTTCCATCATGAACCAGACGCATTGCGAATGTTCCGACGCGAATCGCGTATTTAGAAGAAGAAATTTCAAACATTTTCTGTGCCATTTTAGATGGGGATAAATAAAGATTCCCCTCTTTATCTATGTTGCAGTACTCTTCCGAAAGTAAATCAATTCCATCAAAATAAATTCTGTCATCTACATTTTGAGAGTGAAATAGAATTTTTACTTCTTCATATTCTCTAAATGCTATCCGGTCTAAATCCGTATGGTTCATTTCATCAAAAGATTCGGCAAAGTTTTTTACCGCAGTTGAGGTATTTGGAAAATTGTAAGAATATCCTGACTGAATCGTTATCTCCACACCTAAATCATAAAGTGTAACCATAATTTTCTATCTCTCTCTTTTTTACCTCAAGCATTTTTTTACTCTTTTCAAAATCAGAAACATCGGAATATTCTTCAAATAATTTCGGCAGACTTGTCTTTACATTCTCGTCAAAAATATCGTAAAGCTGTTCTTTCTGCCCTCTAACCTTTGTTAAAACTCTCTGCACAAACTGAATATCAAATCCCTCTCTGCGGGAAATCGCCTCTTCACTTTCTGTTTTTGGAAGATTGATTAAATATTTTGCTATCTGTTTTAAAATTCTTGGACCAACTCCAAGCGTTTTTGAACAGCCGTTTAATGTTATATGTACCTTCCATAAAAATTCTCGTTCTCTTGCTGAAAGGATATCTTTCTCCAAATCTAACTCTTTCACCAGCTCACCGTATTTTTTATAACTCCAGACTTCGTTCTCTGTTTGTCCCGGTTCTGTTTGTTCCGGCTCTGCTTTCTTCCCCTCTCCCACTCTCCATTCGGTATAAGGCACTAAATCAAGCTGAATGACATTTGCACGGTCCAGTACCTTATCTGAAAAATGAAACGTCGATTCATCCATATTTACCGTTCCAATAAACCGCAGATTATTTCCGATTTTTACACTAGATGGATATTTATCTACATTGTACAAACGGGTTTCATATTCTTTCGCATATAATTTTAAAAATCTGTTTTGTTCCGGCATTTCTAAGATGGATAAAAACTGACTGAAATAATGCTCTACTCTTGCCAGATTCATTTCATCAAAACAAATGAGATACAATTTGTCCTGATTTTCTGCTTTTGAAGCCTCAATTAAAGTATTTACAAATCCGGCATCGTCCGGACGATAAACCGAGTGCATAGAATCCACAAACCCGATTAAATCACTGTCATCACTCCAGTTTGGTCTCACCGGAATCATTTTCAAACTTTCTTTTTCCAGTCCAAGAGCCTTTGCATAGCACCAGACAAGCTGGGACTTTCCTGTTCCACTTAAACCGGATAAAATCACAAGCGGACTGCTTTTTACTGCAGTGTGAAAATTAATCAAGTCCTTGACTGTATAATACAGACCGCTCCCATTTGCAGTCTGTTCAAAATGCTTGATAAAATTCCATTCACACTTCTGCCGTTTTTTTGCCCTGCGAAAATCAGGATTTAAATTTTTCAAAATTGTTCGATGTGTCTTTTCATCGATAAAGACAACAGAATGACCAGCCTCTGAACGAACAAAATGCTTGCATAATTTTTGACCAACAGGAATCCCCTTATCCCTGCCATTTGTCACATAATATCCCCCATTATCATCCTTTGTATTTTCATCATAAAAGATAAGATATGGGATTGCTGAAGCCTCCGACTTTTGATATCCTGCCACCTCAAACAGTCCTTTTCCTGCTTCTAATTCTTTATCCAATTGTTCAAAATTTTCAAATGAACTGTTTTCACTTGTAATCAGCGGAATCGTAATAAATTTATCAATCTGATGATAACGCTCTTTCTCCTGATTTCCAAATATATTTTCTGCGATTTTGCATTTATATTTTTCTGAAATATTATCATCTATATATTCAAATCGAAACAGACAGGTTTCAAGCTGTTTTTTATAAAATTCTGCCCTTTGCTTTCCCTCTAATTTACTATTATCTACAATACCTTCACCGGTAAATTTATTCTGAAAACACACGACATATTTATTTTCCAGTTCCTGATTCGGAATCTCAGAAATTACCCTCAAATAAAACTGCAGATTTCCTGCACCGTTTACCACACAATTGCTTTCCTTTAAACCATTTTGCTTCACTTCTTCTTCCGTTGCCAAAACACCTAGCCAGCTTGTCTTATTTTCTTTCATAATTCCTATCTTATCCTATCTTACTTTTTTCTTCTTCGTTACTTGATTCGGTTAAAATCCGACATTTTCGACAGTCTTTGTTTTCCATAAATTGTTTTATTTCCATTACAGGCAAATGCAATCATGCATATAATTGCAAACCACACCACATGTTCCGGACCAAATACTTCAACTCCAATTAAAATTGGCGCAATCAGGGTATTTGTCGCACTTCCAAAAACGGCTGCGTAACCGAGTCCTGCCACCAATAAAACAGGCAGACCCAAAGCAGAAGCCAGAATGACCCCAAGTGTCGCACCGATTGAGAAAAGCGGAGTGACTTCTCCCCCCTGAAATCCTGCTGCAAGTGTCACAATCGTGAATACTGCTTTTAATAAAAAATCAAACACATAGACCTTTTCTCCTGCAAAACTTGCAGAAATCAGATTCGTTCCAAGTCCACAGTAACGTCCTTTCCATAAAAGTAAAAACAAAATTGAAAGGATGATGCCTGTAAAGAAAATCCTCCGGTAAGGATTTTTTATAAATTTCACCAGTTTTTCTTTTGCAAATGCCAGAAAATACGAAAAGGCTCCACCTATAATTCCAAACACAATCGCAATCAAAATCAATTTGGCAATGGTCTGCGGATTCACAGAAAACGTATCCGAAAAAGAAACCGAAAATTTTTCCAGTCCCAATAAATGAGACGTAAAACTTGCAGTAAATGCTGCACTCATTGCCGGAAGCATCGCCTCATAAAATAATGCCCCGACAACTAATACTTCAAGTGCAAAAAAAGTGGCTGCAAGCGGTGTCTGGAACAACCCGCCAAAACCTGCTGCCATACCCATAATCAAAAAGATTTTTCCATTTTTTTCCGTCTTTCCGGAAATCACTTCAAATTTCTTTCCGATTGTATGAGAGACCGCTGCACCTATCTGAACTGCAACACCCTCCCTTCCGGCACTTCCTCCAAATAAATGAGTAAGCCAGGTAGAAACCATAATAATTGGAATCAATGCCTTCGGAATTTCTTCATTTTCCTCAAAACCGGTTTCGAAAATGAGCCCCATTCCCTTTTGCGATTTCGGGCTGATTTTTTGATATAATAATAAAATTGCCACACCGGCAAGCGCCAAAAATGGAACAAGAACGGTAACGTGTTCTCCTCGAAATGCCGTAATGCCTAAAAGTACCCTTCCAAATATCGCATCTACTGCTCCAACGATAATTCCAATCAGAACACCCATGATTGTATAGAGCAAAACCGGTATATATTCTCTTATGCTTAAATGCTTCATTTTTCTTTGTCTCTCTATCTATTTTTTTGCAGAACAGTTTGTCAGCTTACATTCGATTTGAACTTAATGAATAAAATGGGTTGCTACTCGTTTTTCTGTTTCCGGCAGACCAAATGTTTCTTTTCCAAGTGCAATACTCTTCATTAAAAATGTCATATTTCTTGCAAGTGTACGCATGGTCTGTTTTCCCTCTTCATCCATCTCAGCTTCACCCACTTTTCTTCCGTGAATACTGTTCCAATACTGACTGGAAGCAATCGGCATGTTGGAAATAGTAAAATATTTATTCAGCTCATCAAACGTCGCTGAACATCCACCACGTCTTGCGCAGACCACACTTGCACCCACCTTCATGGTTTTATCAAATGGTGTACTGTAAAACAGTCGGTCAAGACACGCAATCAAAGTTGCATTTGCGGAAGCATAATAAACCGGACTTGCTACCACAAGACCATCCGCTTCTTCAAACTTCGATGCCAGCTCATTTACGATATCATCATTAATGGAACATTTTCCGTTCTTATAACAGTAGTTGCAGGCAATGCATCCACGGATAGCTTTGTTTCCAATCTGAATCGTTTCATATTCGACTCCATTTTCGGCAAATACCTTTCCCATTTCTTTTACTGCAACGGTTGTATTTCCGTCTTTGCGCGGACTTCCATTTAAAATCAATACTTTAAATTTTTCTTTCATAAGTCATTCCCCTTTCATTAAGTAAAGCGAACATTTGCAATCCGCTTCGCTACTTGCTCATGAACGCAGTCGCTTTGCGATCTGTCAGTGGGAGCTTTCAACTCCCACTGACAGAAGCATCCCCCTCACCCGCCGCTTAGTGCTCTGCGCACTTGAAGCGGGGGAATGCTTATCTGCGTTCAAAATATTATTTTTATTTTATCACAACACGCTCTAATTGACTATATCCTCCCAAATACCAAAATGCTTAGAAGTTAAATAACCGATTGACAGCAGCAGGAAACCTAAGGTAAAATATTAACAAACTATATACCTGTGACAGTCATCAAAAACAGTAATGTTTTGAGTTAAAAAGAAAATCAGTGCAAATCTGATACAGATGATTCTACTGTGAGACATACCCCCAAATATGCACACCGGAGGAACTTCAGTAGCATATTTTTGCAGGTCGTTAAGTCAGAAGGCTTGCTGTTACTTCGTTCAAGATTTTTGAAGAAAAGAATCTTTTATACGCAGTAACAGCATTTCATGATTTTAATCAAGTAGTGTATAAAAGAGCTTTGATTCAGAAATGGAGAAAGGCTCTTTTTTGTGTATAAAAAAATTTTTCCAAAAAAGAGAAGTGTATATAGAAAGTAGAATACTTTAAAAGGAGAAGGAGCATGAAAAAAGAATTTAAGCGAATGCTTAGTATTCTTCTGGTTCTAACACTTTTAGGAAGTACGCTGCCGATGTCCGTATCAGCTTCCGCACTTCCGACCCAAAATGCTTCAGCAATTGAGAACCAGGAACCAACCGATGCATCACAAAATGATACACAAAATGATGCACAAGATGTAACGCAAAACGAAACACAAAACGAAGCACAAACTGAAGAAGCACAAGAATCCCAACAGGAAGTACAAGCTTATGCCAACACGCTTCCATCCACAATTCCGGCCGGGGAAACTTATACCCTGTCTGAAGATGTAACAATGGAAAGCGGTCAGTGGTTTGAAAGTATTGAGGGAACCTTAGACGGAGCAGGACATACCATTACCCTGACCGATAAGCCACTGGCAAATAAGGTAACCGGAACGATTCAAAATCTGGGTGTAACCAGTGAAAAAGTAATTGAACGCGACGATACTTTCGGAAGTATGGCAATGACTTTTAGCGGAACCATTCAAAACTGTTTTTCTACTGCCAAGTTAAACATGGCCGGTTTTGATGAACCGGGTGGATTAGTAGGTACCGCAAACGGAGGTGTGATCCAGAACTCTTATTTTGCAGGTACCGTAACCGGAATGCTTTCCGGCTTTTACGGCGGTTTAATTGGTGTCAACAACTCAAACGATACCAAACTAAAAAACAGCTGCTATGGACCTGGAAGTATGAATGGTGCCGTAAGTATGGGTGGCAACAAAATCACTCCGGAAAACGTACAGCAAAAATCCTTAGAAGATTTTAAATCCGGCGCAGCAAACAGCATTTTAAATACTAATCTTCCGGAGACCGGATTTTCCTGGGCAACTCCGACAGATGGCAGCAACCAGGGATTTCCGATTCTCGTAAAGGGCGGTTCTACCGAAGCACAGAAACCGGATAAAACAAACTTACAAAAACTGGCAGACACTTGCAGTGCACTTAGCAAAGAAGGCTATACCAAAGAAAGCTGGATTAAACTTGAAGAAGCACTTGCAAATGCACAGAACGTTTTAAAAAATGAAGATGCTACACTTGAAGAGGTTACAACCGCAACTGCAACACTGCAGGCAGCAAAAGACGGTCTGAAAAAAGAACGACCGACAGAGCCGGTGGCTCCTCCTGCTGATGCAAGTCAGATTCAGCATATCTCAACCGAAAATGATTTAAGTAAGATTAATTCCAGTTCCGATCAGTACTATGTACTGGATCAAGATATTACCATAAAAGATTCTTACTTCTCTATGACGGAATTCAATGGCATTTTAGATGGACAGGGACATGCCATTATCTTTGAAAATGCAAACTGGATGTTCCAGCATTTAGGGGAAGAAGGCGTTTTACAGAATCTGTATTTTACCGGTACCATTGATACCTGGGAACAAAGTGGAAATGGACCAATCGGACAAAATTTAAAAGGAACTGTCATCAACTGTTTTTCAGATGTAAAAGGAAGTTTAGCCTGCGGTTTTGCAAAACGTCTGCAAGGCGGAAGCATTATCAACAGCTATTCCATCAGTGAAGGCAAAAAAGGTGTTTTATTTAATCAGTATAAAGAAGGCACCCTGAAAAATACTTACTGGCAGGAAGGACTTGCCAATCCGGCTGAAATTCCGGCTGCTGCTTTAAACAACTCTTCTGCAAAATCAGAAGAACAGCTGAAAACCAAAGACTTCGTGACGCTGTTAAATCAAAACAGAGGCGCAAATGGTACCAAATGGGGGCAAAACAGCAACGGCTATCCTTATTTCGGAGAAGATAAAACTTATAATCCAGACAAACCAAATCTTCCGGAAAACAAATATGAAATGGTTATGGTAACTGAAGCAGGCGAAACACTTGCCATCGAAAACCAGACCTTTACTGTTTCACCGGACGAAGTAAATGCATTTGGAATTGTAGGAAACTTCCAGTTAAAAAACGTGCCGGAAACCAGCACAATTTCATGGGGCATTTCAGAAGTAAAACCAGAAGGTTCCTTAATGATTGGAGCCGATAATGGTGACCTTCGTATCGACAAAGAAGGCTCCGCTACCGTTACTGCGACGGAAACCAAAGCCGATGGAAGCAGCGAAGCCGTAGCCTGGGTTAAAGTCATTTCAAAAGCGCAAAAATTAGAAGAGATCAAGCTGTTTATCGACGGACAGGATGTAACCAATCAGACCTGCCAAGTTGCCGGCTCTGAAGAAAAGAAAATCGAAGTGAAAGCCAAATATCAGGGCAGCGATGCTTTTGTACCTGCAAACTCAACTCGTTTTGCTTACAAAGCCAGCGATGACTCATTGATTAAAAACTACAACGATTCCAGCAGCTTTTCCTTTAAAAAGCCTGGTACCGCAAAAATGGTTGTGACCTCAAAAGTAAACAATTCCATTACCGCAGAGGTGGAAGTAACTTCTACTTATGTACCGGCAACTTCTGTAAAACCTGCGATTTCCGGAAAGAAAGTCATTCACGGAAGAAATGCCAACGACCCGGATCAGTATGCTTTCCTCCCGGATTACAGTGGCGTAATTGTCTCTCCACAAAATGCAAGTTATGCAGATAATTGGAAAGTAACGAGCAGCGACGACTCCATCGCCGAATATGTGGAAAGTATGGTAAAAGGATATGTACCATACAAAGCAGGTACCGTTACTTATCGTGCGACCCTTACACAGACCGATCCGGAGACCAAAAAAGAATCTACCGTATCCGGTACCTCTGATGTGACTTATGCATATGAAAATCCACTTACTGAAGTAACTGCAGTGCAAGATAAAGTAAGTATGGAAAATTTCACGGAACAGCCTCTGGAATTAAACTTCAAAGGTGAAAAATCCGATGCCGGCTGGAGTGTTACCTATCCAGACCTGAAATGGACCTTTGATAAAAAAGGTATCGTTAAAATTTATAAAAAAGAGCCGATTCTGTGGAAAAAAGGCACAGAATGGGAAGGCGCACCGGATTTCAATTCGGTTGTCACAAATGATCAATATTATGTAAAAGCATTAAAAGAAGGAACGGTTGTCGCAACCGGTACTCCTCTTGACAACACAAACTCCGTCGCTCCGATTCAGATTACAATTGAAGTTGCAGGCGGTGAAACTCCACAAATTAATATCGACGAACTGGTGCAGAAAGGTCTGCTTGGCGCAAAAGCACATTTACAGGCAATCAGCCCAGAACAGAATTATGAATGTATTGAGCACGACTGGATTGTTTATGACCTTCTTCGTGCAGGAATCGCCATTCCGGAAGAAAAACAGAATCAATATTATGATTCTGTAGTAAAAACCGTGAAAGGCTGGAAAGCAAATAAGAAACCTACCGAAATTGAGCGAGTTGCCCTCGTCTTATCTGTAATGAACAAAGATATTACCGATGTAGGCGGTGTCAATCTCGCAGAAATGATTTATAATCATCCGAATTTAAACAGTGGTTCTAACGAAACAGCCTGGGCACTTTTAGCACTGGATGCAAAGAAAACACCGATTCCATCCGATGCGAAATGGAATAGAGAACAAATAATTTCCGCACTGCTGACTTTCCAGAATCCGGACAACGGAGGCTTTGGATTAACCGATAACAAAACTGCGGGTGTTGATACAACCGCCATGGCATTACAGGCACTGGCACCATACAGACAGACCAATGAAGCAGCTAAAAATGCAATCGATGCCGGTCTTGCATATTTAAAAAGTGCAATGTCCGATTCCTATGATATGGGAACCGCAGAAAGCACTTCCCAATTATTATTAACTCTGATTGCGCTGCAGATTGATCCATTAAATTCCGAGTTTGGTACCTCTTATAGCAATGCAATTACAAGCTTAATGGATTACTACTGTGATACCACAGGTGCAACCGGTTTCTGCCACGACAAAACCAACAAAAAACGCAATGACATGGCCAGTGTACAGGCCTTCCAGGCATTGAGTGCTTACGTGCACTATAAAAATGGTGGAAAATTCTATTGGGATTTATCGGAAGATACAAAAGAAGTTACCGCTGCAACCGTAATGCAGGCAATTGATCAGCTTCCTGAACTGAACGAACTGACTTTAGAAGACGAAGCAACCATTCAGGCTATCGAAAACTTATATCAGCAGCTTAGTGAGGAAGAAAAACAAAAAGTAACAAACCTCGATGTATTGAAAGCTGCACGAAAGAGAATTGAAGCACTAAAAGACCTTGGCGACCAAAAAGGAACCGTTTCTCTCACTATCATGGATGGAATCCAGGCAGACACTCAGGCACTGCGTGCAACAGAAGATCCAGCCACCGTCAGAGGCACTATTCTCGATGTGCAGGTTCCAATCTATGCCCAAGACTCTATGATGAGCATTATTCAGCGCGCTTGTGAAGAAAATGAAATTGATATTTCCCTTCGATTCCAGGGCACTTATATCGAACGAATCGACGGACTGTCCGAATTTGATCGTGGCCCAGGAAGTGGCTGGAAAGGTACCTTAGATGGCATCTTCCCAAATAAGAGTTTTGCTCAATGTACCGTACAAAACGGGGAAGTAAAAGATCACTCTGTGATTACTGTAGAGTACACCGAAAATCTTGGTGAAGATTTGGAAGCAAATGCTGAATTAAAAACACTGGGCTTACAGGGCGGTAATTTAAAAGAAACCTTTGAGAGAGACCGTTATGAATATACTCTGCTCACAAACCAGGATGAAATTTCTTTCACACCTGAATTTTTCAATCGCTACAGTGTTGCAAGCATTGAAGCCGACGGTGTTGCGTATGGTGTATCTCAACAGATTCCGGTTGAAGTCGGAACACAGATTCAGCTGGTTTCCGAAAAGAATGTACGAGGAACTGACCGCAGAACTTATACCTTCCTTGTAGAAGCACAAGGAGAAGAAAAACCGGGTGAGCAAGAAAAGCCGGACACTCCTGAAAAACCGGGTGAATCAGAAAAACCTGACGACCAGCAAACATCCGTTACTCTGCTGTTAAATAAAGAGTATGGTATTTCCTTAAAAGGTGAAGGTCTGACAGATGATATGGAACTTTCTGTAAAACCGATTAAAAATGACCACGAAGATGTTGCTCTGATGAAAAAAGAGCTTCCGACAAACAAATCTTTATTCTGCTTATATGAAGTAAAACTTCTGAAGAACGGAAAAGAGATTCGTCTCCCGAAGAAAGCAACACTTTCTGTTTCGGTCGGAAAAGAATATGAAGGAAAAGAAATGACCCTTTTACATTGTGTAAACGGAAAAGTAGAGTCTTTAAAAGGCACAGTAAAAGATAAAGTGCTTTCCGTAGAAATCAGCAGCCTTGGCACCATTGGTGTGGTAACGGATGACGCTAAAACGCAAACCGGAAACAATAAAACTACCAGTGGAAACAATAAAACTACCGTTGGAAACGGTAACACAAAGAAATCTCCAGGCGCAACGGCAGCAGGAAGTGGCAACGCTACTTCTGCCGGCAAATCCGTTAAGACCGGAGATGAGTTACCACTTGGCGTTACGCTTTTGATGCTTTTGGTATCTGCGGGAGCTTTAGGCACCGTGGGTTATAAAAAAAGAAAAGAGAGAAAATAAAGCACTGCAAAAAGTAAGCTAACACATTTATTAATGCCTCCATAGAAAATATGGGGGCATTTTTTTACGCTTTTTTAAACCAGCAGTTTAATGACAAATCTTTCTTTTTACTCTATACTAAGTATTGTCAGCAAGAGAGATTACAAAAAAACAAATTGAATATTTGAATCATACCTGCGATCAACTCGATGAATAAAGTACGCCAGTACTTCGAGGTGTGTGGTAAATCCAATAGACCCGGAAACGGGTGAGGGGCGCCCAGTCAACCAAATCAAGGATACTTCTTTTGGAAGGCTGCCGGGGTTTAGTGATAAATCCCGGGAAGACGGAAACCGTCAACGGAAACACATATCGCAGAAATGCCCGCATTTAAAAGCACGGAACTTCTGGATGCAGCAATAGACGCCTACGGTGTAGGAGTAAGCCTAAGGGGTATCAGTGTGGCAACTGATATGACAGAGGTAAAGCCAACAATGCATTCTGCCTTGATGACGGAGAAATCCGCCTATAACAGAAGTCGCCGGTGAAAGTAGCCATATGGCAGATTGACAAAAACTCGTTTATTAATCTGAATGGACGGTGAAATTTACAGGTAGCCAATCCTGTGCAGGCTTGTGGCGTAAGCCAAGGGTAAGAAGTTAGGGGTCGCTCCCCGAAGCTCAGACTTATCTTCCTGGTGGCAGAATATAAGTGAAGGGCACGGATTGTACGGCGAAGGCCGGATCGCAGGTATGATTCAAGTATTCAATCCTCCAGACTAAAAATATAAAAAAGGTGTATGAAATCCTCAACAATTTCATACACCTTTTCATGTTTTCTTAAAAAAGCATCTCCTGATTCCACTCATATCCCAACATTTCTGCAATACGAACTGCCAATTCGATGTCTACCATATCGCTAATCACACCTAATGCCATATCAAATCCAGCCATCGTTGAACTGCAGGAATAAAATTTTCCATCGGATATCCAGTTCACACCCTCTGCTCGTCTAATTTCAGCAGTAAACATTCGTTTCCAGTTCTGATCTCCCGGATAATCTGCAATCTGTCTATGATACAAAAGCCCGGTCTGTGCTAATATAGAAGAAGCATTTGCAATCATCATACAGATATCTGCCTCCTGTGCTGCCGCTTTTATAATTTCCAATTTTTTCGGTTCAAGACAAAGCAGCTTCGTTGCGGTACGCCCTCCCGGAAGCACCAATATATCCTCCACTTCTTCCGGAATCAATAGTTCCGTCCAAACCTTCACACCTTGTTTACTGCTAACTAATCCTCCGTTTACCGACAAATAATTAATATAAAAATGTTCCGGTGCCATTCCAAAAATGTTAGCAATTCCTAAAGCATCTAATGTCTCAAACTCATCATAAAGAACAATATTTACATTCATCAGCGGTTCCCCTTTCGCATCACTCCAATAATATCTCTATTTTACCAAATCACTTGCCCTCTAACAAGCCATACAGGGGGATAAGTTACTCAGAACTCGGAATTTTATTCGCCAAAAACCGAACAACTGTCTACCAATTATACTTATCTGTGATATAATAGTCGAAAGATAATCATATTCAAACAGGAAGGATAGATATACTATGTTTCAGATTTTTGTAGACTCTGCTGCCAATCTTCCGGCTGTAATAGCAAAACAATATAACATCAATGTCATCTCTTTTATTAATCTGATTGACGGAAAAGAAGTTACCTGCTATAATCCAGAGCTTTCTTTAGAAGAAGAACGCCAAAAAGGTACCGAATATTACAATGCCATGCGTAAAGGCTGTGAAATTAAAACAGGGCTGATCAGCACCGCAACATTTGAGGAGCAATTCCAAAAGGCATTTGAAGAAGACCAAGATGTTTTATATTTTTCTTTAAGCAAAAATATCAGTGGAAACTTTAACTCTGCACGCTTAGCCGCAGAAGAAGTATTAAGTAAACATACAAACGGTCGCAAAATACGCTTAATTGACTCTCTCAATGCCTCTCTTGCTCAGGGAATCCTTGCAATCTACGCCAGCATCATGAGAGAAAAAGGAATGGAGATTGACGAAGTTGCCGATTTTTTGGAGACTTGCGTAGGAAAGATGAACGGTATCTTTACAGTTGGCGATTTGAAATATCTCTCCCGCACCGGACGCATCAAGGGAAGCGTAGCAACAATCGGAAATATGCTTAAGATTAAACCGATTTTAAAGGGAGATAAAGATGGCTATATTGTCACTTATAAAAAGGTGCGTGGCCGTAAAGCCGCTTTAAATACACTGGTCGATCTGGTTTGCAATAATATTGTAGAGCCTGAAAAACAGATTATCGGTATCGCTCACGCGGATGCTTATGAAGAATCTCTGTATGTTATGAACAAAATACAGGAAAAAATTAAAGTCCGTAATTTCATCAATACTTCCTATGACTTCTGTACAGGAAGCCATGTAGGACCTGATACAATTGCACTTTTCTTTATCGGAAACGATCGAGAGCTTGCTAACGAGTGATTATAAAAAATACCAAGAGGGGCGTGAAAAATAGCTTTGTTCACGCCCCTCTTAACTCATCACTGACGAATATCCACAATGCCTGTTTCCAGTGTACTATCCACAAACTCGCTGCTGCTTCCATTTCCGGATAAATTAAGGTACATATTCGAAAGTTGATTTTCATCCACAATCCATGCCATTTCTACCTGAATACTCTCTCCCGGTTTTAAAGTTGAAATATAGTTGCCACCATTTCCATAAGCTTCCTGTACACTATAATAATCCATTTCAAATGCCTTGGCTACGCTGCTCGAATGAATACAATCATAATTATCTCCCGATTGCTCATTTTCGATATACAATTGATAAGTGTCACCTTTTGATTTCAGCAACATCAGATTTCCGAGATATAATATATGATTCAATGTAACTTCTGAATTATTCTTATAAGTTGCCGTCACAAAAACCAGCTTTTGTTTCACATTTTCGGTTTTCACAACTTCATCCAGTGCTTCCACACCATCTCCGGTCTTTATATAAGAAAGCTGATTTTCTACTAATTTTCCATCCTCGCCAACTGCCTTTTTCCATTCTTCCGGAATCTTATTTTCATCTAACAAACTTAAATCATCTGAAATTTGAACCGAATCCACTTTTACCGATACATCTGCCGATTCGATTGAATTGCCATTTTCATCTTCTGCAGAAACGTCTGGGTAAATCTTAAATTCTTCTCCTGTTTTCCAGAGTTTTAATTCATCCGATGACACACTCGTTACCATTTCTCTGGTTTCTGTTTCCGGCTCCGTTGATACAAAATCACTCCAGCTGTACATATCTTTTGTCGCAATCATCTTATTTGTTTCAACAAGAGAAATATTTTCAGCAAATTTCACTGCTTCCTCCTTTGACATATCATCTCCCACATAAATGACTGCCATCCGGTATTCATCCGGACACATCAGATAGATTCTCTGATTATACGAACCGCTCTGCTCCAAATCCTGATACCGAAGATAAACGCCCTCGTATTTTCCAAAATTCCTTTCTTCACTTTCTACCACATGATTGTCCGTTAATACGCTTTCAAAATCCTGTTTATCCAACAGCATCAGGCTCATTGAAAACCCACCCTGATACGGTGTTTTCAAATTAGAAAATTTTCCTTCTTCTACCTCTTCCATTCCATCCGGAAGGTAGCCTGCCTGAATTTTTACGTCTGAAATTTCATCCGGAATTGCGGTCATTTTGCTCTGTTCATTGGCCGAAATCTTTGTTGCCACCTGATAAGTTCCCTGTTTTTCCAAATGCATTGCATACCATTTTGAACCGGCATAAGCACTTGTTGATACGCCTAAAATACATACTGCGGCGACTGCTGCCACACGGGTTCTGCTCCATTTTGTTTTCTTGGCATTTTGGGTTGGAAATACTGCAATCTGCTCATTTTCCATCTGTTTTTTTATTTCATCCTGAATCCGATTATGAATCATTTCCGGAGTTTTTGGCATTTCTTTCTTGATATCTTCTAATTTCATACGAACACCTCCTTATGTTCAAATGCTTTTTTTAATTTTCCACGGGCTCTTGCCAGACGCTTTTGCACTGCACCTTCTGTTATTTCCAAAATCTCTGCAATTTCTTTGATACTAAAATCCTCCGCATAATATAAAATAACCGGAAGTTTCAATTCCTCTTTTAATTCAGAAACCGCCTGATACAATTCACTGTAATCTGTTTTTTCCGGCTGTTTTCGCTCCGGTATCTCTGTCGTTTCCATCGTTACATATTTTTTCTGCCTGCGAAGCAGACTATAACATTCATTAATTAAAATCCGAATCAGCCAGGTTTTCGCATAGTTTTCTTTTTTCAGCGTTTCCCTCTTTTCAAATGCCTTCACAATGGTTTCTGAAATTGCATCTGCACAATCCTCATCATTTCCAAGAATGATTTTTGCAGTAGCATATAATTGATTTTCTGAATTTAAAATCAGCTCTCCTAAATTTTCTTTCGTCAAAATATCACCACCCTTTTCTCGCCAGCTGTTCAATTTCAAGTCGAACACTCGTGAGACTTGGCGCGCGATTCTAGTCAGCACAAGCTGACAAATTCTTCTTAGAATCGCTGCGGTCTACACTTCGTTACGGTCCGCGCAGAACCATCGTCCATTGGACAATGTGCGCCCCACGGAGTGTTTATCTCAGTCGTAGTCTTATCGACTGAGATAAATTTGAATGCAATGTTTTCTTACATAGATTAGACGTTTATGAAAAGAAAATATCCCTTTTATTCTATTATTTTTTTATTTTGTAACCTTTTTCCTTTCTCATTTGTGTTATAAATGAAAGGACCTTTCAAAATAGGATAGGAGTAAAAAACTCATGAGACAATCCGTTCAGGAATTGATTGAACGTTATCAGAATAATCTTTATGCAATTGCATTTAACATCTGCAAAAATCCATCCGATGCGCAGGATGTCGTTCAAGATACGTTCATTCAATATTATACAAGCAAAAAAGAATTTGAAGACGAACAACATCTGCGAGCATGGCTGATTCGCATTGCAATTAATAAAGCGAAAAATATGACTCTTACTTTCTGGCATCAGCATAAAGTTTCTTTGGAAGAATACATGGAAACTTTAACTTTTGAAACACCTGAATCAGAAAATCTTTTCGAGGAAGTCATGAAGCTTCCAAAAAAATACCGAATCGTCATTCATTTATTTTATTATGAGGATTATTCCGTTAAGGAAATCGCAGAAACTTTAAAGTTATCACAAAGCAACGTAAAAGTTCGTTTATCACGCGCAAGAGCACTGCTCAAAGAATCATTAAAGGGGGAATGGAATTATGACGAATAAAGAAAAATATAAACAGGCTTTTTCTGGATTGCATCCCTTAGAACCAATTTCTCTGGAGGTAACACAAATGGTAAAAATGCAAAAGAAACACAAATTTCAAGTCGCTGCTGCAATCCTTACCGCATTCATTTTAGTCGGAGGCACCGGAACTGTATACGCAGCAAATGTTGGCGGAATCCAGCGTACCATTCAGCTCTGGATTCACGGAGACCAGACTCATGCCACACTCGATGTAAAAGAAGATGGCTCTTATAACTTGAATTATTCTGATGAAAATGGAAATACAGTAGAGCAGGGCGGTGGCGGAGTCGCATTTGATGCCGACGGAACAGAACGCCCGCTTACAGAAGATGAAATCATGGAACAAATTAATATGCCTGAAGTAGAATACGAAGAAGATGGAAGTGTCTGGGTTTATTACGAAAATCAAAAAATCGAAATCACCGATAAATTTGATAATGATAAAATCTGCTATGTGAAAATTAAAGGCAAAGAAAAGACTCTTTATTTAACTGTAAAATACCAGAATGGCTACTGCATTTCAGAAGATAAATACCCAAACCCTGCTTCTTTTAACTGATTTTTTATTTTTCATACAAAGCAAGAGCAGTTCAGAAAATTCATTCTGAACTGCTCTGCTTTATTTTTACAAGCTCTCTGTAAGAGACTGTAAATTAATTCACTGATTTTTTCTTAGCAGATTTCTACTAATTCAATCTTAAAGTTTAATTCTTTTCCCGCCATTTCATGGTTCGCATCAAAAGTAATAACACCATTTTCTTTTGAAACAACTTTAACCGGGAATGGCTGTCCCATTGCGTTCTGAAGATAAACCTGCTGGCCTGCTTCTAATTCTTCAGAACCTGGAAGTTCACTAATCTGAACACTGAAAACTGCATCCGGGTTTGCCATTCCATAAGCCTCTTCCGGCATCAGATGAATGTCTACGACATCGCCAACTTCCATATCTACAACCGCTTTATCAAATCCTTTAATCATCATTCCAGCTCCGCTGATAAATTCAAGCGGTTCACCACGGTCATAAGAAGAATCAAATTTTGTTCCATCATTAAAAGTACCTGTGTAATGTACTCTTACTGTTTTTCCTGCATTTTTTCCCTCTAAAATAATCTGTGGAGTTCCACATCCATGGCATCCGCCACCGCAATCTCCACCACAGCTATGACCTTCTTCATGGTCTCCACAGCTGTGACCTTCTTCATGATGATGGTCACAAGTTACACCGGCATCTTCCAGAGTTCCATCTAAATAATCCTGAACCGCTTTATCTGTGTCACCTGCTGCACCTGCACACACTTCAATTCCTGCTTCAGCAAGAGCGGTCTGTGCACCTCCACCAAGACCACCACAGATTAAAACATCTACACCCTGGTCAGCTAATACACCCGCTAAGGCACCATGACCACTTCCGTTAGAACTGATTACTTCACTGGAAATGATTTTGTTGTCTTCTACTTCGTATACTTTAAAATTTTCTGTCTTTCCAAAATGCTGAAATACTTCTCCGTTATCATAAGTTACTGCGATTTTCATTGTTTGTATTCCTTTCGTTCTCATATAATTCTGATATTTTTTCTATAGTTTATATGATAACATAGATTGTAAGGAAAAGCTATTTGTTATTTACATTTCAATATGTTCCAATATGTTTCTATTATTTCAGTTTCTACTCCTGCTAAGTTTGCAATCCTTACAAAATTTACATTCCAATATGTTTCTATTATTTCAGACTTAAAGATAAAATATCTAAAGCAACGATCGCATTTACATTCCAATATGTTTCTATTATTTCCCATATTCTTGTCCTCTTCTTTCTACCCTACTAAAATTTACATTCCAATATGTTTCTATTATTTCTTAATTTGCTCGAAGAATACGACAAAGCGCAAGACGAGATTTACATTCCAATATGTTTCTATTATTTCAAATTAGTGTGTAGTCCTTTTCTTCCGGAAGTAATATTTACATTCCAATATGTTTCTATTATTTCGACGGTCCAGCTGACGGAGTGGCACTCACGATGGAATTTACATTCCAATATGTTTCTATTATTTCCCTTCCGGAGCCGGTTCAAAACTTTGTGTTGATACTATTTACATTCCAATATGTTTCTATTATTTCAGAAATCGCCAATACAACCGCAGGTTAATGTAGAAAATTTACATTCCAATATGTTTCTATTATTTCTTCCGAACAAATGCCCAGTGTCACGAATTGCCAAAATTTACATTCCAATATGTTTCTATTATTTCCTGACGAAGAAAACAAAGGAAAGAAAACAAAAAACACATTTACATTCCAATATGTTTCTATTATTTCAGCACATGGAGCAGATGATAGAACAGTAACATACATATTTACATTCCAATATGTTTCTATTATTTCTGTGTTATTTATTAATCCTAATAGCAATATAACAAATTTACATTCCAATATGTTTCTATTATTTCAACCGCTGAATTCTGCTTGATATTACAGTATTTTGTCATTTACATTCCAATATGTTTCTATTATTTCACAGTTCTACCCGCTTGTACTACTTCTATGATGTAATTTACATTCCAATATGTTTCTATTATTTCCCGTCCAATGTAGCCCTTTATAATTCCACTACTATTCTACCATCTTTTGTCTACCCTGTCATTATATTCTGTTTTTTCAAGAAAATCTTCTCTTTCTTTCCTAAACTCTGCATTTTTCCTACAAAGCGTCAATTGTCGACTCCCCGCCTTTTTTACCTTATCACAGGTCGACAATTTTCTTTCTATATGAATTCTCCATCTGTTTCCAATTCTTCTTGCATAATAAGCCCCATACCTTTTCCTGTTTCAAACTCAAACTCATATTTGTATGTTGCCCTATGGATATCCATAACTTTTCGTTTTCTTCCATTACCAATTATTTTTTTATCAACTTTTTCAGGGAATTTTTGATAAATTGGCAGACTGAGTGTTAAGTCCTGGAGTTTTGATTTTATTAGACTTCTCGTTTCTCTTCCAATGTTTGGTTTACTCAAAAATTCTATTCCTACATCAAATACTTCTTTTTTTTCTTGATAAATTCGTTCAGGAACAATCGTAATACTGTTAATATTTCTTACTTCTGCTTCTTTTGCCAGATATTCCGTAGGATAAATATTTTCAAAAAGGTTTAAATATGTTTCTATTTCTTTAAAATATTTTGTATTTCGAATTTCTTCAATGTTGTACACTTCATTCATATATTTTGTCTTATTCTTTTCTGTAAAAATATTACCTTCATATTTTCTCAAATGTTCTAGTGCCCGCTTATACAGGTTCTCTTCATATACACTGTTTTTTCCAACCCCATTTTCACTAGCATATACATGAATATTTGCTTCTTCCGGACAATATCTTCCTTTTCGATTACATCTTCCCATTCTCTGTAAGAGACTATCTGCTGTAGACATTTCTG
>ERZ827126.1347-NODE-1347-length-23293-cov-5.088906_pt1 | contig 23293 bp, 20 predicted proteins | sample MGYA00519780_ERZ827126 | MGnify/ENA primary metagenome ERZ827126 (study PRJEB31778, sample SAMEA3449262) | human gut metagenome | biome: human gut; feature: human-associated habitat; material: faeces | place: United Kingdom | collected 2010/2012 ...
TGGATTAAGAAGAAAAATACAATCTATTTAACAACAATGTGTTGAACTGATTACGCTACATATTATATGAGGAGGTTTTAACATGTTTGTTCAAATGATTTGTAAAGATCGAAATGAAAAAGAAATGAATGAATTGTATGAAGTTTTAGGCCTTATCGCAAGACGAGAAGAAGTGCAAATTGAAGATCGTTATGATCATGTTGATATCTTGGTTTGTCCACAAGGAAAGATTGTTGTGACAGAAGAAGATGGTGATATGGTTTTACGTGCCAATACCCGTCATGCAGGCCCAGGATTTCATGCATTTGTGGTAGATATATTTAAAGATATTCAGGAAGAAGTTCCTGGAGAATATGAACTAATGGATGATATGGAATTTGATAAGGATGAAGATTTTGATCGATTAAGTTCTATGTATGAGGATGAAATGGATTATATTCGTGGTGTTCTTTTAGAAAATGAAGTGATGCGTCAACAGAATTATATGTATGAAGAAACTTACTTCTTGCCGCTTCAAAAGGAAGATCGTATCCTAACAAGTCAGGGAGATTTGGATTTAAAAGAATTTAAACATATGAATACTCGCGACTTAATGGATTCTTTCTATGTTTGGAACGATTGGCAAAGAGATGCCAAATTCTATAAGAATTGTGCATTGACTTTACTTGCCAAAGAAGGTGTTGGTAAATACACTTTAATGAATGAAAATACTATTAAGCATGCCAATGATATTTGTGAATATATCGAGGCTGCTTATGAAAAAGATCATACAATTGATTTGCCTTTAGATGTATATGCAGATTTGTGTGAACAATTGGGTAGAGATAATAAATTGTCTGATGCCAAAAATATGGAGCAGGAAGCCATTCAATATCGCATTAAAGAAGTGTATCACTTATTTGAAGATGCAAGAGTTGTTGCCAGTGGTGCCGCAGAAAGAAGCTATGATCCAGTAAATCAAGCGCTATGTTTAATGTCACCATATACAGATGAAGCACAATGGGATTGGTTGATTCAGGCCAGTAAACAACCGGGTATTGTCACAAACTTAGATAACATTATGGAACAAAATCCAATCCAATATGATAAGAAGACAATTTGGATGGATTCATGGCAAGAAGATGGTATCTATGTATTAGAAGCTGTGCTTCGTTATAAAGAAAAATTCTTATATTTCCACGATGTATGTGCCAAGGAAAAGGATTTAGCTTTCTTAGAACAATGCATTAAGGAATCTGGTTTTACGAAAACGCAACAAGACTAGATAAAGTGTTAGAAAAGACAACAAAAGTACATGGCTATTCATTTGTTGATACGATGTTGATGAATTATAGATTCATGCCTGCTGTTTTAACGCCAAAACATAAGAAGATAGAAATTGTCAAAGCTATTGTGAAGAGTTTTACCAATAAATAAAGTAAATACGAAGGTATTCGTTTTCTGAGGTTTTGAGTGCTCATATTTCTGAGCACTTTTTTTGGGTTTATGGTAAAATTGATACGGTGATTAAAAATTATGAGTAACTCAATATTAGATACATTAAATGAAAATCAAAGAACGGCAGCAACGACAATTAACGAACATGTTCGTATTATTGCGGGGGCTGGTAGTGGGAAAACGCGTGTCTTAATGGCACGTATTGTTTATTTGGTCCAAGATTGTGGTATTTTACCAAATCGTATCTTGGCTATCACATTTACGAATAAAGCGGCAAATGAAATGAAAACGCGACTAACAGCACAACTAGGCAGTATGGCAAGCGTAGTCCGTATTTCAACCATTCACTCTTTGTGTGTAAGAATGCTTAGAGAAGATGCGGATTTGATTGGGTATCCAAAAACATTCGCAATTATGGATCCAGAAGATCAAAAGGCCATTTTAAAACCAATTTATAAAACATTAGAAGTGGATAAAATAACCATTTCTTATAACCGTGCACTCGGTGCTATTAGTGCTTATAAGACAAACTATATTGATCCACAAATGGCAGGTAATATGGCAATGGATGATGTCAGTATTACTTTAGCTAAAATTTATGCCGGTTATGAAAAACGTCGTAATGAAATGAAGGCTATGGACTTCGATGATTTGTTGCTAGAGGGACACCGCTTATTAAATAGCGTATCTTCTGTTCGTGAGAAGTGGCAAAACCGTTTAGATTATATCCACGTAGACGAGTTCCAGGACGTTGACCCTATCCAGTATGGAATCATCAAGCTATTAACAGGTAAAAATACACACTTATGTGTTGTAGGAGATCCAGACCAAACTATTTATACTTGGCGTGGAGCCAGTGTTGACATTATTTTAAAGTTTAATAAAGACTTTGAACCATGTAAAACTGTAATTTTGAATGAGAACTATCGTTCAACACAGCCAATTCTAGATGCTTCCAATGCAGTTATTAAATACAATAAGGAACGTATTGATAAAGATTTATACACAAAACTTCCTGGTGATGAAAAAATCACAATGTTTGAAGGCAAAGAAGATAGTGAAGAACCAATCTTTGTTGCTCGTCAAATAAATGAAAAACACAAAAAAGGTTTAGAATACAAAGATATGGCGATTCTTTATCGTTCGAACTATTCTTCACGTGCTTTTGAACGTATCTTTAAATCGGTCGGCATTCCATACGTAATCTATGGGGGTGTTCGTTTCTATGAAAGACAAGAAATCAAAGATGCCCTATGCTATTTAAGATTATGTACAAACCGTAACGAAGAAGATCCAGACCAAATGGCATTAGATTTAGCTGTACTACGTGTGATCAATGTACCACGCCGTGGGATTGGTGCACGTACAATTGAAAATCTTCAAAAACAAGCCGCTCAAAGACACATGAATCTATATGATGTCATGAAAGATCCAATTGGATTAAGTACGGCGGTTACGAAGAAATGTGAAATGTTTGTAGATTTAATTGAAGATCTACGTGAAAATAGGGAGCATTATGCGTTAGAAGATTTCTTGGATTATGTATTAGATACAACAGGCTATATTTCGATGTTGAAAGAAGATCGAGAAAGTGGTCAGGACCGTATTGATAACTTAAAGGAATTAAAAGAAGACATTGCCCAAAGTATGATTGAAGATCCAGAAATGACTTTAGAATCTTATTTACAAGATATTGCCTTGTTTACGGATAAAACACAGGAAACAAGTGAAAATACAGTAAGCTTAATGACGGTGCATGCCGCAAAAGGGCTAGAATTTGACACAGTATTCTTAGTTAACTTTAACGATGGTGTATTCCCAAGCTCTAGAGCATGTGATGAAGGTGGTATGAAGGCATTAGAAGAAGAAAGAAGACTTCTATATGTTGCGATGACACGTGCTAAAAAAACACTATATATTTCATGGAATACAGGCTTTAGTTATATGCAGGATGCGTTTAAAACACCAAGTCGTTTTAGAGCTGAAATCCCAATGGAATATATTGAACAAGAAGAAAAAGAAGAAGCACCAAAACAACCAAAGGTTGTTGTGTCTCAATCCTTAACAGGAAGACCATCTAAGCTGGGTGCGAATAAAAAGAAAGCACGTTTACGTAAAGGGGATGCCGTTGAACATGCGATTTATGGTCAGGGTGTTGTACTTGAAATTCGTGGAGATGTCGCAACCATTGCCTTTGGTCACACAATTGGTGTGAAAAAATTAAATGCAGCACATCCTTCTTTAAAGAAAGCCTAGGTGAGTATGATGGATGAAAAGGCAAGAGTTTTAGAATTACGTAAAGAATTAGAAAAGTATTCTATCGAATATTATGTATATGATAATCCAAGCGTGACCGATCAAGAATACGATCGTTTAATGCAGGAATTAATGGTACTAGAAGAAAAGCATCCAGAAATGTATGATGCGAATAGTCCTAGTCAAAGAATCATTGGCTCTGTACTTGATGGCTTTGAAAAAGTGACACATGATACGCAGATGCTTTCTTTGGGAAATGTCTTTAATAAAGAAGAAATTGAAGAATTTGTTCAAAGAATCTCAGAAAGTATTTCGAATCCAGAATTTGTCGTAGAATGCAAATACGACGGACTTGCGATGGCATTATTATATGATGATGGTAACTTTACTCGAGCTGTGACCAGGGGTGATGGAATAGTTGGAGAAGATGTTTCAAACAATGTTAAAACCATCCTTTCCATTCCTATGCACATTCCTGAAACGCGACATGTTGAGGTTCGTGGTGAAGTGTATATGCCTAAGGCAAGCTTTGAACTATTAAATAAAAGACAAGAAGAAAAAGGGTTAGCCCCTTTTGCGAATCCAAGAAATGCAGCTGCAGGAAGCATTCGCCAATTGGATTCCAGTGTGTGTGCAAGTCGTAAATTAGATGCCTATTGGTATTACTTCCAGAATGCGTCTGATTTTGCGGTACAAACACAAGAAGAAGCTTTGGAAGCCATGTCTAAGATGCATTTTAGAACAAATCCATTGCGTAAAGTTTGCACGACCGTCGATGAAATTTGGAAATTTATCCAGGAAATTCAAGAAAAACGTGAGAATCTACCTTATGAAATCGATGGTATGGTCATTAAATTAAATAATTTAGCCGCTCAAAGAAGACTGGGAAGCACCGCGAAAGTACCGCGTTATGCGACTGCCTATAAATTTCCAGCCCAAGAAGTTTTAACACGATTAAAAGATATAGTGATTACAGTAGGACGTACCGGAAAAATTACGCCTAACGCTGTGTTAGAACCAGTTCGTGTTGCCGGAACCACGGTGAGTGCGGCTCAGTTACATAATGAAGATATGATTGCCAATAAAGATCTTCGTATTGGTGATATTGTTGTTGTTCGAAAGGCTGGAGAAATTATTCCGGAAGTGGTAACAAGTGTTCCAAAAAGAAGAGATGGAACACAAGTGCCATATCATTTCCCGACAACATGTCCAATCTGTGGTTCCCATTTAGTACGACTACCTGATGAAGCGGCACACTATTGTATCAACCAAGATTGTCCTGCTCGTGTTGTCGAAAGTATGATTCATTTTGCTTCAAGAGATGCGATGAATATTGATACTTTGGGTGATAAGAAAATTGAGCAATTACACGAATGGGGTTATTTAAATTCGATTGAAGATATTTATTTTTTAGATCGTTACTATGATGAATTGATTGAAAAACCAGGCTATCAAACCAAGTCGGTGGATAAGCTTCTTGAATCGATTGAAAATAGTAAAAAACAACCATTGGGTGTCATCTTATATGGACTTGGAATTCGTCAGGTTGGTAAAAAAGCCGCAATGATTTTAGCTGAACAATTTGGTGACATCGCTACTTTAATGCATGCAAGTATGGATGATTTAGTTACGATTCATGATATTGGGTTAATTACAGCCCAAAGTGTTGTAGCTTTCTTTAAGGAGGAAAAGAATGTTCATTTAATTGAAGTGTTAAAACAAGCTGGATGTAATTTTACACAAGAAAAGAAAAAAGTTGTACAAAGTCGTTTCACAAATAAAACATGTGTATTAACAGGAACTCTAGAACATTATACGCGTAATGAGGCAAAGGCCATTTTAGAATCCTTAGGTGCCAATGTGTCGGGTTCTGTATCTAAAAAGACAGATTATGTTATTTATGGTACGGCAGCTGGATCAAAACTTACAAAAGCACAAAGTCTAGGCGTTATGACAATGAGTGAAGAAGAGTTTGTGCAGGAGGTAGAAAATGCGAAAGAGTAAATTATTGATTGGTTTATTGGCATTGAGTTTATGCGCTTGTTCTACCGGAAATAAAAATCAGGCAAACGCATTGGATGAAGATTCGTATCAAGCTATTTTACCTTATGAATCCAGTGATACTAGAAGTAAACATGTTGGTTTGATTCAAGATACGGATTTGCGTGTAGAAATGGAAAGTGGATTGATGGATCTATCGAAAAAGTATTTTTCACCAACTACAGTTGGCTATAAGACACATCAATTCTTAGATTATGATGAATTGGATGCGACAGACGGTTCTAGAGGATTATTAGGAACAGTTCGTGATGGAAATCCAAATGGTCTAAATCCAAGTGCCGATGAAGAATTTGATACGGGAAATGGGATTGTGACAAATGCGACAATTTTAGTTGATTTGTATGAATTAGATTGGTACACAAACGATAATCTAAAAGGAATTTCATTAGGCCTTGTTGTAAATGGAGAATTAAACGCATCCGATGGGTCAAGTGTAGAAATTACGGATGAAAAGATGCAAAACTATTTGGAGGTTACTTTTTCTAAATTAGCTTCCTATATGCATGAGCGTTTTAATGAAATCAATAAGAATATTCCAATCTTTATAGCGGCTTATCGCTTGGATGATTCAAATACCGCTGGTAAAGGTGGCTATATCTATGAAGGATATTATAAGGGTGGACAAGGAAGTTTTACTTCTTTAAGTCAAGAATGGACACTGGTTCCAAGTTCACGCTTTACAGAATTGGATTCATCAGCAGCAACGGAGTTTACGTCATTCAAAGAAGAGATTTCAAGAGTTCTTCCAGATAACACGTATATTACGGGTGAGGCTAAGTTTGAATCTAAAAAATTAAAGAAATTAAATTTGACAATTACAGCACACGGAAAGACGGCCGGAGAAATCTTGGCCGTGATTGAGGATGTAAAAGATCAGATGGATACATTTAGTTCAAAAAAAAGTGACTATTTGATTACCATTCTAAATGATGATACAGTGTATGCATTAATAGAGAGAGCATCTGGTTCAAGTGAATGTAATGTGATCAGTAAGATATAGGAGGAGAATATGGAAAAGTTCAGTACAGAATATTTTCACAAATTGGCAAACGATTTGAAGTTTGATTTGAGTGATGAAGAAATCGAAGAATTGAAAAAAGATTTCGTTGCCGTCGAAGAACAAGTATCCCTTTTTGAAAAAGTGGACACAGAAGGTGTAGAACCTATGGTCTATCCTTTTGAAGCACCTACAACATTCTTAAGAGAAGACGTTGTAAGTGATGTATTAACGCAAGAAGAAGCGTTGAAGAATGTAAAAGATGCGCGTATGGGACATGTTCATGTTCCAAAGGTGGTGAAGTAAGATGGAAATTTCAAATTGTGTAAATAAAAACGTGGCTATTGAAAAAATTAATGCGGTTCAACCAAAATTAAATGCTGTAGTAACTATGGTGGATGAAGCTGATAACACAAAGGAAGGAAAACTTTCAGGTGTTCCAGTCGCATTGAAAGATAACATCTCTACTTGTGGTATTCGTACAACTGCAAGTAGTCGTATTTTAGATAACTATGTTCCTGTTTATGATGCGACAATCGTAAAAAAATTAAGAGAGGCAGGAGCTGACTTTGTATGTAAGGCAAGTATGGATGAACTTGGTATGGGTGGAACCAACAAGAATGCCTACACAGGTGCTGTACACAATCCTTATGATCTAGACCGCATTCCAGGTGGGTCAAGCGGTGGATGTGCTGCTTTAGTTGCTGCAGGATGTGTACCTTTGGCTATTGGTACAGATACAGGGGATAGCGTTCGAAAACCTGCTGCATATTGTGGTGTTGTTGGTGTTAAACCAACATATGGACGTATTTCACGCTATGGCATCATTCCTTATGCAAGTTCATTAGATCATGTTGGATATTTTACAACAAACGTAAAAGATGCTGCATTAGCTCTAGAAGTACTTGCCGGTCGTGATGATCATGATATGACTTCAAGTTATGAAGAGGTTAAAGAATATTCAAAATTATTGAATGGTGATCTAACAAACAAAACAATTGGTGTATTTAAAACTGTAATCGATGAAGTGGAAAATGAAGAATTAAAGACTCAATTTAACGCTTTAGTTTCTAAATTAGAGGAAAAAGGAGCTAAGATTGTTGAAGTGGAAATGCCAAAAGAATATATGGAATTGATTGCTCCTGTCTATAAGACAATTGCGAATGCAGAAGCAACAGCTAACCATTCAAATCTGGATGGTATTCGTTTTGGTATGCGTGAAGAAGGTCAAGATTTAGAAGAAGTCATGACAAATACTCGTACAAAAGGTTTCTCAAGCTATGTTCGGGCCCGTTTCGTGATTGGTTCATATTCTTTGTTTGAAGAAAATCAAGATCGTTTATTTAGAAAAGCCCAAAAGATTCGTCGCTTGATCGTTCAAGCTTACGCGAAGATGTTTGAAGAATGTGATGCTGTATTAAGTGTTGCAGCACCAACGATTGCACCATTGATTAATGAAAGTACAAATGTTCGTTTTGGCGTATCTAGTTTTGCCGAAGAACACATGCAGTTGCAAAATTTCTCTGGTTATCCAAGTATTACACTTCCACTAGGAAAAGTAGATTCTATGCCTGTGGCTGTGAATTTAACTTGCAAGCCTTTTGAAGAACAAAAAATGTTTGATGTATCCAGTGCGATTGAAGAATGCACAGGTTTAAAAGGACAATGTTTGGAGGGATAGTAATGAATTATTTTGTGACGATTGGTATTGAAATTCACTGTGAATTAAAGACAAATACAAAAATGTTCTCTGGTGCTCCTGTGCGCTTTGGAGAAATCGCAAATACATGTACAAGTGTTGTGGATTTAGGACATCCTGGATGCTTACCATGTGTAAATAAAGAGGCTGTAGCCTTAGCTATCAAGGCATGTACAGCTATGCATTGTGATCTTGAAACATTGGTTCGTTTTGATCGTAAAAACTATTACTATTCAGATTTACCAAAAGGATTCCAGATTACGCAACAGTTCCATCCTATTGGAACAAATGGATATGTAGAAATTGATGTAGATGGAGAAAAGAAACAAATTCGCATCGAACGTATTCATATGGAAGAGGATACCGCAAAACAGTTCCATAAAGATACAGGTACATATATTGACTTTAACCGTGCTGGAACACCATTGATTGAAATCGTATCAAAACCAGATATGCATAGTGCTAAAGAAGCAGCAGCTTATGTGGAAACACTTCGTAAAAATCTTTTATATCTAAATGTCAGTGATGTTAAGATGGAAGAAGGAAGTATGCGTTGTGATGTAAATATTTCTTTGAGTAAAGACAAAGATACTTTGGGAACAAAGACAGAAATCAAAAACTTGAACTCCATTGCGAATGTTCAAAAAGCGGTTCAAGCAGAAATAGAACGTCAATCTGCATTATTGGATGCTGGTGAAAAAGTAGAACAGGCGACTCGTCGTTATGATGAAGCACAAAAAACTACAATTCTAATGCGTAAAAAAGAAGGAAATGTTGACTATAAATATTTTCCAGAGCCAAATATTTTCCCAATTCAATTAGATCTTGACTGGGTTAAATCGATTCAGGATAATCTAGAAGAGCTCCCTGATGCTCGTTTAGCTCGTTTCATGAAGGATTATGAATTGAGTGAATATGATGCAGGTGTATTGGTTTCTGATCGTGAAATGGCTGATTTCTTTGAAGAAGTATTAAAATCAACAAAATTTGCGAAAAAAGCATGTAACTGGATCATTGGAGATGTTTCAGCTTACTTAAACAAAAATAACTTAAGTTTCGCGAAAGTACCTTGTTCAAGTGAAAACTTAGCTAGCTTGATCAATGTGATCGAGGCTGGAGAAATCAGTGGAAAACAAGGTAAAGTTGTATTTGAAGAGGTTATGCAAGGAAAAGATCCTAAGAAGGTTATCGAAGAAAAGGGTATGAAACAAGTAAGTGATGATGGTGCTATTTTAGCTATCGTTAACAGTGTTTTAGATGCCAACCCTCAATCGATTGAAGACTTCAAAAATGGAAAAGATCGTGCTGTTGGATTCTTAGTAGGCCAGGTCATGAAGGCGAGTCGTGGTCAGGCAAATCCTAAGCGTACAAATGAGTTGATTCAAGAAGAATTAAAGAAAAGATAAAAGTCTGATTCATTCAGACTTTTAATGTTTTCAGGTACTGTGTTATAATAAATACGTTATTAGGAGGTTTTTTAATGGCCAAGATGAAGCGTAGAAGACATACATCCAATAAACCTACAGGTCAAGGACACAAGCTTGTATGGTTTACTGTTATTATAATTATGATTCCTGTTGTGATTGTAGGATATGTTTTGTTGACAAGTTTAGGTGGACAAAATCGACCTGTGGAAGGTAGTCGTTTTTCAAAAACGGATTTAGATCCTGCCATTACAAAAGACAATATCTCATCTCTTGAGAGTGCTCTAGGAAACATTGATAATGTAGAAAAGGTAAGTGTGAATTTATTAAGTGCAACACTACGTGTACATATTGATCTAGTAGATAGTGCAACGGATGATGTGGCGAGTGCAGCACTTGATAGTGCATATAATATTGTGAATGAACAATTGCCAATTGATACATATTTTACAAATAAAGATAGTTCAAAGATGTATGATCTAGAAATTGATTCTTATAATTATTTGATTGATGATACACATACGGCAGATGGCTGGACATATTTAAAATTGTCGAAGACCGGAGCTAGTGATGGTCCTGTTACAGATAATATGACAACGGCTAAAGATCCTGAGCTTTCAAATCAATTAAAAGCAGCAAGTGAACAGATTCAACAAAATATCGCAAATGCGCAAAACGAAGATGATGGACAATAAGCGTCCATCTTTTTTTCTTGAAAGGAGCCAAAAAATGAAATTATATATTGATGAGAATAATAAAGTATTCACCATGCATGAGGCAACGAGTGATATGAAGTGTTTTGAAGAGTTTGAAAATAGGAAACCCTATTCTTTTGTTGGAGTAAAAGAACTTGAAAATTGTATTCATCCTATTCATGTCTTATTGAATACGAGTATGATCGATGAAAAGTGGATATATATGAATTTAAAATCATATATATCTAAAAATGACCGTGTTTGTATCCTTCCATTTAGCTTTTTTAATGATACTAAAAATGAGTCTGATTGGAATAAACAGTATGCGCCTGGACAAGGGATATGGTATCGCTCTAATCAAGATGTATTCTACAAGTATGGAATCGGTAAGGAACAAATAGTATGGGTCAATTACTTTAAAGATTCGATGGATGAAATGAAGGAAAAGATTTTAAATAGTTCCATTTTGATGTTGACAGGTGGAGCTCCTGATTTAATGATGAAGCGAATTAAAGAAAAGAAATTAAAGAAGTTAATTAAAAATTATAAGGGAATTATGATTGGATATAGTGCAGGAGCCATGATTCAGCTTGACTCTTATCACATAAGTCCGGATGAGGATTATCCAGAATTTTTGTATCAGACAGGTTTAGGTTGTTTATCTGGTTTTGCGATTGAACCTCATTTTAGAAGGAGTAAAGTGCAGCTGCAAAGTATTGAAAAGGTAAAATCAGAGAAACAAATTCCTGTGTATGGCATCTATGAAAAGGGTGGAATGATCATTGATTCAAGCATTAAATGTTTCGGTAAAATAGAGAAATTTGAGTAAAAAATCATTAAAAGGTACTATATGTTTGCACAAATTAATTGAAAATTTGCATAAATTAACAAAGAGTTAGCATTTAATGTTAAATTCACATAGATATGGGATACTATTGGTATGAGCCAAATGTGAAATGGTTAGCTAAAGGAGATAAGTATACATATGAAGTTTTGTAAGTTGATTACAGAGGTCGATTTAGAACTGCTCGAAGAGTTAGTCGATAATGGATATCCTGTGGATCGCATTGAAGAGAACGGGCAGGTTTACTACAAAACACCAGCTATGTTATGCCAAAATTTAAAAGTGAATGATGAAGTGAGAAATTACAGCAACGGTTTGATTTCAATGTCCATTGAAAATGTTCGAAAGAAAAAGGGGTTATATAGAACGGGGAATCTATTGATTGATATGGATTCTAATATTATCCAAAAGGGTAAAGAAAAAATCTTTATTCCTAAGGCAAGTTTTACAATTATTTCAACACTGATGGACGTTCCTCACAAAACTGTATCTAGATCGGCGTTGGTTTTTTACTTGGAACAGGCGTATCATCACGAAATATTGGATAACACTTTAACGGTTCATATCGCTTCAATTCGTCGCCTTTTGGGTGATGAATACATCAAAACCCATAAAATTGTTGGCTATTTTTGGGATTTCGATGTTTTTAAAGTGGGGTAAAGTTGAAAAATGGCTTGAAATAAAGGTATAATGTAAAGGCGTTGGAAGGAGATTTAGATTATGCCACATCTATTTGAGTCTAAAGATAGTTTTAAGGAAAGCTTTAAAGAAGCTGTTTCTGATGCCTATGGACGTGATTTTGAAGAAACATATCCTGAAGAGAGATATATTATCCTGGGCAAAATGATTCGTGATTTTGCTGGAGAGCATTGGAGAGAAACTAAAAATGCGATCAAGAAAACAGAATCAAAGCAGCTTTATTATTTTTCTATGGAATTCTTGATGGGTCGTTTAATGACTAGCAACCTAATGAACCTAAACATCTATGATGTTGTTAAAGATGGTTTAAAAGATTTAGGTATGGACATCAATGACATGGAAAACATTGAAAGTGATGCAGGATTGGGTAATGGTGGTTTAGGAAGACTTGCCGCATGTTTCATGGATTCATTAGCTTCTCTTGATTTGCCAGGACATGGTAACTGTATTCGTTACCGTTATGGTTTGTTCAAACAAAAAATTGAAAACAACCAACAGGTTGAATTGCCAGACTGCTGGTTAAAGAATGGTAATGTTTGGGAAGTATGGAAACCTCAACATGCTGTAAAAGTTAAATTTGGTGGTTACGTAGATGGATACATGGATGGATATGGAAAATTCCATGCTCAACATCATCCGGAATTTGTCGTACGTGCTGTACCTTATGACGAACCAATCGTTGGATATCATACAACAACCACAAATACACTTCGCTTATGGGATGCAGAAGTTGATGAAGATTCTGTAAACTCAGGTGGATTAAATGAATATTTGAATCAAGTAACAGCTATTACAGCAAATGTATATCCTGATGATTCGACAATCGAAGGAAAACGTTTGCGTTTAACACAAGAATATTTCTTTGTATGTGCTGGAATTGATCAAATTATTCGTTCACACTTACGTGTATACCCAAGTTTAGATAATTTAGGTGATAAAGTTGCGATTCAGTTAAATGATACACACCCTGTATTAGTTATTCCTGAATTAATGCGTGTATTACTAGATGATTACTTCTATGACTGGGATGATGCTTGGAATATCGTGACAAAGACTGTTGCGTATACAAATCACACAGTTATGGCAGAAGCACTTGAAAAATGGCCTCAAGACATGGTTCGTTCATTGTTGCCACGTCTATATATGATCATTGAAGAAATCAACCGTCGTTTCAAATATGACGTAGATCACAGAGGATTATGTGGAATCTTCAACAATGTTTCAATCTTAAAAGAAGGACAAGTTCACATGGCTAACTTGGCTGTTGTTGGTTCTCACAGTGTAAATGGTGTTGCGAAACTTCACTCTGAAATCTTAGTAAACGATGTATTCAAAGATTTTGTGACAATTTATCCAGATAAATTCAAAAATAAGACAAATGGTATTACTCACCGTAGATGGTTATTGTTCTCAAACCCTCAATTGACTCAGTTGTTAGAAGAAACAATTGGAGATGAGTTCAAGACAAATCCAGAAAAATTAGAAGATTTAATGGCACACGTTGAAGATGAGGCTTTACAATCTAAATTCATGGATGTGAAACTAGAGCGTAAAAAGATTTTGGCTGCTTATGTAAAAGAAAAATTAGGTATTGATATTGATGTTAATTCAATCTTTGACTGCCAAGCTAAACGTCTTCACGCATACAAACGTCAATTATTAAATATCTTCCACGTTATGTATTTATACTTAAGAATGAAACAGGATCCTTCATTTAGAATTTACCCTCGTACATTCTTCTATTCTGCAAAAGCAGCAGCAAGTTATGATTTAGCGAAGGAAATTATTAAATTGATTAACATGGTTGCCAATGTTGTTAATAATGACCCAGAAATTTCTAAATACATGAAGGTTGTCTTCATTCCTAACTACTCTGTATCCATTGCTGAAATCTTATTGAATGCGGCAGATGTTTCTGAACAGATTTCTACTGCTGGTAAAGAAGCAAGTGGTACAGGAAACATGAAGTACATGATGAATGGTGCAATCACTCTAGGTACACTTGATGGAGCTAACGTAGAAATCGTTGAGCGTGTTGGATACGAAAATGCAGAAATCTTTGGTTTACATGTAGAAGACATCAATGAACTTCGTCATGAAAACTCATACAACGCATGGAACCTATACAATTCAAGCTACAATATTCGTATGGTAATTGATTCACTTAAGAATTGTACATGGTCAAATGATCCAAACGAATTTAAGTTGATCAACAACGACTTAATGATGCGTAACGATGAATTCTTCGTATTAGCTGACTTTGATGCATATGTATATGCTCAAGAGAAAGTACAAGCTCGTTACATGGACAAGAGTCGCTGGGCTAAGACGATGTTAGTAAACATTGCTAAATCAGGATATTTCTCTAGTGATCGTACAATTAGCGAATATGCTAAAGAAATTTGGGATTTAAAACCATTGTCATTTGAAGACTAATTAAAAAAACAGATCATATTTACCGATAAAGGGGATATGATCTGTTTTTCATGATAAAATGGTTTTATAAACTAAATTCGTTTTGCGTAAATCTACTATATATGTGTAGCTATCATGTTGATTCTAGGTTTTAAAACCTATCATTCCATGATGAAAAACAGTCAAATAGTTAGTTTTTTGCAGTTGTCTTTGTACATGTATTATATTTTCAAACTGATTTAGTACGAATGACGACAAATGGTCAGGACCTGTTTCTAAATGAAATGACCTTCCTGTTCTTTTCGCTATGCATACTTTCTTGGTTTAATTACATCCAAATAATGTTTGAAGTTCATTATTTAAAGAAATCGCAAACGATATTCGCAATGATTCCTGTGTTCGCAAGCGTTATCCTTTTACTTGTGAAAACATTGGATGGATGTTTATTTCAAATCGATTCATATGGAAAGTTTCGAGAAGGACCACTCTATATTTTGCATGTATTTATAAACGATCTCTATTTTATGGTTGGAGCCTATCAAGCTTGTGTGTATAGCCGTAAGGCAAAGAATTATCAACAAAAGAAATCGAATCAAATTTTAGGCATTTATATGGTGTCACTATTGTTGATTGGCATAATGCAAGATTTTTTTCGTGACATTCCAGTTTTTTGTGTAGGAACTAGTCTTTGAATCCTTATTGTATATATTAGTTTGGAAAAACAAATGATTTCTATGGATCCATTAACACAATTGAATAACTGTAATCGTAGGGAACAGCATTTATTTGAGTGTGGAAGAAGTCAAGATTTAAATATGTACTTGTTAGTGCTGGATGTGAATAGATTTAAGAAAATCAACGATGAGCATGGACATGTGCAAGGGGATTTAGCATTAAAGGCCATTGCGAACTATTTAAAAGAATCTTGTATTGAAAAAAGTGATTTTATTGCTCGCTATGGTGGGGATGAATTTGTGATTGTGTATAAAGGAAATGATGTAGAAGGTTTGTGCCAAAGAATTCATGCGTATATAAAAAAACTATCTTTTCCCTTTGACTTAGATGTGAGTATTGGATGCGCACCATACCACAAAGATATACATAAATGGAATGATTGGTTTATTGAAGCTGATAAACAATTATATAATGAAAAGAAAAAATTGAAAGACCGGTGATCCGGTCTTTATTCATACTAAGCAATCGCTCGAATAGGAATGCCATCACAGTTTTCAATTTTAAGTTGGAAACAACTAAACCAAAATAATTCATCACCACATTGTTCTAAATGCGTGAGATTTTCTATATTCACAATATCTGTATCTTTAAATAACGCTTTGTGTCGTGTCAGATTTTCATCACACAGGGGGTCTTCTAATCCCATTACGTCAAAGCCAATGCCTTTGAAATTACTATTTAGAATGAATTCTAATACTGTGTTATCTATGCACGGGTAATCATTAAAATAGGTATCTAAATTCCAACGTTTATCCCAACCAAGATTAAAGAGAAGAAAATCAGCCAACTTGGCTTTATCTATATCGATTTTATCGATTGTGATGGCTTGTCCTTCTTTTAAATCTCTACAATCAACGACAAGAGCTTTGTCGATGAATTGTTCTGGGGAAAATTGATCTAAAGTCTTTTTGGTTCGTAAAAATATGGGCAGGTGGATCCATGTGTGTTCCTACATGAGAATACATTTGAAGGAGTGTTTCTTTAAAACCATCCTTTTCGTAGGTGCTTTTTGTGGTTAATTTTGGTGTTTCACTACCCGGAAAGACGGGCATATCTTCCGAAATAGTATGTGTTAAATCACTGCCTTTCATAATTTACCTCCAATTACTATTTAACCACATCTTTTATCTGTATTGTGTTAAAATGATAAGTACAGGTGATGAATTATGAAAAGAATACTATTATTAGGAGCTACAGGCTCTATCGGTTTACAAACAGTGGATGTGATTGAACAACATCCAGACCAATTTTGTCTAGTTGGTATTGCGGCTGGACATCAAGTGGATGTAATGCAGAAAATTATTGATAAACATCCAACCATTCAGGTAGCTGGTATTTCAGATGTTTCAAAGGCCAAAGAATTAAGTGGTGTTACTGTTTATAGTGGCAATGAAGCCATGGTTCAATGTATTGAAAACTGTGAATATGATTTGTTGGTGAATGCCGTTGTTGGATTTAGAGGATTAAAGCCTACATTAACATCTTTAAAAAAAGGAATTGATGTGGCATTGGCTAATAAAGAAAGCTTGGTTGCGGGCGGTGTTTTGGTACGTCAGGCATTGCAGGAAACAAACACCAAACTATATCCAATCGATTCAGAACATTCTGCCATCCTCCAATCCTTGCAGGGAAATCGTAGTGAAGATGTGAAACGTTTAATTATTACGGCAAGTGGCGGTAGTTTTAGAGATAAGACAAGGGATGAGTTAAGCGATGTAACAGTAGAACAGACTTTAAAACATCCAAACTGGAATATGGGAAAACGAATAACAGTGGATAGTGCAACAATGGTCAATAAAGGTTTTGAAGTGATTGAAGCACACTATTTATTTGATTTGCCATATGAAAAAATCGATACAGTGTTACATCGTCAAAGTATCGTGCATTCTATGGTTGAATACAATGACAACGCAATTATTGCACAACTTGGATCTGCGGATATGCGTTTACCAATTCAATATGCGTTATGTTATCCAGATCGTCCGGGGTTAAAGGAAGATCATCCTTTGGATATGACAAAAACAATGAATTTGAACTTTAAAGAAATGGATTATGTTCGTTATCCAATGTTGAAACTAGCCTATGAAATTGGTAAAAAAGAAGGAAATCTAGGTGCCGTATTTAATGGAGCGGATGAACAGGCAGTACAGCTGTTTTTGGATAAAAAGATTTCATTTTTACAAATTGAAGAAAGTATTGAACAAGCTTGTAAGCAGGCAAAATATATTGAAAATCCTACAATTGATCAATTAGAAGCAACGGATGCGTGGGCTCGAAAGTTTGTTGTTGAATATTGGGACTAGACCAATTGATATTTTGGGAGTAAAATAGTGGAATGGAATGGAGGGTTTGTCGTGAATAAAGCAAAGGTTTATTGTGTCGCAAGTGCTGTAGCAGTTTGTGTGGCTTCAAATCCAAATATGGATGTGCTTGCCAAACAAGTACAGCCAGTAAAATTAGAAGAAAAAGCCCAACAGACAATTACTGCAGATGATTTTATCAAACAATATTTGAGTACAAAAGAAATTGTTAAAGATAGTACAAATAAAGATGTAGAAAAATATACATTGATCACTAAGGTGGATGAAAAGAATTATTCCTTCGTATTAACAGGAGATCAATTGTTCAAAGTCTTGACTAAAGAAAATCAGGATCAAATCAAAACAGCTTATGAAACAGCATACGCAAATGCAGGTATGAAAAAAGCTGAAGGATGTAAATTAAGCGCATATGAAATTGTTGTAGCTGAGGCAAATACATTGGTTTTAAACGCTAAAACAGCTTTAGATACATCTTTAAAAGATGCACAAAGTTTAGATTCTACAATCTTTACTACAGATAGCTATGCCGCTTTAAAAACGGTGATGGATGAATCCAGCCTTTTGGTTCAATCAACAAGTTCAACTTTAGAACAACTTACACAAGAGTTAGTGAAACTGGATAATGCAAAAAAAGCATTGATCAATGTTTCTGGATTAAAAGCTATCGTAGATCAATCAAGTACATATGTAAAGGATAGCTATACCAATAGAAGCTTTACGGCATATGAAACAAGTTTGAATGAAGCTAAGCAAGTATTAGAAAATGGTGCAAGTACTGTTGAAGACATTGAAAAGGCACGGTCTGCTTTAAATGCGGCAGCTGCTTCCCTAGTTAAAAAAGCGGATTTCTCTAAATTGAATGAAAAAGTGCAGGAAGCTAGTGAAGTCTTAGAATCCAATAAGGATATGCTTGAAGAAGAGTCTTATAATAACTTCAAGAAAGAATTGGATGATTGTAGTCTTGTACTTTCAAATGATGAATCAACACAGGCAAAAGTGGATGAAACGCTAGCACATCTAAATGCATATTTAGACGATAATACAAACTTTGTATACAAGGTGGTTACTTTAGAAGAAAAGGTTGCACCAAAAGTAGAAACAAGTAATGAATTATTAGCGCAAACATCCGTTGTACAAGAACAGCCGCAAGTTGTGGCTCCAACTGTAGAAACAAAGAAGGTGGATGCCGCAAAAGTGGAAACGGTAGTCAAACAAGAGATTACAAGTACGGCAGCTGATAATTTCATTAAGACATATTTAACGAGTACAAGTGGAAATATCTTTACAAGCGCCAACAACTTGAATTATCAAAAGATTCTTTCTGCGATGCCTAGCTGGGTAAAATTATCTGCAACTGATAAAAATGCAGTGAATGCAGAATTGGTGAATAAAGTTGGTAAAAAGTATCAGCGTTTATTGCAGGAAGCACAAAAATTTAGTATGAATGCAGGAAAATATACGCCTGTAAATACATCAACAAACACAAATATGACGATTTATTCATGGTTATGTATGATGTCTTTAGCGGCATTAACATTTGCGCTAAAACGTTTAAGAAAACAAGATTAAGGGCTATGGCCCTTTTTTTCATGCTTAAAAATTGTTATAATAACGAAAGAAAGGCTTATAATTTTATGAAACAACAGAAATACAATTTTAAAGATCTAACTCTAGCATACTTTCAAAAAAAATCGAAATTGTATCGTGCAGGTGGATATAAATATGCCACTCCATTAAAACGGAATCTAAGAGATTACCAAAATCATTTCTTTGCGTTTTTGATGGATGTCAACATTTGCTTATTGCCTGTTTATATATGGGTTCTTGAGTTTTTATTAATTATGTGTGGATTGATTCCACCACACTTCTTTGATTTATTATTCTACTTAATGTTTGCCTTGTTATTTGTATCTAGTGTATTATTACTTGCGTTTTTTACAGCACGAACAAATGGGCAATCATTTGGATATGCCATCATGGATTTGAAATTGGTTCGTAGAAATAAAAAAGAGGCGATGCCAATCAATTTGATTTTGCGACAAGCATTGGGATTTGGTCTTCCTTTGATGATTTTAGGGTTCTTCTATCAAGTGCCGGGAGTCATTTTATGGTGGGTCATCAATGGTATTGTTGTCCTAATCACTCCAAACCAACAAACTCTATTTGATTTGATTTTTGGTTTGGTTCCTGTAAATGAACCAGATCAGGAAATTCGTTTTGAAACAAAGGTAGAACCAGCTTTAGTAAAAGTAGAGTTGGTTGTGACTCCAATCGATTTACATATTCGTTCAAACTACAGTGATGATGGTTATTATGATGTAGAAGAATTATTCAAACAAGCCAAAGAAAATCGCTTGGAAGTTATCTCAATCACAGACCACAACTGTGCAAGGGCAAATGCGGCAGCGGTTCGTTTTTCAAGTTTGTACAACATTCAATATATTCCAGGCGTGGAAGTGGATGCACAATATAAAAGAATGCGAGTACGTATTCTAGGTTATTATATTGACTGGACGAATGAAGCGTTTGAAGTGTTAGAACAAAATTCTTTGAAGCGTGAAAAAGATTTATCCATGGAGCGTGTTGAAAAATTCGAAAATTACTCAGACATTCGTATTGATGTAGATTCGTTAATTTCAAATTCTCGTTTCCAAACTATTACACCAGCAGAAATCACAAAGATGGTGTTCCATAACGAAAGAACGCGTTTATTGCCTTTTGTGAAGAAGTATATTGATAGTTGTGAAAGTGAGAGTGTTGCGATGTCTCGTTTTGAAACCGATGTATTTGGTAAGAATGGACCTTGTTATGTAAAGGCTAACTATCCGGATGCGAAAGCAGTAATTGATGCGATTCATAGTGCTGGAGGTATTGCGATTTTATCAAGCTGGCATTTAGATTATATTTCAGATGATGTTTTAGAAGAAATTGTGGATTTAGGTATGGATGGAGTGGAATGCTTCTCTAATGATATTCATGAACAAACGGTTGCGGCTGCCTTGAAAATTGTTCAGAAACGCAAATTATTCGTATCTTGTGGTAGTGATTATCATGGTCCTACAAAGCCAAAATATCATATGGGTGTTTCAAATTGTCCTGAAAAAGCTTTACCATTGGTAAAAATTTTGACAAAAGCTGCGAAATAAATTTGCTCAAAATACGTTGTATAGCGTATAATAAACAAGTCAATAAGCTTAGAAAAGAAGAGTATTTATATGGCGTACTAAAGAGAGCAGATGGTTTGGTGTGAATCTGCGTACAATATATAGAGAAGATGGTCTTGGAGCTTCTTTATCGATAGGTAGGTAAAGACGTATGCTGGCGTTAACAGCTTGAGGTGTGAAAACACAAACTAAGGTGGTACCACGAAGCTTTCGTCCTTGGATGAAGGCTTTTTTTATTTGTATGATAGGAGGAAATAAAGATGACACAAAAGAAAGAACCATTTTATTTAACAACGGCAATTGCGTATACATCAGGTAGACCTCACATTGGGAATACATATGAAATTATCTTGTCGGATGCGATTGCTCGTTTTAAAAGAGCACAAGGATATGATGTATTCTTTCAGACAGGTACAGATGAGCATGGTGTAAAAATTGAAGAAAAGGCAAAAGCTGCAGGTGTAAGTCCACAAGAATTCGTGGATGGTGTGGCTGCTCAAATTAAATCAAACTGGGATTTAATGAATACAAGCTATGATTATTTTGTGCGTACTACAGATGATTATCACGTAAAAGAAGTACAAAGCATTTTTAAACGTTTATATGATCAAGGAGATATCTATAAAGGAACATATGAAGGATGGTATTGTACGCCTTGTGAATCATTCTGGACAGAATCTCAATTGGTAGATGGATGTTGCCCAGATTGTGGTCGTCCAGTTAAGAAGGCAAAAGAAGAAGCCTACTTCTTTAATATGCAAAAGTATGCGGCTCGCTTAATTAAATACATTGAAGATCATCCTGATTTCATTCAACCAGAATCTCGTAAGAATGAAATGCTGAATAACTTCTTGCGTCCGGGATTACAAGATCTTTGTGTATCTCGTACATCATTTACATGGGGAGTTCCTGTTGACTTTGATCCAAAACACGTTGTATACGTTTGGATTGATGCATTAAGCAACTATATCACTACACTTGGCTATCATGCCAATGGTGAAAGTGATGAAAAGTTCAACAAATACTGGCCTGCAACACACATTATTGGTAAAGATATTTTACGTTTCCACACAATTTATTGGCCAATTATTTTAATGGCTTTGGATTTACCTTTACCTAAGAAAGTATTCGGGCATCCATGGTTGCTTACGGGAAGTGACAAAATGTCTAAATCAAAAGGTAATGTGATTTATGCCGAAGATTTAGTGGCTCACTTTGGTGTAGATGCTGTTCGTTATTACTGTTTACACGAAATGCCATTTGCGCAAGATGGAACGATTACTTGGGAATTAATGATTGAAAGAATTAATTCGGACTTGGCAAACATTTTAGGAAACTTAGTATCTCGTACAATTGCGATGTCAAATAAATATTTTGGTGGTTTAGTCAAAAATCCAAATGTATGTGAAGCAGTCGATGAAGAATTAAAAGCTTGTGCTTTAGAAACTAAGAAGAAAGTAGAAGCTAAGATGGAAGAACTTCGTGTTGGTGATGCATTAGATGAAGTATTCACATTGCTTCGTCGTACAAACAAGTACATTGATGAAACAATGCCTTGGGTACTTGCAAAAGATGAATCAAAACAAGATCGTTTAGCTACTGTTTTATATAACTTATTAGAATCTATTCGTATTTCAGCAGTATTATTACATTCATTCTTACCTGAAACTGCAGAAAAGATGTTTGCATATTTAAATACAAAAGTAACGGATTTAGATTCTTCTGAATCTTTTGGAAGCTTAGAAACAGATATTCATGTAGTTGAAAAGTGTGAACCATTGTTTGCGCGTATTGATGAAAAGAAATTTATGGAAGAGTTTAATAAAGAAAAAGAAGCAGCTAAAAAAGAAGAGCCTAAAAAAGAAGAAAAAGTAGAAGAAGTTACGATTGATGATTTTGCAAAACTACAATTCAAAGTAGGTACGATTTTGATGTGTGAACCACATCCAAAGGCAGATCGTTTATTGGTTGAACAAGTTGATTTGGGTGGTGAAGTCCGTCAAATCGTTAGTGGTATTGCGAAACACTACAAGCCAGAAGAATTGATTGGAAAACAAGTTGTCGTAGTGACAAACTTAAAACCAGTAAAATTACGTGGTGTAGAATCATATGGTATGATTTTGTGTGCTACAGATGACAAAGACTTGTCATTTGTCACTGTCGCAAAAGAAATGCCTAATGGTGTAACTGTTCGCTAATGAATGATAAACAAAAGGTTGTTTTTAAACAATTACAGCTGGCTGGACTTGGCATTGTCGTCTTTGTTTTTGGCTTGTTGTATCAAGAAAAAGCCATTTCCATTGTAGGAATCTGTATCTTGATCTTTGGCTTACTAAGAACCTATTACATTAAAAAAATAATTGAAAAACTAGATGAGTAAATAATTGCTCATCTTTTCTTGTATATTAAGATTTTGGTTTCGGAACAGAGAAATACGACATGTGAAATGGTATTAAAACATCACAATCTAATAGTGATAAAGTTTCAATTGGAATGTTTGAATGATAAGTTGTGTCCATAATTGAAGTATAGAATGAAACCCTTCC
>ERZ827126.1348-NODE-1348-length-23262-cov-3.385186_pt1 | contig 23262 bp, 17 predicted proteins | sample MGYA00519780_ERZ827126 | MGnify/ENA primary metagenome ERZ827126 (study PRJEB31778, sample SAMEA3449262) | human gut metagenome | biome: human gut; feature: human-associated habitat; material: faeces | place: United Kingdom | collected 2010/2012 ...
TCATACGAAGTGTTGTAGATTTACCACAACCTGAAGGTCCTACGAAGATGATGAATTCTTTATCTTCGATTTCAAGGTTGAAATCTTTAACTGCTTCAAAACCATTTGGATATTTTTTTGTAATATGCTGTAATGATAAACTTGCCATTGTTCTCTTCCTCCTAATTGTTACGTTTTCACGCTTATGTTTCGTTTTCCACGCTTGTTCTGCTGTTTTAAACGTTTTTGTCTCGTTTTCAACTGCTATCAGTATACCACTGACCACACACATTTTTCCATAGGTCAATTAAACAAAGATTATCACAAGTCTTAGTTAGCCTCTCCAACGAAAATTTCGCCATTGTCATTCTGCCGAATTTCCCTTCTTCAAAATATGCACATTGCACAATTTCAATTGGTAAGACCTGTTTCAAAGCAAGTTTTCGCATTTTTTTCTTGTAAAATTCCAATTTTTTTCTTCTTTACAGAAATCTTTTTCTTTCTTATACTATTTTAAGATAACAATGTAAATCTATGTTATTATGTTATGAAATTGGCAAAAACAGAAAGCGCACCAACACTTATGCACGAAAGGAAAATTACTATGTTTCGATTAATGGGATGTATCTATAAAGACGCACGTATTTTAAAAAGCACGGTTATCTGTGATGAATCAGCTTCAAGCAGAACTCATAAAATTTTCTCCGGACTCAATTTTATCTGTCTGGAATTTGACCTTGAAAAACCAATCTGGCTCGAATCCAACATCACAGATTTTCAGCATCATTCAAAAACCCGCTTTACGCAGGATAACTTCATTGAGGAACTTGATTTTGACTATCTCTCCATTGAAGTAATTGAAGAGGGCTAACTCAGGACAATTCATTAGAAGAGAGATAATTTATTAATTAAAGTCAGACCAGTTCTCTTACGACCAAAAACAGGGACACATCGCTTTCGATATGCCCCTGCCCTTTTCTCCTAAATGAAATCTATTCTAACTTAAAAACTCTTTAATCACATCTTTTACAATCTTCTCCTCCTCTTCATCTAAAAGATGCCGATAGCGTTCATCCGTAAGCGCAGCTTCCCGAATCCTCGCTTCCACCTGTTCCATTTTCTGCTGCTGACTCCGTACCGCAGACGGACTCTCCCTGCCTCCGTTTCTTGCCCGCTCTTTCTGCGCTCGTAAAAGTTCTTCCCTGAGCTTCTGCTCCTGCTGTCTCGCCTTACTGCGCGCCTTCCTGCTCATTTTTTTTGCAGCAGCCTTTTTCGCCTCATTTGCAATGGGCGGTTCTATCTTCACAATTCTGCCTGCCGAATCCTTTTCATTTTCCATATAATCCAGCAGATTCGTCTCTATCATCTCCTCCTGATAGGCAATAGAAAAAATCAGGCGCAGCATTCCATTTACTGCACCAAGCACCACAGTTGTTCCAATCAGCCCCTCCATAGCCGGCATGAAACTTTTCACAAACGGAAACGAAAGTGTCATAATGCCTGTCCCTCTCACCTGCCATACGCCAACTGCAGATACAAAAAAAGAGAGAACAAAAGCTGTCCAGGAAAATCCCTTTAGCATTCTTACGGAAATCTTCCCAATCTTTCGTTCTCTCAGCCGTCTTGCCATATAAACCGACGGATTGTGTATCGTTATGTGATTCTGCGTATCCCTCTGAAATTCCTGCAGATACGCCTGCAGCCATCTGTTCTTGACCTTTGGAATCTGCTGTAAATCCTTTAAGACTCCACGGTTGCTTTTGTAAACCACCAGCATGGTGATAATACTTACCAGCTCAAAAAGCCAGATTCCGTAATAAAACAATTCCACAGACAACCCTCCTAGTCCGATGCACTTCTTCTGCATCTTTATGAGACCATTATATAGCAGAGCTGTCTGTTTGAAAACAAAAATCGTACGACAAATTCAGTCATCCATGCCTCGAATTTTGTCACACCCACCAGACAAAGCGGACATTCGTAATCCGCTTATCTGCGTTCAAATTTCAGTTTTACAGCATGAGAAGCAGTTCCTCTACCAGTTTGACAGAATGTAAAATTGCCTGTTTTTCAAAAGTCGGATAATCCACCTGTGCGCTGTCATCTGCTTTGTCAGAAATCGCCCGGATAATCAGGTATGGTATTTTATTTAAATGCGCTGCCTGTCCGACTGCTGTTCCTTCCATCTCTGTACACCAGCCATTGGTTCTCTCAATAATCTGATTTTTCAGAGCCTTATCTGCCACAAACTGGTCACCACTTACGACTCTTCCCTCAAATACACTGATTTCCGGATTTACTTTCTCGCAGGCTGTCTTTGCCAGTTTTCGTAAAGTTTCATCTGCCGGGAAAGCATGAACATCCATACGCGGAACTTGTCCAATCGGATACCCAAATTCTGTTGCATCCATGTCATGATACATCGTGTCTGTGGAAAGTACAATATCTCCAATGTTGATTTCTGCTTTTAAAGAACCTGCGATTCCGGTATTAATAACTGCATCCACCTGATAATCATCTGCTAAAATCTGTACACAGATTCCGGCATTTACTTTTCCGATTCCAGAACGAACCACAACAACTTCTTTTTTATTTAATGTTCCATGGAAAAATTCCATTGCAGCTTTTTCCTTTACCGTTACATCCTTCATCTGCTCTTTTAACATTGCTACTTCTTCTTCCATAGCACCGATAATTCCAATACGATTCATTTTAACTCTATCTCCTTTATCTTAGCCTTTTTGCTATTCCCATCATAACACACTTGCAAATAAGGTACAATTCTTAATCCTTAACTTAAAAAAGGATGCAGACTTTTTCGCTCTGCATCCTTTTTCCTAATTTTCATCCTTACCTTTTCTATTCTTTCTTTTCAGATAAGTGTTCTGCCTCATCCTCCTCTTTTTCCCGCTTCGAGTTTATCACAGAGGCAATTCCATGCAGAATCACTGCTGCTAAAATTGCTCCTCCTGCCAGAATTTTCCCATAAACTCCAGTCAGCACAAGTGCAATCCCTCCGACTTTTGGAATCGAATAAGCAACCTTTCCAATAAAATTATCATACGGCGCCGGGTTCATATCTTTTGTTGCATTAGCATCACCTTTTGTGATAAATTCACCCATCAGTACACGATTTTCCACAACGCGGTGCGTAATAATAGAAGCCGCATCCTTTGTTCCATAAAATGCAATCACATCATCTACCTGAACATCCTTTGGCTCCATCTCTTTAATATAAACCAGACTTCCTGTTGGAATCGCCGGCTCCATACTTCCACTGATTACTGTATAAACATGATAATGAAATGCTTTTGGTACGGTAAGCGGCAGGCAGATTACAATTAATAGAATTAATAAAGCAGTGCCCAGTGCACTGCACACAGCAGCCACTGGGCTTTTTTTTGTTTTTTTTGTATTCAAGACCAATAAGTCCTTTCGTCATGTTGTGTGCTTATTTCTTTTTAGCCATGTATTTCTTTAATAATACACCCATTCCGGCAAGTACTGCAACCCCACAGATGCCAATCGCAACACCTGCTGCAACAGGAAAGCCTTTTTTCACTTTCCCCTGATTTATATCTGCGTCTCTGGAAAGAGGAGTCTCATCTTCGTCTAAATCCTGAATCTCCTGTGTTCCCTGTGGAGTCTGGTCTTCTTCAATTGTCTGGGTATCCTGAGTACTATCTGTTCCTGCGTCTGTATCAGTCGTTGTATCGGCATCTGTTGTTCCTGCCGTTCCGTCGTCCGTATCAGTCGTTGTACCGGCATCTGTGCCTGTTCCGGTTCCTGTCGTTGTACCAGTTCCTGTTCCCGTTGTGCCCGTACCGGTTGTACCTGTACCCGTTGTGCCTGTACCAGTCGTTCCTGTTGTCGTTCCTGTTGTTGTTCCTGCGGATGTCGTAGCCGGTACTGTAATTGTTTCCACATTTGTTGTTCCCGGAACAACTGTCGTTACAGTTGTTGTCTCTCCCGGAATCGTTACAACCGTTGTACCGATTGGAGTATAACGGAAGGTAAATACATTTTCTGCGGAATTTTCTGATAACGTCTTTGTGAGCGCTAATGCCTGAGGAGTATATCCTTCCACATACTGATAAGCAACTACCGGTTTGTCACCCACATTTCCATAATAGGTATTGCTTGCAAGCAGTTCCTTTCCATCTACATCCTGATAATTGACTGTATAAGCAACCTGATTTCCTTTGATTCCATAAGCAACTACATAATCGGCATCGCCTTTTACCGTAACACTGTATCTCGAAGCTTCTAATTCATCGGTTTCACTGTTATCACGTCCACTCTTACGAAGACCTTTTACATAATATTTATCGCTGTTATTTAACGTTACCACACCATCTTTCTGTACATCGAAAGATACGAAAGCTCCGTATTTTAGATTGCTCATCACAATCTTACCTGCTCCGTCTGCAAATGTACCTTGATTTCCGGCATAGAATGTAACGGTATAAGTATATTCGTCATCTGCGAAAACAGAAAGCAGAGAACACTGAAACATCATGCAGAAAGCCACTACAAAAGTTAAAATCTGTCTTAACTTCTTCACTGTCCTCACTCCCCTTTCTCATCCTCGCGACGTCTCTTTACTGCTAAAACCGCGATAATCAATACCACAATTCCACTCACCAGTGCAATCGCACTAAACAATAATGCATGCATGGTATCACCGGTCTTTGGACTTGTCACCGCTGTTTTTCGGATTGTCGAAGATTTTCCGGTCATTGTCTTTTTGACTACTTTATTTTCACCCTTTTCCACTTTTGTCTTTTTGGAAACTTTTTCAACTGCAAAATTTAACTGTAATTTTGCAAGTGTATTCTGATATGCATTTCCCTGGGTTTCACCCTCAAGTCCGACTTCTAATTCAACTGTTCCTGTTTCATTCTTATCCAGACGATCCAGATAGAAATAATCTTCCATGGAATTTGTTGCCTGATGAAGACCTTCTTCTCCGCTTTTCTTATCCTCTCCACCTACCGTATCACTGTCATAAAGTACGGTTTCTTCACCGGAAACATCTTTATAAGAAAGTTTATAAGTATAAGCTCCATTCTCCGCCTGACTCTCATCTTCCAGACTCTTCAGGATTTCATTGGACATATACCAGTCTGTCTGAATACTCTCTGAGTTTCTAATTTTCACACCAATTTTCATGGTATCACCAGGAAGCATTCCATAAACTTCTTCTGCGATCTCTTTTGAGCTAAAGTTACTGTTTAGCTTATCATTCTTAAAATCTACCGTCCAGTCTTTACTGCTTGTAATCTCTTCTGCTTTCGCAGTTGTTACCGTGCCAAATGTCATAACAGCCGCCATGACCAGGCACAAAATATTCTTTTTTAACATATCGTGCACCTCCTGTGGCTACTGTAAGCTGATACTGTTTCCGTCTTCTGAGACTGTCACATCAATCCCCCATGCACTCTTGATTGCATCCTGTGCATTGTGGGTCTGTACGGCATCGGCTTCTGCATCAATCGTAAAATGATATCCATCGTATTCATAAATGGTTTTGATGGTCTTCTTGCCCTCTTCTTCGGAAACCACCTGTTCCTTTACCTTTGTTCCGATAGAAGGGTCAACTGTTAATGTATCACTAATTGCCGGAGTACGTTCTCCTGCCGGCAAAAGCCTGGTATAATAAAGTACGGTACGTTCTCTTGTTGTTGCACTCTCATCAATCACCCAACCATTGTCTGTGAGCAGGTTTAAATCAATCAAATCCGGAGAAAGTCTGGTATTTTTATTTCCGTCTGCGTCAGTCCAGCTCTTTGTAAGAATGACCCTTACAAATGTATCAATCGAACCGCTGTTTTGTACGGTTAAGGCTTCGTCGTAAGCTTTTCCAAGCGCAAATTTCTCATCTTTTCCAACCAGATTTTTAAGAAGTTCTCCATGTTCTTCCATCCACTGATTATCCTTGTCGTAATCTCTCTTACTGATTATTTCACCATTTTCTAGAAGGCTGACACCAATCTTGGAAACCTCTGCCTGCACTGCATAATTCTCACTGTAATAAGTCAGTGCCGCTCTTGTACTTCCCACGGTACTGCCAAGAATTAAAAGTCCGGCCACCGCAAACAGGAAAACGGGCTTTACAGAAAAGGATTTTTTCTTCTTTTTCATTACTCACCCACCTCCTCAGTCTGCGCAACATCTGCTTTCTTTGTCCAGTCTGCACCTGGATTTCCCTCTGCGTCTAAGATAACAGGTGTACATTCTGAAACAACAATTACATTAAAATCTTTTGGAAGGTTCATGTTACTGATTTTTACCAATAATTCTTCGCTCTTTGCCCCAGGTGCTATAACATCAGAATAGTAATAATATCCGTCATCCCCCGGCGTCCATTTTCCACTCTCATCGGAGTAGACCAGTTCTTCCTGATACTGGCTTCCGGCAAATACTTTTACTCTTACATAACATTCGTAATCACCGGTATTTTCAATTTTGATATGCTTCGTCCAATCACTGACCTCTTCATCCGGAATAACCTCGGTAAATCCAAGACTTAATTCCTGTCCACCTTGTGCTGTTACATAAGTGGTAAAGTAAGCCATGGCACTTCCTACAGAAAGCCCTGCGGTAAGTGTAAGAGCTGCAGCAGTCAGACAAAGCGTTTTCTTATTCAACTTTTTCTTCATTGCTTAACCCCTCCCCTTATTCCTGTGCCTGTGTACTGTCCGTTTGCTGTTCCCAGTCCCAGACACCATCTTCGGCTGACTGTTTCTGGTCATCTGCTGTTTTCTCATTTGGAGTAAATTCAAAATGATTGACAACACTTGAACCTCCGTTTAATTTACCATCATACTGATTTTCAAATGCTGTGGAAACCATTTCATCCGCTACGATTTGAGTGGTCTGCTCTGCCTCTCCTGTTGCCTCATAACTTGAACCACTGTAAACTTCGGTTACCGTTATATTTGCGCCCGCCGGAAGTTCCTTTATCACAACACTCTTTGTGCCTGTTCCATCAAATACCATGGAAACTACATCACTGTAAACGATTTCTCCATTTACTTCTGCTTCAATATCAAATACAAACGAAGCACCTTTCATTGTCTCATTATAAGAAGTTAAAGTTTTATCGATTTCAAGGTCACCATATCGTTCCTGTTGGTCTGGTTTTAATCCTGTTGATGTATCATAAAGCCACTCGTCGCTTCCGGTTACATAATACTGATTATTCGGCAGGGAAATCAGATACGGTGTAAAACTGTAAGTATAATATGGAGACTGCACTTCTTCTGCCTCTACCAGATACATTCCGACTGAAAGCCCATCCACACTGCCCTTGCCTCCAATCAGATTATCAGAAGCTGTTGCCTCTGTCTGGTTTTCTTCTACTGCCTTCACTGCACTCTTGGCTTTCTCTTCCCATTCTTGTGCTGTTGTCTTACTGCTGATGGAATCCAGCTTCAATTCCTCAAATCCGGCTAAGGCCTGATACTCTCCATATTGATTCACATCTGCTACCTTATACATGCGAACCGGAATTGTCATATTCTCCCCTGAAAGTTCCGGATAAACCGCATCCAGCTCAAATTTCACAGAACACTGCCGGTCAGTTTCAATACTGATAGCAGCCTGAACTTTGGACATTACTACGGTGGAAAGTGTCAACACCAGAGCCAGAGCCAATGCGCTTCCTTTTTTTAGTTTTTTCTTCATCTTCACATTTCCTCCCCTCTGATAACAGATAAGTAACTATCCTGTACTGAAAAGTCTTTCTTGTTCTTTCTTATTTTTTTTATTCTTTTTTGTGTTTCTTCTTTCCAGGTTTAATCAGGAACTTCATCAAAAGTATTACAAGTAAAGTTACCGATAATCCAAGTATCAGATAAATCATGTAGTAATTCTGAATTGATTTCAACATGGATTCTGCGGCTGTAGATTCTATCTCTTCCTCTCCGTTATACGGTACTCTTGTGCCACGGACTAAAAGTCTGTGAGAGTTTACACCGTACGGCGTACAGGTAAATAGCGTTACATAATCCTGACCCTCTTCAATCTGGAGAGCCTTTTGAAGCGTCTCATTGTCATCCTTATCCACCATATCTAAAATCTGGTCAACCTGATAAGCAAGCGTTTCATCCAAAACGTGAATGTAAAACATGTCTCCACGTTCTAACTGGTCAATATCGGTAAACAATCTGGCACTCGGCAAACCCCTGTGCGCTGCCAGTACGCTGTGTGTGCTCTCCCCACCGATTGGAAGCTTGGTTCCATTTAAGTGACCGATTCCTGTCTGAAGCACATCATCCGCTGTTCCATGATAAATGGACAGCTTTACATTAATCTTTGGAATGGATACATATCCCATGACACCGTCATTTCCCACATTTAAAATCTGCCAGTATTCGGTATTTTTAATATCGTCTCCATTTTCTCCAAAAACATCACCAAATATATTGTTATGGATAATCGTATCATTAAAAGCATTCGCTTTTTCCCATTCCTTTGTAAAATCCTCTTCTGCCATCTTTCCGATTAACTCTTCATAAGATGAAATCAATTGATTCTGCCGGTATGTATTCCACTGGTTAGAAACTGTCGGATAAATCAAGATTGCAAATCCCAGCAGGAACATTAAGCCAAACAAAATACCTGAAATTTTTCTCTTCATAATACATCCCTACTGTTCCTTTGATTTTCTCTTCTTATCATAACAATAAAGTATAAGGATAAAGACTCCTGTTACTGCCAGTCCGATAACTACCCACAACCCATAATTAGTATGGAGACTGACTCCTCCAAGTGGTGTGGACGCCTCTTCTATATCGGCTGTCTTGTAATCTACTCTGTGTCCTCGAACCAGAAGTCTGTGGCTGTTCACTCCATAAGGAGTACAGGTAAGAAGTGTTACCAAATCTTTCTCTTCCTCTACTGCTAAATCGTCCGTTTCTTTTGGTTCAACGACTGAAATTTTATCTACTTCATAGCAAAGCACGTCATCTAATATATAGAGAAGAAAATGGTCTCCCTCTTCGAGTTTATCAAGGTCTGTAAAAAGTGTAGCACTCGGAAGTCCTCTGTGTGCAGAAATTACTGCATGTGTTCCTTTGCCTCCAACCGGAAGTGAACTTCCTTCAAGATGACCGGCTGCTTTCTGAAGCACCTCGTCTTCTGTTGTATGATAGATGGGAATTTTAATATTAATCTTAGGCACTTCTATATATCCCATCATACCATCACCACTAAGGTTCAAACAAGAAAAATAATTAGAATTTTCTCCATCGGAAGCCTCTGCGACTGCAAAAGAATCCGGAAGGACAGATGGCTGAAGAGAATCATTATATGCATCGGCATTTTCCCATTCCTGCTCATAATTAATTTCTCCATCTTTTTCTTTCTGCGCAACAACTTCTTCATAACCGGATATCAGCTGCTTCTGCCTGTGATTGTTCCACTGATTTGCAACCAAGGGATACAACAGCAAGGACAAACCGGCTAAAAATATAATTATAATCAATATCGTAGTAACTTTTTTCTTCATCCGGGCTCTCCTTATTGTTGTATTTTTTGTCAGGTTTCAATTTTCTGTGAAATGAAAAACCAAGGCGGGCGAGCCGCCCTGGTTTTTTCACAAAATAGGCATTTCAATTGTTACTTATTCTATTTCATTATTTAGCAGATTTTTTGCGAGTTGCGAAGAATAAACCTGCTGCTGCAATCATAACTACACAACCACCGATTGTGAAGATTGTAGTACCGATACCACCTGTGGATGGTAAGTTGGAAATCTTGGTGTTGACGATTTCAACTTTTTCAACTGTTCCGATTGCCGGTGTATCATCAGTTACTGTGAAAGTAGATCTTACAGTATGGTCGTCGCCGGAAATAGTAGCACCATTTACAGAAATAGACCAAGCTGTTAATTTACCTGTTGTTTCGTCGATTGTAGCATCAATTACGATTGTGTATACGGTATCATTTAATGTGTATCCGTTAGGAGCTTTTGTTTCTTTTAAGTAATAAGTACCGGCTTTAAGACCTGTCATGGTCATCTGGCCATTTGCATCTGTTACTACAACACCATTAAACTGTTTGTTTTCCGGATATGCTGTTCCATATACAGTTTCAAGATCGGCATCTGTGTATAAAGTAAATTCTGCGCCGGCAAGTTTTACTTTCTGTTCGCTGGAAGTTGTTCCAACTTTTGTGATGAGTTCATTTGTTAAAGAACCATCTGCTGTTCCGTCAATATCAAATGTGTAAGTATAAGTTTTGTCGTTAGAAGAACCATCTTTGCCATCTACTTTAGAGTCTTTTGTAAAGTTTAAAGTAGCGTCGTTGACATTTGCTACACCATTTAATGCTGCATCCTGATTTACTGTTGCCGCATAAGTTACAACTAATGCTTTGCTCTGATACTGATTCAGTGTATATGCATTATTTACAACAAAATCAACTGTAATTTCATTCTTTGCTTCATTTACTGTTAATTTGTAATCTGTTCCTGCTGTTAATTCTTTACCGTCTGCTGTAACTTTCAGGCTGTTTTCTTTATAAGTTAAGCCGTTTAATTTATCCACGATGTTGAACTTCGGATAATTTCCACCGTAGTAAGGAATTGTTGTTGAAAGTTCATAATTTACTGTATCACCAATGTTTACTGTGTTACCCTTAACTTTGTTTTCGCCTTCAACGATTTTTTTGTCTAAATCAGGAGTATCACTTACTTTAGCCCATGCATTTTCTGTATCTGTAACATCTACTTCGTTGAAATCCATTGCTGTTTTTCCATCTTTGTTTTTGTATACTACAGAAACTACCAATGGGTTATAAATTTTATTTTCAGCGCCTGAGATAACAACTAAATAAGAACCTACAGGAACTTCTGCTGTATAAGTTGTTCCTGATTTAGTCATATCATACTCTGTGCCTGCAACTTTTTTCGCATCGATAATGTCAGCGAGCTGATCAGAGTCTACCTTAATATCATCAGCAGTTACATCTGTAATAATAGTTGGATATAAAGATTCATATCCTGAGAACTTTCCACCATTCTCATATTTTGCTTTGATAATCTGGTAAGCTTTTACTGTAACGCCAGTTTCTTCTACGCCACTTACTGTAATTGTTCCTTTATCGGATGCTGTTCCTGTTGCTGCATTTCCTTCGGTTTTTCCATTTGCTGCAAATGTCGGAATACTCATAGCGAGTACCATTACCATTGCCAATACCATTGATAACATTTTTTTAAGTTTACTCATACTCTCTCTCCTTTTCTTTTTAGGATTTCCCTTACTTAATTATTAGTTTCTTTTGTTACTTGGTTTCCCCTTTACTTTTGCGATTTGGAAGTCGCTGAAACCATAATCTCATTTTGTTATTTATTCAGCACCTCCTTGGATTTGTTTTTATATAAGATTAGTGCCGCAGCCATCATAAGCAATGCGCCTCCAATCGTATATCGATAAATACCAGAACCGCCGGTGCTTGGAAGTTCGTATACCACCTGATTCTTGATTGTTAATACGTTCTTCTCATCTGTGGTTAAAAACCACAGATCCGGTTCCTGAGTAAGTGGATTACCTGCCATATCTGTTAAAATAACCTCACCCTTTTCCTGTTTGAAGTAAATTTTATTACCTAAAGGCAAGTAACCTGTTGGAGCTTTTGTTTCTTCAAGATAATATTCTCCCGGTTCTAACCCTTTGAGTTCTATCTCATTTGCTCCATTTTTAACGGTTAAAACATCTCCCAATTTTTGATAAGCGTTACCATCTTTCTTATACAGCTGGAATTCTGCTCCATCTAATTTTAAGTCTGTATTATTTTCTGAGACTTTCATCAAATCAAGGTCTGCTGTTTCTTCCTGATAGGTATTAGTAAGTTCTACTTCTGCATCCTGACCGTCTGTCACTGTATAATTACCTGTTGCAAACATTGCCCATTGTTTTGATTTATCAAAGTGCATAATGTTTTCACCGTCGTAAGTAATCTCTCCGTCTCGGAATGTCAATGTGGAACTAATCTTATCTACTCCACTAAAGAAATAACAAGTCTCTAAAACTGCTGTTGGTGAAAATTTCATTCCATCTTTGCTGGAAATCAAATCAACAATCGCCATTCTTGCTTTGATACTTGCCGGCTGTCTGGTCCAAACAAAATATCCTTCATTTGAGGTTAATTTCGCAACAATTAAATTTACTTCTCCAACTGGATAATCCTGAGCGGAGCATGTTGTTGTTTTTATTGTTGAAGTATATTCAATTGTCGCCTGCTTAACTGTCACATCTGCACTGTCTCCATTTGAACCATTAATTGATGGCGTTACCTGATATCCATCTTTTTTATAATTAGACTCGACAACTCTGTAAGTTCCTGTTGAACAATTTTCCAATTTCCATGTGTAAACCCAGTTTGTATCTTTCCCTGTCAGATTTTCGTCCAGCTTATCTGCATCCATTGTAAGCGTTCTTGTATCACTTCCATTTGTTACGGTTATCTGATACGCAGGACTTGCTTTTGCCAGCTCTCTGATCTGCGCTTTTGTTAAACCATTAAATCTCTTAGTCACTTCAATAAATGGAGCATCCGGCTCATCCAGTTCTTTTATTTTGTTTGCAATTGTTACTTGAGCATCTTTTTTCAATTCTATTTTTCCATCTGCAACTCTTTGCTCTTCTACATTTTCGTCTGCTGTTTTAATGTCCGATTTTTCACAATTGCTGACAGATTTTTCAGGCTCTAAATATTTTGTTTTATCCAGATTCTCTTCTTCTACCAGAAAACTTGTTTCGGAAAGAATCTGTGTAACAATTACTGTATAACCTGCCGGTACTCCAGTAACAATTCCATTTTCATCTGTTTTGCCACAAACAACACTCTTACTGCCATTTGATTCCAATTCTCCATCTTTGTAGTAATAATAATTTCCTTCCCCATCTTTAAGATAGTAATCACCACTTGCATAAGGCACTAACGTTTGATTAGCCTCATTATTAGATAGTTGAATCTTAAATGAAAAGGTATCGTTTGTTACCTGTCCATCTCTCATCTGCTTTGTAATCCGAAGTTCACGGCTGTTATATGCAGAACAATTATTTACACAAACTACTGTCGGTCTTTCTTCTACTGTCTTTTTATCTGTTTTAACATCCGAAATCGTTCCACTAAGCTGTGCATTTTCATCAAATGCTTTATACTCAACGCCATTAATAATAACCTTATCATATTGCTGAGCATTCACTCCAACCTCTATTACATAATACTTTCGGTTAGCTTTCAGTCCGCTAAATATTGCTGACTCATATGGTTTTAGATAAAATACCTTTTTATATTTCGTATCATTAAATGTTACATCCTGGAACTTAACTTTTTCTGTTGAATCTTTATACGTTGCACTATCTAATAATTCATACTCGTCATCGTAATACGTTTCATTTCCTTTTGGATCTGTTGATTTAATTTTCTGTGCATAGACCTGGAAAGCAAATTTTACATTGCTGTATTTTTCTTTATCTGTGTTTTCCAGCTCTTTTCTAACTTCCACCTGACCTTCCGGAATAACCTGAAGATTAAATTTCATGTGAAGATTAGATGCACCTGCACCACGTTCCATGTAGAACATTTTAAAGGAATGGAGAGTATAATCTTTCAATGTGTCGTCATCAAAACATGCTTCTATTTCTTTATCACTGGTTTTACTCGTCCACTTATTTCCATTCGGAAGCTTTTTAGCATCTTGGAAAAGTTTTTTAATCGTTGTCTTATATTTTTTTGGTGTACCTCCTTTAATACAATCATACCAGCTTACCTCTCCTGTATTAAAATTAATACTGCCGGAGTGAGCATCATGAACACCACCAATATCAAGCACCAAGACGTCGTCGATATAAATCCATAAGTCATCATCCCCATTGAATTCATATATCATCGGGTCTTTTTGACCACTAACCTGTTTAGAAGCTATTTTACCATCTTTTGGCTGAAAAAAACTTGCGCCCATATACATCCCAAAGTAATAATTATTTCCATTTGTTTTATAAAGTGTTTTTCCTTTTGCACTATCTGAATCTGATAAAACACTACCATTTTCATCATATTCATTTTTATTAGTTGATACGTTTTGACTATTAATTGTGTTATACGGCATAAAGTTTCCACGTTTATAATAATACTGATTTTCATTACTTGGTGTACCCAGTGCATTGTATACGGTAAAATTTGTATTGTTTCCTAAATATGCATAATTCTGAAAACTACTGTATTCATAATAACCTGTGCTGTTATAGATATCTTTTCGGAATAAATGATCTACTTCCGTTCCTCCGCTAAAAAGACTCGCCAAACTTTCATTAGCAGTTCCGGGAATTGCTGAACCCGTAGAATTCTGACCTGTAATACAGGTATTTCTTCCTGTTGTAATTGGATAGCCATCTGTGCCTAACACATTTTTTAAAAGACCTTTTTTAATACTTCCTGACTGATTGTTATTATTCTGCCAGTTTCCATTATTCCACGTTCCGGCACAATAGCCTCCTCCTAAATCTATCCAGGTACTACTATCCAAAGCTTTTATCTTATATTTGTTAGAATCCTTACCTTCCATATCAATCATTCGCATTGTAATACCCGCTTGAGTATGGCTGACTGTTTCAACTTTATCCAACCCGGATTCTTCATCGCGAGCATACCAGGCTAACACGTAATTAGAAAAACTATCTGTTATAAATTCTGCCTTTGTAACTTTTGTTCCACTGGTTGTCTGTATGTTTGCTTCTTTCTTTTCATCAGCCACCATATCGACAACCTGTTTTACTGCTCCATTCTTATCTTCTTCAAGATGAATAACTGTAACATCAAGGTCTGATTTTTCTGTATCAACATCTTCCGGTGATACTCCTTTTTTATACTTCATCGTAACCTTGACATTTCCATCCGGCTCAATTTTATTTCCATCTTTATCTGTGAGTGTAATGTCATAAGCCAGAAATCCTGCTATAGAGTACTCTTCGTCCTCTGCCTTCTGATTTAATTTTTCCTCTACCTCAGTATATTCTGTCGTATCTTTTTGAACCGATGTTACACTTAAGGTTGTTCCTTCTGGAATTGCACCTTCTTTTTCCTCTGTAATATTAATTGTTACCTCTTCATCTTCGTATGTAAGTATAGGTTTGGTTTCTTTTATTTCAGTTTCAGCTTTTGCTGTCTTTTCTGTTTTTGTCTCTTCTTTTACTTCCTCTTTAATTTCTTCTTTCGGCTCTTCAACTATCCTTTCTTCTGCCTCAGCCGTTTCTTTTACATAACATCCATAAACTCCGGACTTTTCAGCTTTTAATAGCACCTTATTAACTGCATTTTTTTCCTGATTCAAACTAACATCGGAATAGATATATTCATCAATATTATCTATACTCTTTCCTTCCGCTTTCAGAGCTTCCTCTAAGTCCGTTTTTGATGTTATATTTAAAATTTCATCGGATTCTTTTTTATTTTCTTCGGTTGCTTTGTCCAGATAGAAAACATTTACTTTCTTCGTATCTTCTGTCTGAATATTGGTATTGTTTTCTTCAATTGTAATGGTAACCGGTTTGTTTGGATTCTGATTTTCACCGTTTACTTTAAAATTAATTTCATAAAACTGATAATTTCCAAGCTTTTCTGTTTCCGGAAGATTTTTTCCGATTAACGCTTTTACATGTTCCTGAGTTTCGGCATCCAGTTCTTTTACTTCCATCACAATGTCTGAGGTGACTGCTTCAAATGCACCTTCCGGAAGATTTGCGATAACGCTTGTAAGCACATTTCCGTTTTCATCCTGAAATTCATGTCTGATTTCAGTTGCTTCAGACTGTACACCTTCTTTAGAAACAGTTTCTTCAGAAATGGTCTCTTCTGCAACTGTTTCTTTTTCCACTTCCGGTACTGTTTCTTTCGGTATTGTTTCTTTCGGTGTACTTAGCTCTTCGTTAATTTCTTCTGCCTGCGTCTCTTCCGTTGTCGTTGTTTCTGTACTTTGTGTTTCAGGTTCCTGACTTGCCATGGATTCAGAAGAGGTTTCACCTATCAGACCACCTTCTGCCATAGTAGACATGCTGGTTGTCAGCATCAGAACCATGCAAAGCACAAACGCCAGAATTTTTTTACTTTTCTCACTTTTCATGGCTTCCTCCTTCTACTATCTCATCCTCGTCTTCAGTTACTGCACCATCTATTAACTTCAATAATTCTAAGGCACTGCGAAAATATTGTTCCTGTTTTGTTTCTGCCCATAATACACTTCCCTGCCAGGTTGAGTTCTGACATTCATTAATCTTTACGATAAATGTTTTGGTCTGTTTTTTCTTAGCCACAATATCTTCGCCTCCTTTCTTTTCTCAAATTAAATCATTAAATATTCTATGTTTTTTTACTATGCGGTTATTATAGCGTATTGCCCATTACAAAAAGCATTACACCTTATTTTTTTATTAAATTTTTCCATAAAAAAACATTACCATACATCTGCTGGTAATGTTTTTTTCTTTCGTACCTTAAAAACTTGAAGTATTGTTGATAATTTTAACCAAATCCAGTGCACTGGAAAACTCATAACTTTCTTCTGATTCCATTAAAACAATTTCGCCCTGCCAGGTTGCATTCTGTCGATACTGAACGCACACCAGAAATGTTCCCTTTGTGCCTTTTTGTTCTAATACATCTTTAGGTTCAACAGCTTTAGGAATTGTTTCTCTTTGCTGTGGAGCTTTTTCTTTCAAAAAAGACCTGCTCTTTGTTGATGCTTCCGGAAAATGAAGTTTATCATACAGTTTTTCCATCTCATCCAAAAGCTCAACGACATTTTTAAAATTCGTCGCCTCTTTTTTATAACAATGATAAAGACGTCCTTTCATTTCTTCCTGCGCAATTTCGTCTACACATATATTTACAAGATTAGGTGCCGCCTTTATTCGTCCTATATTTTGTCCGCTTCTCATATTTTCATACACCACACCTTTACCTCTTAACCTTCAAAGGTCATTCTGCCCGTTGAAGGTAATCTTTGATTTTTTCTGTTCAACATCCACAATAGATGAGACATAATATTCTAAATACTGTGCCCATGTTTTATGCTCACGGCTGAAATATTTTGTAATTCTATCATAAATCTGAGGACAATTTTCCTGTTTCGTCCCTACCAGTAAAATCAAAAACTGATTCGGGCTGTATCTGGTATAAGAGTCGCCTTTACGCAGTGAACATTTAATTGTATGATCCAACTCTTCAGATAACACCTTTAAACGCTCTTTGTTTTCTAATGGGCGTCCTTTTCCGTCTGTTAACGTTACCAACATCAAATAAACAGACTGACCATTTCTTTCGATAATACGGGTCACCAGACGATAGGTATCACGGAAACTTGGCAGACTACAGTAATACGCACCTTTTTCTTCATATTTTTCTTTTAAACCGCCACGAATATCCTTTAATACCTGCGGTTTGTAACTGACCCGTTCGCTCATTTCTTTAAACTGCTCCATCATTTTTTCAGATGGACTGATACCCAATTCTGCAAAGAAAAATTTTGCCGTATCTTCATAAATCTGAATGGCTTCTTTGTATCGATTCATAGCAACCAGCGCTTCCATCATCACAGACTGCCATTCATCAAATGGATAAATTTCAGACGCTGATTTAGAAAGTTCCAACACACTTTGGTACTCTTTCTGTGCCTTTTTATACTCACATACTTCTTTCAGTGCTTTTTCATAAACTTTTTTATATTCTACACTTTCAAGCAGTGCCCAGTCCTCTCCCGAAAGTTCCGGAAGAAATTCTCCTTTATAAATCCGGCAGGCTTTTGTCAGCAGTTCCATTTTTGTCCGGATATCCTCTGTCTCTTCTGACTTTTCAATGAGCTTTTTTAATTCTAAGGCATCCACCTCAACTTCCATCGGACTGTTCCACTTATAGACTCCCTTTTTAATTTGTATGTAATCATACTCAGGCAGTCCTGCATCTACAAGCATTTTTTTCAGTCTGTGTGAAGTTACCCTTAAATTGTTTGCCATATCTGCCAGTTCATCTCTGCTATAAAGATAATCCAGCAAACGAGTTCTTTGAATTCCTGTTTCTTTTGTATACAATAGTATCTGAAACAGCTGCAATGCTTTCGTTGACGTTGTTCTCTTAAATGCAATGTCTTTTTCTCCCCAGCTCACAGAGAAACGTCCTAACATCGTCACCTTTAAAACCGGTAATTCCTTACTCATCCTTATACACCCCTTTTTATAGGATTTCTCCCTATTTGTCAAACTACAGCCACTCCCTAATGCCGTACTTTTGCAGCCATATCTTAAATACAAAATATAGTTACTAAACTAAGCGAGTATTCGCACTTCCCTTTCCTGCTTACTTACTTTCGTTAATCTCTTTATACTTAAGACATCCTAGCTTAATTCTAACTTTTTGCCATTATTTTGTCAACAAAATAGATTGTCAGATTCTGTCGAAATTAGAACAAAAAATCTTACTCTGAGTTTTTTTCTTAATTGTAAAATCATAAAACTTCTTAAATAAAACAAAAAAAATACACCCCTGTCTTACCCTTAAACAGGAGCGTATTCTACATTTCTATTTTTTTATCTCCTCTGTCTCGATAATAAACCGTACACTTCCGCTCTGACCTTCGCAAATCCCTCCAAAGTTCTGGTACTCGGCATCTACTTTTTTAAGACCTCGTATCTTTGTTGTCAAATTTGTCAGGTCATCACCTGCAAGGTCGGTTAATTTCTGAATGGCTTCTTTATCAAACTCTGCAAATCCTTCATCTAAAGCTTTCATCCCATCTATCAATGCCTGATAACCACTGTCGAGAGCACTTCCGGCACTGCTTAACTGGTCTGTTCCTTCACTTAAACTCTGACCGCCCACATATAGCTGACCGATTCCATCTGAAAATGCACTGATTCCGGTGTTTAACTGACTGCTTCCTTTGGCAAGCTGCTCGGCTGCATTTTGAATCGTCTCCATTCCTTCCTGCAAGGTCTGCATCTGTTCCGGAAGTCCTCCAAGCAATTCCGCTGCTTCTCCAAGTGCCTGCATCTGAGCCTGCATATCCGTCAAAATCGCAGGAAGGGCACTGATATCCACGCTTAAATCCGGAATATCAAGCGCCGGAATTGAAAGTAAGATCTGTACTGCCTCTTCCGTTTTTTCTCTGGCTTCTTTTGTCAGCTCGGTATCTTTATCGTTTTCCTTTAACTGGGTTTCCAGACTGCTCTTTAATCCTTCTTTTAAAATTTCCTGTTCTTCTTCACTTAAAGAAGTTTCCTGCATCGTCTCATTAAGAGCTGCCTCTACTGCTGAATCTATCTGTGCTTCCCTCTGCGCCTTTGCATCATTTTCAATTGCATCCCAGTCAATCGCTCCCAATGTATTTTTTACAGCCTCAACATCGTTTTGAACCGTTGTCTGATAAGTCACTGCCTCTGTCACAAAGTTTTCAACTGTTTGAAGCTGAGTCTGTAATTGGGTCAGGGCTGTATTTAATTTCTGACCATCTGCAACTAATGCGACCATTGCATTTTCTACTCCGCTAAAATCAACCCCACTCTGACCGGAAGCATTTCCGAATGAAATCGCTGACAAGCTGTTTGAAAATTGGCACAATCCGTCTGTTAATGCCTGAGCTCCGCTTCCAATCGCCGTCTTGTTTTCATTTAATACCTGCATTCCACTCTTTAAGGCATCCACTCCTTCTTTTAAAGAGTCAACTCCGCTTAGATACTGCTTCATATACTCATCATAGGTTTTCATTCCATCTAAAAGCTTGCCACTGCCGTCTTTTAATTTTCCTGAAGCCTCTTGAATTTTATCCATGTTATCGGAAGTTTCATCCAAATCATCGAGATTCTCTTCATCTAAATCACTCAAAAGTCCAGAAGAAAATACCGTCGCTGTAAAATCCAGTTCAAAATCCGTTACATCCGCTGTCACTTCCACGTATTCCGGAAGCTCAATATCTTTCGTCAGCTCAGAATCGGAGAGATTCAGGTTTTTGGCAAGTCCGGGGCAGGCATAACCAATAATCAAATTCTGTCCATCCAATGAAATAACTTTTCCATTTTTTACTTCGATATTTGTTGCATTATCCTCAGATAAAAGCAGGGCAGAAATCGCTGCAAACGGAACAGGAAGTTCCACTTTTTTTCCCTTTACATTCGTCTCTTCTTTGGTATGATTTTCATAATCAAAACGAATCTTAAGTGAGCCGCTTTTTCCTGCCAGCTCTTTTGGACTGATTTCTTTATCATCCAGAAAATAGCTGATTTGAACCGTTACCGGAAGCTGTTCACTGCTCTTTCCTTCATATTCAATGTCTTCTCCCTGATTGTCCCAGAGAATTGTTCCATCCGATTGTCTGGTATATTCTTCGTCCCCTTTTATATTTTTGATATCGGTCAGATTCGAATAATCCTGAATCTTCTTCTCATTTTTATTTTTTAAAACTGTATTTACGGTAACCTCATTTACGGTTCCATCTGCGTCTGCCTTTGCATATACCGTTTCTGTTTTATCTTTTTCTTCATCGGACTGCTTCTCACTGCTTTGTTCTTTTGTATCATTATCCTTTTGAGACTTTGTTTCCCCCTGTGTATTTCCAGAGGTTTTATCCACATTTTCCTTATCAGAAGAGTTATCCACACCGCAGGCAGTCAATCCCAGAACCACAGCCGTCCCGATTCCAAGAGATTTTTTCCACAATGCATTTCCTATTTTCTTTTCCACTTTTTCTCCCACCTTTCACTCTACATTTTTCAAGGCTTCTTCCATCGGAATCTTTCGCACTTTCCGATATTCGATGACCGCAACTACTGCGTAAGTTAAAATTCCGATTGCAAACATTTCCGGAAACAATGTCGGACTTACATAAAATGGAATCCATCCGCTCATACTTGTCATCATCATCTGATAAAAAATGATTTCCATCAAACTTTTTTCCAGCGGAAGCGTGATAATCAGAAGCAGTGCCGTTACAATCGAAGTTGGTATAATGTAAAGTCTCGCAATCTCTGCATTGCTGTAACCTAAAATTTTTGCCATTGAAATCGACTGCGCATTTTTCTCAATGACAATCTTAGAAAGCAGATAGATGACAACCATAAAGATGACAATCGCAAAACCATCCACCATATACATCATGCTGCCCATTGATACAGTAAGCTGTCTTGAAATCTTTGTTAAACTTTCCAAATCAATCACAGACGAAATATATTTTTCATCAATATCTGTAATCTCACTGTCTGATAAATATCCGCTGAAATAATCATTTCCCAAATCAAAGGTTCGGTTCAACTGCTCGATTGGCATAAATACGCATAAACCGCCCTCATAATCATAAATTCCGCCTACCGTAAATTCATACTGTGTATCTTCATAGCTTTCTCTTAATGTTATCACATCGCCTTTTTTCACTTTATACTTATCAGAGTACGCTTTGGAAACCAGCACTTCGTCTCCATCTGTATCTTCAAGTGGAATGTAACAGCTGTCCGACTTTACTCCATAGAGCATAATTTCATCGGTTTTATACTCACTATCCAAAGTCTTTAAAGAATACGCACTAAATTTTTCTGCATCTTCATTGTTCGTCTGAACCTGATACTCAAAATACATTAAATTCATCAGGCTTTCCAGTTTATGTTCTTCATTCATCGCATTTAACGGTATATTTAAAATATACTGATAATTGCACAACAGATTCTTTTCTATTTCCGTCTGATAATGATTTAAGATCTGCGGAAGCATCAACCCAAACATCAAAAGCAGGTTTGCAAATAGAATTCCGACTGTAAGCACAACATAATTGCTGACATTCTGGAAAATCACACGAAGCCGGAATCTCGAGAAAAATGGAATCCTGGCACTCAACGGTAATGTATATTTTTGTTTTCTTTTCTTTAAATCCCTTCTTAAAAATTTGAGTGGGGACAACGATAATGTTCTTTTTAATAGGAAGAAATTAATCACTGCCATCAAAAAAACCGGTACAATTGTCGTCATCACAAAGGCTTCACCGTTCCATAATGTCACATAAGTCGGCAGACTGTAGCTTCCATAATACATGCCTGCGCAGACATTTTTCAGAACCGTATAACCTAAAATATTTCCGACCACCGCTCCCGCAAATGTAACCAACATCGGTGCAGTCATATAGTGAAGAATCAGTTCCCGCCTGGTATAACCCGAAGCCCTTAATGTTCCGATTACTGTAGACTCTTTATGTATTGTATTACTAATTGTAATTCCAAATACAAAGGCAAGAATTGCAATTACAATATAAAGCAGGATAATCATCATCATACGGTCACTGCCCATATCTTCACCGGTAAATTGAATCGCCTGATTACTGTAACGTGGAACAAATGTCTCAAGGCTGACTTCATTATTTAAGACTTTCATAAAATCTTCTGCCTCATTTTTTTCTTCTGTCTCACCTTTTGGTTCTGTTCCATATTTCCAGGAATAATTACAAGTCATGTTGTCCGTATTAAAAGTATCAAACGCCTCCTCAGTTACAATTCCGACACCAAATTTTACTGCATCAAACATCGAATCATTATTGTCTGAAAACAGACAGCTATAATCCGAAAGTGCCACAAGCCCTGTAATTTTCCACTCTCTTCTACTTTCCTCTTCGGTAATGATATCTCCTACAGACAACTCATTGTTATCCGCATACATACGGTCAATTGCGATTTCATCTGCTGATTTTGGAAATTCTCCTTTCATCAGGCAGACACGGTTAACTTCTTCACGATTTTTAAAAATTCGCATCGTACTTCCATTTGTCAGCACCGGCTCTGCATAAAAATTTTCATACAATGTCACATCTGACTTTGCTATTTCTTTCTGCTGTGCACGGTTCACTTTTTCTTTTACCGTGAAATTCCCATCTTCAATATTATATTTCTCAAAGCTTTCATTGTAGGCAGTCAGCATACTTCCATCGGCTACAAGAAAACCAGATACAAATCCAATAATGCTCATTAACAGAAAGAAAATAACAAAATATTTCCCTGCCTCACCTTTCAGCTCACGAAACAGCCTCTTTCTTAAAGGATTTTTCATTTTTTCCTGTCACTCCCCTATTTCCCATTTACCACTCTAAATCCTGGGCACTTACACGTGCTTCATTCACATAATTCTTCCGAATCATTCCATCTCGCAGACGCACCACACGATCCGCCATATCTTTGATGGCATCGTTATGCGTTACCATGATAATTGTATTGCCATATTTTTGATTTACGGTCTCAATTAATTTTAAGA
>ERZ827126.1365-NODE-1365-length-22967-cov-12.594274_pt1 | contig 22967 bp, 23 predicted proteins | sample MGYA00519780_ERZ827126 | MGnify/ENA primary metagenome ERZ827126 (study PRJEB31778, sample SAMEA3449262) | human gut metagenome | biome: human gut; feature: human-associated habitat; material: faeces | place: United Kingdom | collected 2010/2012 ...
AACAGGGACTTCAGTCAAGACTTCTTTGATTGCTCTCTGCACAAGAAGAACGGGAGCAAGTGCAAGGGACATTTCATCCGGGTAAAGGTTCTGGAAGGACGTGTTCTGAGTCATGTTCAGCGGGTGACGGACTACATTCTCCGTCATGAAAACTACTTCCGCAAGGTCATGGAGGAGCAGCTTCGTGTGGAAAGCAGCGAAAAGCTGACCGTCCTGAAGAAGCAGCTTGCCCGGAATGAGAAGCGGATTGTAGACCTCAAACGGCTGTTCATGAAAATCTACGAGGACAACGCCAATGGAAAGCTGAGCGATGACCGCTTCGACATGATGAGCCAGAGCTACGATGCCGAACAGAAGCAGCTGGAAGAGGAATCCCTCTCTATCCAACAGGAAATCGAAGTACAGGAACAGCAAATCGAGAATATTGAAAAATTCGTCCAGAAAGCGCACAAGTACGTTCATATTGAAGAACTCACTCCCTATGCTCTCCGTGAACTGGTGTCGGCTATCTATGTAGATGCCCCGGATAAGTCCAGCGGAAAGCGGGTGCAGCACATCCATATCAAGTACGATGGGCTGGGGTACATCCCTCTGGATGAACTGGAAGCAAAAGAAAAGGCGTGACCGAAGTCACGCCAAATCTTCCCCATTTAGGGAACTTTTGCAAATACTGTTTTATGGGAACTCTGCTCTATAAAAGTATTGCTTTTGTACAGTCCGCAGGCGGTTTTCCGGTTTTGACAGTTTTTTTTGCCCCGGGGCGGTACACTGGCACCAAGGGGGGCCTGCCGTTGAAAAGCGTGATCTACCTCGACGAGCTTCTGCTGACCAATTTTGTCCTTGCTGCCCTGTTTCTCACCGCAGCCGGTCTGCTGTGCGCCACCGTGTGCACCGGGGTGCGGCTGTGCACCGGGGCGGCGCTGGCGGCAGTGTCGGCACTGGTACTGCTGGCCCCGGAGCTGCCGGGAGCCGTGGCAGTTGGTTATAAAATTTTCACAGGTTGCGCGGTGGTGGCCGCCGCCTACGGCCTGCCCGGGCGGGGGCGTTTTGCCCGGTTGTGTGCGTGGTATGCACTGCTCAACCTGCTTTTGTGCGGAGCGGTGGTGCTGCCCGGCGTGCAGAGCCGCAACCTGAGCGTCAGCCTGCCGCTGTCACCGGGGCGGCTGCTGGCCAGCTGTGCGGGGGTGTATGCCGTACTGCGGGCCCTGCTGTACTGCTTTGGCCGCAGCGGCGCGCCCAGCGTGCCCGCCACGCTGGAGGTGGCCGGGGTGCAGCTGCCGGTACAGGCCTTCCACGACACCGGCTTTGCCCTGCAGGAGCCGTTGAGCGGCAAGGCCGTGGTTCTGGTGCAGTACCCGGCGGTACGGCACCGCCTGCCGCAGGCAGCCCGGCAGTATCTCGATGGCTGGTTTGCCCACAGCACAGCCCCGCCCCCGCCGGAGCTGGGGGTGCATCTGGTGCCCTGCCGCAGCATCCACGGCCAGAGCATGCTGCCTGCCCTGCCCGCTGCCCTGCAGTTGGGCAAAGACCGCGCAGGCGGGCTGCTGGCGGCGTTCTGCTGCCCCACGCCGCCGGACCCTGCATGGGAGCTGCTGTACGGCGAGGATGCGGCACAGCTGCTCTTATAATACTTATTATAGGGAGGACTGCTCATGTTCCAGTTTTTGCGGCAGCTCTGGCACCGCCTGTGTGCGCGGCTGCGGTTTTGCGGCGGCGTGCAGTATCTGGCCGGCACCGCCAGCCTGCCCTCTCCCCTCTCCCCCGCCGAGGAAAAAGCCCTGCTGGCCCGCATGGCCGCCGGAGAGGCAGACGCCCGCGATGCGCTCATCCTGCACAATCTGCGGCTGGTGGTGTACCTTGCCAAAAAGTACGAGAACAGCGGTGTGCCCGCCGAGGACCTGATCAGCATCGGCACCATCGGGCTGATCAAGGCCGTAAACACCTTCACGCCGGAACGCAGCATCAAGCTGGCCACCTACGCCAGCCGCTGCATCGGCAACGAGATCCTGATGTACCTGCGCAAGACCTCCAACCGCCGTCAGGAGGCCAGCCTTGACGAGCCGCTGAATGTGGACGGCGACGGCAACGAGCTGCTGCTGTCGGACATCCTCGGCAGCGACGAGAATATGGTGGGCCAGCAGCTGGAGCAGGACGCCGAGCGCGCCGGTCTGCGCCGCGCCGTGAGCAGCCTTTCGGCCCGGGAGCGCCGGATCATGGAGCTGCGCTTCGGCCTGACCGACGGCGTGGAACGCACCCAGAAGGAAGCCGCCGACGCCCTGGGCATCAGCCAGAGTTACATCTCCCGCCTTGAAAAGCGCATCATCCAGACCCTGAAGCTCCAACTGGAAGGGCAATAAAAAAGCGCGGCCTTGCCCTTGACAAACCGCGTGGAATCGTCTATACTGAAAATACAAAAGGCGCTGGCCCATACAAACGACTAGCTCCTTACCAGATTGATCAGAAGAAATGACCGCTCAGGGTTGGAAGCGTTGAGGCGGTCATTTTTTCTTTTTATCATCCCTGTGCGAGACAGTCCATGTGATCTGAAATGTAACGTAGATTGCTCCGCCAAGCAGCGAAAGCAGCATTACGACCTGTTCAAACGTCATGGTGCATCCCCCCTTTCCGCCCTTGGGCGTCCGGGGGAGGCCGAGATTTCAAGAAAAATTCGCTCCACCGGGCACTCAGGTGCCGGTAAGGAGCTCAGCCGCCTGCATTTGTGGGACGCAGCGCCTCGTGGCAGCCTTGCGGCTGCGTTTAAAGCATACCATAATTATGGGCCAATTGCAATTGCGGCTTTTTTTGCACGCTCATCCGGCTGCCGGGTGGGCGTGTAATTTTTTCCACGCATAGTGGTTTGCCCCTGCGGCCATACTCCCGGTGAACTTCAAAACAGACCGGGGGCGTTTGGATGTACAATAAGGTGGAACTGTGCGGCGTAAACACGGCGCAGCTTCCTGTTTTGTCCGAAAGCGAAAAGCGGCAGCTGCTCCTGCAGGCCCACGCCGGGGATGCAGGAGCACGGGAACGCATGGTGGAGGGCAACCTGCGGCTGGTGCTGAGCGTGGTGCAGCGCTTTGCCCAGCGGGGCGAAAACCTCGACGACCTGTTTCAGGTGGGGTGCATCGGGCTCATCAAAGCCATCGACAACTTTGACCCTGCCCAGCCGGTGCGGTTTTCCACCTACGGCGTACCCATGATCATCGGCGAGATCCGGCGCTTTTTGCGGGACAACAATGCCCTGCGGGTAAGCCGCAGCCTGCGCGATACCGCCTACCGGGCCATGCAGGCCCGCGAAACGCTGGAAAAGCAGCTGGGCCGGGAACCCACCATGGACGAGATCGCCGGGGAGGCAGGCCTGTCCCGCCGGGAGGTGACCGCGGCACTGGAATCGGTGGTAGAGCCGGTGAGCCTGGAAGAGCCGGTGTATACCGACGGCGGCGATGCCATGTACCTCATCGACCAGGTGCGCGACCCGGATGGTGAGGACAGCTGGATCAGCGGGCTGCAGTTCCGGCAGACCGTGGCCGGGCTGACCCCGCGCGAAAAGCGGATCATGGAGCTGCGCTATCTCCGGGGCAAGACCCAGATGGAGGTGGCGCAGGAGATCGGCATCAGTCAGGCGCAGGTGTCCCGGCTGGAAAAAGGCGCCTTGAATCAGTTCCGGGCCGGGCACTGAACACAGCAGCGCCCCTGCTCCGTCCATCCGGCGGCGTGCAGGGGCGCTGCGCTTCTATTTACGGTATTTTCGGCGGGTGGCAGCCCCGCCGCGCAGATGCCGCTCGGCTTTGTTGCGTGCCAACACTGCCCGCACCTGTGCCGACAGCCCCGGGCTGACCCGGACCAGCCGCACCGAAACGTCCTTGTGCACGGTGGACTTGCTGCACCCAAACGCTGCAGCCGCAGCGCGTACGGTGGCCCCGCGCTCCACGATGTATTCTGCCAGCTGTACCGCCCGCTGTTCCGGATCTGCTCTCATACCCCCACGCCCCCTGTATCGTGCTGCTACAGCCTATGCGCCGGGCCGGGCAATTATGTCGGCAAGGGTTGACTTTTGCCGCCCGGCTGCGCTATACTGGACGCGGACATAAAAACAGGGGCGCCGTAAGGCTGAGATCCGCACTGAGCGGAGTACCCTTTACCTGATCCGGGCAATGCCGGCGTAGGGAGTTTGCGGAGCTGTCCGGCACCATCAACAAACCTCCATGCGTCTGCTACCGGCAGGCGCATTTTGTTTTTGTGTACTATCGTTCTGAGAAGAGGAATCCCTATGACCAAAACCTATTCCAAGACCCGCGTGTTGGTGGAATGCGCGCTGATGATCGCCATCGGCACCGTGCTGTCCAACATCAAATTCTTCACCCTGCCCAACGGCGGCAGCGTGACTGCCCTGAGTATGCTGCCGTTTGTGCTGGTGTCCTTCCGCCACGGCATCAAGTGGGGCCTGTTCACCGGATTTGTCAACGGCTGCCTGCAGATCCTGCTGGGCGGCGGTCTCTGGGCACCGCCCACCCCGACTTTCCTTGCTTATGCCGGCGAAGTCCTGCTGGATTACATCCTCGCCTTCATGGCGCTCGGCCTGGCAGAGTTCTTTGCCCGCCCCTTCCAGAACCGTGTTGTCGGCGTGGCTGTGGGCACTTTCATGGCTGGCTTCCTGCGGTTCCTGTGCAGCTTCCTGTCCGGTGTGCTGATCTGGGGCAACCTGACGGACGGTCTGCCCGCCTGGACCTACAGCCTGGTGTACAACGGCAGCTATATGCTGCCGGAGACCCTGCTGACCATGGTGGCTGCTGTGCTGTTGTGCCGTGTGGCACCCCAGATCTTTGACCGCCAGAGCGCAAAGGCCTAAAAAAAGCGTACTTTCGTACATCCTCTGTTCCCCTGCCGGGCCAAAAACCCAGCAGGGGATTTTTGCTGCAAAAATTTCAAAAATCTGTTGACAATCTCCCTTTGGGCTGGTATAATTACACACGTCGTCAGGAGCACAACGCCGAACGACAAGCCAGCATGGGGGATTAGCTCAGCTGGGAGAGCGCTTGCATGGCATGCAAGAGGTCAGCGGTTCGATCCCGCTATTCTCCACCAATCAAGAGCAAAACGAACACGAAGTCACCATTCAAATGGTAGGCGACGTGTTCGTTTTGTTTTGTGAACTTCCCTGCGTGACCACATCGTAAAACATAAAACGAAAAATCCCCCTACGCTGACCCGATTCAAAGGTCAATGTAGGGGGATTTTGCTGTTAAATCAAGAGCGGAACCAGATTGATGCTGCTCTCTACAAAACTGGAATGAACGCATTCCGAAGAGGCCCGCTTTTTAAGTCTATGCTGAATTTGCAGCTCAGAAGTTTCATCCTTGTTATCTTTTCTTATAAATCATCGTTTTTGCGTGAATCATCATTTATCCACAGAGCTTTGTGCTGCCGATGCACAAAGTGCCGCCCGGGGCCGGACATCCTCTTTTGCTTGACATTTTCTGCCGGAACCGTTATGTTGGTACTGACAGCTGAATCATTCGTTCCGCCGCGAACCAGCTGCCTGCGTTGTAAGGAGATTAAAAAGATGAAATTGATCCGCACTGTTGACGCGGCAGGGCAGGTGCTCTGCCACGATATCACCCAGATCATCCCGGGCGAGTTCAAGGGCCCGCGCTTCCGCAAGGGGCACATCGTCCAGCCCGAGGACATCCCAGTGCTGCTGTCCATCGGCAAAGAAAACCTCTATGTCTGGGAAAAGCGCCCCGGCATCCTGCATGAGGACGAGGCAGCGGCCCTGCTGTACAAAGCTGCTGCCGGCAAAAACATCCACGGCACCGAACCGAAAGAGGGCAAGATCGAGCTGATCGCCGACTGCGACGGCCTGCTCAAGATCGACCGCGCCGCATTGCTGGCTGTGAACCGCACGCCCCAGATGATGATCGCCACCATCCACGGTGATATGCCCGTGAAAAAAGGCCAGAAGCTGGCCGGCACCCGCATCATCCCGCTGGTGATCGAGCAGGAAAAGATGGACGCCATGCAGGCCGCTGCCGGGCCGGAGCCCATCCTGAACGTGCTGCCCTTCTGTGCGAAGAAGTTTGCCGTCATCCCCACCGGCAGCGAGGTGTTCAAGGGCCGCATCGAGGACAAATTCACCCCGATTTTGCAAAACAAGCTGGCCGAATACGGCTGTGAGATGACCTTCCGCAAGGTCTGCGATGATGACCCGGCGGGCATCACGGCCGCCATTCTGGAGGCAAAAGACGCAGGCTGTGAGCTGATCTTCACCACCGGCGGCATGAGCGTGGACCCCGACGACCGCACCCCGCTGGCCATCAAAAACACCGGCGCCGACATCATCAGCTACGGCGCGCCGGTGCTGCCGGGTGCCATGTTCCTGGTCAGCTATCTGGACGGGGTACCCGTGTGCGGCCTGCCCGGCTGTGTGATGTACGCCAAGCGAACGATTTTTGACCTGCTGCTGCCCCGCCTGCTGGCCGATGCCCCCATCACCGCCGAGGACATTGCCCGGCTGGGCGAGGGCGGGCTGTGCCTGGGCTGTGCGGAATGCCACTGGCCCAACTGCGGCTTCGGCCATTGCTGAGAAACCCTCTCCGTCTCGCTGTCGAACGGCAGGGAGTTTTGCAATAGAGCGTAATAAGGACAAGAAATAAATGAGTGAAAATAATCTGACCCATTTTGATGCCGCCGGAAATGCCGTGATGGTGGATGTGAGCGGCAAACCGGTCACCGCCCGGGAGGCTACGGCCCGGGGCATCCTTACCATGAACGCCGAAGCCTTTGCCGCCGTGCAGAGCGGCACGGTGAAAAAGGGCGACGTGCTGGGCGTGGCCCGCATCGCCGGCATTATGGCCGCCAAACGCACCAGCGAGCTGATCCCGCTGTGCCATCCCCTGCCGCTGAGCAAGGTATGCGTGGATTTTGAACTGCTGCCCGAACAGCAGGCCGTGGAAGCCCGCTGCACGGTCAAAACCAGCGGCGTCACCGGCGTGGAGATGGAAGCCCTGACCGGCGTTTCCACAGCCCTGCTGACCATCTACGACATGTGCAAAGCTGTGGACAAGGGCATGGAGCTGAGCGGCATCCATCTGGTGGAAAAGACCGGCGGCAAGAGCGGCCATTACATCCGGTCGGAGGGCGGCTATGTTTGATTCCTGCCGCCGGGATATCCACTACCTGCGCCTGTCGGTTACCGACCGCTGCAACCTGCGCTGCCGGTACTGTATGCCGGACGGCGCAAAAATACCGGAGCACGAAGAAGTGCTGACCCATGAAGAATTTCTGCGTCTGGCCGCGCTGTTTGCGCAGTGCGGCATCGACACGGTGCGGGTGACCGGTGGCGAACCGTTGGTGCGCAAGAGTGTGGCACAGCTGGTGGCCGGGCTGAAAGCAACGCCCGGCATCCGTCATGTCAGCATGACCACCAACGGCACTCTGCTGGCGCAGCAGCTGCCCGCTTTACTGGACGCGGGCCTTGATAGCGTGAACATCAGTCTGGACACGCTGGACCCGGCGGTGTTCCGGCACATCACCGCCCGGGACGAATTCGCCGCCGTGCAGGCGGGCCTGCGCGCCGCATTGGAAAGTCCCCTGCCGGTCAAGCTCAACTGTGTGCCGCAAGTGGGCGTCAACGAGTGCGAACTGGAAGCGATTGCAGCGCTGGCCCGGGACAATGATCTGCAGGTGCGGTTCATTGAGATGATGCCCATCGGCTACGGCGCGGCCATGCCCTGCGTCTCCGGCCCGGAGCTGCGGGCGCGGTTTGCCAGCCGCTGGCCGGAACTGCATCCCGTGGAAGGCATCACCTTTGGCAATGGCCCTGCCGTCTATTATACCGTGCCCGGCTGGAAGGGCAGCATTGGCTTCATTGCCGCCGTGCACGGCAAATTCTGCGCCTCCTGCAACCGGGTACGGCTGACGAGTCAGGGCTTTCTGCGTCCCTGCCTTGCCAGCGAGACCGGGTGTGACCTGCGTGCTCTGCTGCGCGGCGGGGCCGACGACGCCCGGCTGCGGACAGCCATCCGGGAGACCATCTGGTCCAAACCCCGGGAGCATCATTTTGAGGACCGGTGCATGCCCGCGACACGCAGCATGTACCGCATCGGAGGATAATATTTTATGGGTAAAATTCTGGCCATCTGCACAAGCCCCCGGCGCGGCACCGTCAAGACCGAGGTGCCCAGCGCCGTGCTCACCCCGGAATGGGGCATCGTGGGCGACGCCCACGGCGGCAATTGGCACCGCCAGGTCAGTATGTTGAGTGCTGAAAAGATCGAAGCCTTCCGCAAAAAGGTCTGGGTGGACTACGGTGCCTTTGGCGAAAACCTGGTCGTCGAAGGGTTTGACTTCCGCACCCTTCCGGTCACCAGCCGGTTTGCCATCGGAGACGTGGTACTGGAGATGACCCAGATCGGCAAGGAATGCCACAACGACTGTGTCATCAAGCAGCAGACCGGCGAATGCATCATGCCGCGGGAGGGCGTGTTTGCCCGGGTAATTGCCGGCGGCAAGATCCGTGTGGGCGACGAAGTGACCCTGCTGCCCCCGCCGGAGAATCCGCCCCTGCGGGCTGCCGTCATTACCCTTTCCGACAAGGGCAGCCGCGGTGAACGGGAGGACAAAAGCGGCCCGCTCATCGTCAAAATGCTCGCCGCCGCGGGCTACAAAGTGGAAGAGACACTGCTTCTGCCCGACGAGGCAGCTGCCCTGAAAGCCCAGCTCATCCGGCTGGCCGACGGCCGTCAGGTCAACCTGATCCTCACCACCGGCGGCACCGGCTTTTCGCCCCGGGATATCACCCCGGAGGCCACCCTTGCCGTGGCCGACCGCAACGCGCCCGGCATCGCCGAGGCCATGCGGTACCACAGCCTGAGCATCACCCCGCGCGGGATGCTCAGCCGTGCAGCCAGCGTCCTCCGCGGCAAAACGCTCATCGTCAACCTGCCGGGCAGCCCCAAAGCTGTGCAGGAAAATCTGGAGTACATCCTGCCCAGTCTGGAACATGGGTTGCGCATCGCTGCCGGTCTGGACGGTGAATGTGCACGCCATTGACTTTTCAAAAAAGCAATACTATGCATCGGTCATCTCTCAATTTTGACCGATGTGCGCAGAAATTTTGGCCGGTTTGCCGCTTGACGGACCGGCCTGTTTTTTGTATTCTATTCCTTGGAATTCTTTTATCCCGGTGGGCGGCACCGCATCCTGTACCGTATCGTGCAAAATCATTTCTTTCAAAGAACAGGAGAATAAGCCATGAACCTGAACAAGATTTCCCGCCGGAACTTTCTGTGTGCGGTCGGTCTGACCACCGCCGCTGCCCTGACTGCCTGCGGCAGCTCCGCTTCCAGCGCGGCCGCATCCTCTGCCGCCGCTTCCTCCGGAGCCGTTGCAAAACCGGTGGAGCTCATCGTCTTTGCCGCCGCCTCCCTCACTGAGGCCCTGACCGCCATCGGCGAAACGTACTCAGCAGAGAACCCGGGCGTGACCTTCCGGTTCAACTTTGATTCCTCCGGCACCCTCAAGACCCAGATCCAGGAAGGTGCCGACTGCGACGTGTTCATTTCGGCCGGTCAAAAGCAGATGAACCAGCTGGACAGCACCGCTTCTGCGGATGTAAACACCGAAGGGCTGGACTTTGTGGACAGCGACAGCCGCGTGGACCTGCTGGAAAACAGGGTGGTGCTCTGCGTGCCGGAGGGCAGCGACAAGGGCATCGACAGCTTTGACGCCCTGGCCGAGCACCTGAAGGCCGAGGACATCCTCTTCTGCATGGGCAACAGCGATGTGCCGGTGGGCCAGTACACCCAGAAAATTCTGGCCTATTATGATCTGGACGAGGCCGCTCTGGCTGCCGCCGGGGTCATCACCTACGGTTCCAATGTCAAGGAGGTGACCACCCAGGTCACCGAGGGCAGCGTGGATGCCGGTGTGGTCTACTGCACCGACGCCTACAGCGCCGGTCTGACCCCGGTGGACGAGGCCACCAAGGAGATGTGCGGTCAGGTCATCTACCCTGCCGCCGTGATGAAAGCCGCTCCCAATGCCGACGCCGCCAAGGCTTTCCTCGCCTATCTGCAAACCGAAGAGGCCATGACGGTGTTCGAGAGCGTCGGCTTCAGCGCTGTGGCGCAGTAAAGCGGTGCAGATCGGAAACAAATCCAGTATACCCGGCGCATCCGCCGCCATCTCCCCCGCCGCCACCGTGATTTCCGCCTCCGCCGCCGGACGAACCGCCAAAGTTGCGGTTAAAGGCCGTCATGTACTGGGCATAGCCTGTGGAACCTTTGCCGAAATAGCCGTAATCATCGTTTGCCATTGCTGTTTCCTCCAACCTCTTTTTTACACCGTTTACCTGACCTTCACTTTTGCAATCAAGGCTTTGTCTGGCCCCATTCTACAAAATACGGTGTCCCATAAATATCTCTTTCACGCATTTTCCGGGACAAATGCACTATTTTTTGCGGTGTTCCCGCGGGGTCAGGCCAAAATGCGCCTTGAATGCCCGGTTGAAATAGGAGAGATTCTCGAACCCGCAGCGGGAAGCGATGCTCAGCACCGTGTCATCCGTTGTGTGCAGGGCTTCGGCAGCGGCATTGAGCCGGTATTCCTTGAGAAAAGCAATGAAGCTCTGCCCGGTCATCTGCCGGAACCACCGCATAAAATGGCTCTCGCTGCAAGGCACCAGCTGTGCTGCATCGGAGATATGCACCTCTTCGCCATAATGGTCCGCCACCCATTGCAAAATCTTTTTCAATCGCCGGGAGTCGGCGGTCTCCATCGGCGGCAGGTTCTTCCCCTGTGCAATGAGCAGCGCCAGAAAGCGCAGCAATGCCCCTTTGATAAACAGCTCATAGCCCGGCTCCTTGGCGCGGTTCACATCCTCGGTCTCCCGCAGGCAGGCGGCGGCACGAGCATAACATGGCTCGTCCGGGGTCAGGCGCTGGGTCAGCGACAGCCGCCCACTTTGCAGCGGCAACAGGTATTTTTCGGCGCAGAGGTCGCCCGCGCCGCCCAGCAGTTCCAAATCAAAGATGATGTTCTCATATTCCATGGAACAGCCCTCCTTCTGCCGCAGGGCATGGAGTGTCCCCGGCGAAAAGACAAAGATATCCCCTGTATGCGCCGGATAGGCCGCTGTGCCCATCTGCACAAGGCCGCTGCCGCGCTTGACAAAGACCAGCTCCATGCTGTCCTGCCAGTGCAGTGCCACCTGCGGGAAGTCCCCCGGGATGGTGCAGGGATAGATGTTAAATGGAAAACGCACGGCACCGTGTTGCTTTGTTTCCTGCAAAAAAGATGGATTTCCCATGTCTGTTTCCTCCTGATGATAGGATTGTATCACAATTTGCACTGTTTAGGCAAGATTTTGCACGTTTTGTGTGGTATATCTTGAGACACAGATGTCAAACCTGCTTTCCGTATCAAAGGAGGATCCTGTTATGAACTTTACCGAAACCTTACAAAGCCTTACCGGCAAACCTCTTTCTGCCTGCACGAATCAGGAACTGTATCTTGCCCTGCTGGAACTTGTTCGGCGCAAGAGTGCTGACCGTGTGCAGCCGGTGACCGGCCGTAAGCTCTATTATATCAGCGCCGAATTTCTCATCGGCAAGCTGCTGTCCAACAACCTCATCAATCTGGGTTTGTACGACGAAGCCCGCGACGCGCTGGCTGCTGCCGGGAAGAGCCTTGCAGACATTGAAGAAGTGGAGCCGGAGCCGTCTCTCGGCAACGGCGGTCTGGGCCGTCTGGCCGCCTGCTTCCTTGACTCGCTGGCCACGCTGAACCTGCCCGGCGACGGCGTGGGCCTTCGGTATCACTTCGGCCTGTTCCGACAGTCCTTTGAAAACGGTGTCCAGAATGAGAAGCCCGACCCGTGGCTCACCGCCCACAGCTGGGCCGAAAAGACCGATATCACCTATCCGGTAGAGCTGGCCGGCAAGGAATACACCGCCCGCCTGTACAAGCTGGCCGTCACCGGTTACGAGGGCCGCACCAACACCCTGAACCTGTTCGACCTCGACACCATCGACGAGAGCATCGTCCACGACGGCATTGCCTTTGACAAGACCGCCATCGACAAGAACCTGACCTTGTTCCTCTACCCGGACGATTCCGACGAGGCAGGCCGCCGTCTGCGGGTCTACCAGCAGTATCTGATGGTCTCTGCCGGGGCCCAGCTCATTCTGGCCGAGTGCGCCGCCCGGGGCTGCAACTACCACGACCTGGCCGATTATGCCGCCATCCAGATCAACGACACGCACCCCAGCATGGTCATCCCGGAGCTGATCCGTCTGCTGGGTGAAAAAGGCATTGATTTTGACGAAGCCGTGGAGATCGTTACCAAGACCTGCGCCTACACCAATCACACCATTCTGGCCGAAGCACTGGAAAAGTGGCCGCGTGCCTATCTGGATGCCGTGGTGCCCCAGCTGATGCCCATCATCGAAAAGCTGGATGCACTGGCCCGCACCCGCACCGAGGACGAAGGTCTTGCCATCATCGACAAGGACGACCGGGTGCACATGGCACACATGGATATCCACTTCACCCACTCCACCAACGGTGTGGCCGCCCTGCACACCGAGATTTTGAAAAACTCCGAGCTGCACGGTTTTTACGAGCTGTACCCGGAAAAATTCAACAACAAGACCAACGGCATCACCTTCCGCCGCTGGCTGCTGGAATGCGACCCGGCCCTGACCGCTGAGCTGGAACAGCACATCGGCTCCGGCTTCCGCAAGGATGCCGCCGAACTGGAAAAGCTGCTGGCCTTTGCGGAGGACGAGACGGTGCTGAACGAGCTGACCGCCGTGAAGAAGGCCAACAAACAGGCCCTTGCCGACTGGCTGCTGCATACGCAGAATGTCACCGTAAACACCGATGCCGTGTTTGATATCCAGTCCAAACGTCTGCATGAGTACAAGCGTCAGCAGCTCAACCTGCTCTATCTCATCCACCAGTATCACGAGATCAAGGCAGGCCATCTGCCCGCGGTGCCGCTGGTGAGCATCTTTGGTGCCAAGGCTGCGCCCGCCTACACGATCGCAAAGGACATCATCCACGCCCTGTTGACCCTTTCCAAGGTCATTGCGGCAGACCCGGAAGTGTCCAAGTGGTTACAGGTCGTGTTCATCGAGAACTACAACGTTACCGCTGCTGAAAAGCTGATCCCAGCCTGCGATCTGTCCGAGCAGATCAGCCTTGCCTCCAAGGAGGCTTCCGGCACCGGCAACATGAAGTTTATGTTGAACGGTGCGCTGACCCTCGGCACCATGGACGGTGCCAACGTGGAGATCTGCCAGCAGGTGGGCGAAGAGAACATCTATATCTTCGGCCAGACTTCCGATCAGGTCATCCACCGCTATGCCGCCGGGGATTACTGCGCGGCTCAGTGGTACGAGGGCGATGCCAACATCCGCCGGGCCATCGACTTCTTGACTGGGCCGGAGATGCTGGCCGCAGGCCACGCCGAGAACCTGACCCGCCTGCACGACGAGCTTATCCACAAGGACTGGTTCCAGACCCTGCCGGACTTCAACGCCTATGTGGTACGCAAGGGGCAGGCCCTGAACGATTACGCCTGTGACCCGCTGAGCTGGCGCAAAAAGTGCCTGGTGAACATCGCCAAGGCAGGCTTCTTCTCCAGTGACCGCACCATTGGCGAATACGACCGCGACATCTGGCATCTGGGGCAGTAACCATTATTTCTTAGCGTTTCACGATCCTTTTCTCCGCCTCTTTGCTTTCCCGGCAGGTTCTGCCGGGCGGCTCGGGAGCCTGTAAGTTTCACAATTTCACACCGAGATCTGGCCGGTCTGCCACTTGACGGACCGGCCTGTTTTTTGTATCTTATTCTTCGGGATCTCTTTATCCCGGTGGGCGGCACCGCATCCTGTACCGTATTGCACGATCCGCATCCATTTCAAAAGACAGGAGAACAAACCATGAAACAACACAAGATTTCCCGCCGGAACGTTCTTTGCGCAGCCGGTCTGCAGCCCGAAAAATTCTATGAGAGCGTCGGTTTCAGCGCTGTGGCGCAGTAAGGACGAGCGATGGACTGGTATCCGCTTTGGAACAGCCTGCGCATCGCGCTCATCAGCTGCGCAGCCGTGTTCTTTCTCGGCATTTTTGCCGCCTATTACATTGCCCGGCTGCCCCGGGCCGTCAAGGGCGTGCTGGACGTGGTGCTCACCCTGCCCATGGTACTGCCGCCCACGGTGGTGGGTTATTTCCTGCTGCTTCTCTTCGGGGCAAGGCGGCCGCTGGGCATCTTCTTCCTGGAACACTTCGGCGTGAAACTGGTCATGAACTGGTACAGCGCCATTTTCGCTTCCATTGTGGTGGCTTTTCCGCTGATGTACCGCACCGCCCGGGGTGCCTTCGAGAGCTTTGACGAAACGCTGGCCTGGTCGGCCCAGACCCTGGGACAGTCCAACACCTGGATCTTCTGGCGGGTGCGGATGCCCTACTGTCGGCAAGGCATTCTGGCAGGCACCGTGCTGGCCTTTGCCCGTGCCCTCGGCGAATACGGCGCCACCAGCATGATCGCGGGCTATACCCCCGGCAAGACCGCCACCATTGCCACCACGGTGTATCAGCTCTGGCGCACCAATGACGAAGCCGGGGCCCTGCGCTGGGTGCTGGTGGACATTGTCATTTCGGCAGTGGTGCTGCTGGCCGTGAACCTGCTGGAAAAGCAGCAGAAAGCAGGTGGACGCGCATGAGCCTGGAAGTGAACATTGAGAAGAAGCTGGATGGCTTCACCCTGCGGGCTGCATTTTCCGCCGGAAACACCCCCACTGCCCTGCTGGGCGCGTCCGGCTGCGGCAAAAGCATGACCCTGCGCTGCATTGCCGGCATCGTGAAGCCGGACAAAGGCCGCATCGTGCTGGACGGGCGGGTACTGTTTGACAGTGAGCAGCACATCGACCTGCCGCCTCAGCAGCGGGGCGCAGGGCTGCTGTTCCAGAATTACGCCCTCTTCCCGAATATGACGGTGGAACAGAACATTCTCTGCGGCCTGAAAGCCGAAAAAGACCGCGCTGCCCGGCAGGCGCGCTGCGCCGAACTGCTGCGGGCCATGCGGCTGGAGCCGCTGGCAAAGCGGTACCCGGCCCAGCTCTCCGGCGGGCAGCAGCAGCGCACCGCGCTGGCCCGCATCCTTGCCGGGCGGCCGCGCATCCTGATGCTGGACGAGCCCTTCAGCGCGCTGGACAGTTACCTGCGCGAGGCTGTGGAAAGCGAAGTGGGCAGTCTGCTGGCCGGGTTTGACGGCACCGCGCTTCTGGTCACCCACAACCGGGACGAAGCCTACCGCCTTTGCCCGGAAATGGTGGTACTGGACAGCGGCCGGGTGCTGCGCTCCGGCCACACCCGGGACGTCTTTGCGGACCCGCGCAGCATCACGGCAGCCCGGCTCACCGGCTGCAAGAACATTCTGCCTTGCACCCGGCTGGACGCGCACGCGGTGCGTCTGACCGGCTGGGATGTGCCGCTGCAGCTGGCGCTTCCGGTGCCGGAAGGCTGCACCGCCGTGGGCATCCGCGCCCACGACTTTGTGCCCTGCGATGCCGGGGCACTGAACGCCTTACCGGTAGCAGCCCTTTCTTCCAGTGAAAATCCCTTTGACTGGAACCTCATCTGTACCGCTCCGGACGGCACGGCCCGCCTGTGGTGGAAGGTAAGCAAATCCACCCTTTCCTCCCCCGCTCCGGTGCCGCCGCATTTCCTGTGCGCTGCACCGGAAAGTATCATGCCCCTGACCAACTGAGCTACATCTTTGACAAAGCCCCGCCCGGTGCTTGTACCGCACCGCAAATTCTGCTATACTAAAAATAGTGCATTTTGCAAAATCAGGGAGCATTGCGGCTCCCATTGGGGATGGGAACATGAGTGAAATAACGATCCGGCCCATGGTGCCGGAGGACTGGGACGCTGTGGCCCGGATCTATCTGGAAGGCATTGCCACCGAGCACGCCACCTTCCAGACCGACTGTCCGCCCTATGCTGCGTGGGACGCCTCCCACACCAAAGAGTGTCGGCTGGTCATTCTGGCCGACGGCGTGCTGGCCGGGTGGGCTGCCCTGCACCGGGTAGATCCCCGCTGGTGCTACCGGGGCGTGGCCGAGGTGAGCATTTATGTGGGCGAGCGCTTCCGTGGGCAGGGACTGGGCTCCCAGCTCCTGAACGCTCTGTGCGCCGATGCTGAAAAAGAGGGCTACTGGACCCTGCAGTCCACCGTGCTGCAGGACAACACGGCCAGCCGCGCCCTGCATACTAAATGCGGGTTCCGTCTGGTAGGGCGGCGGGAGCGTATTGCGCGTGACTGCCACGGCCGCTGGCTGGACACCTACCTGATGGAGCGCCGTGCTAAAGCCGATGAGCCGGAGGGCATCAAAAAACTGTAACGCCCCCGCCCGGGCTGCTGATTTCAGGACAAAACGAAAGTCCCTGTGAACGCAAAGGTTCACAGGGACTTTTGTTTTGCTCGTTTCAGATTTTACAGAACTTCTCGTTATGCCCAGTTCATCCGGCCATAGCGGGTGGTGATACTGCAAATTTCTTTTTGCAGCTTTGGGGTCAGCTGGCTCTTTTTTAGCCGCCAGCGCCAGTTCTCGCCTACGGTGGAGGGCTTATTGATACGGGCGGAATTGTCCAGCCCCAGCCAGTCCTGCATGGGGATGATGCAGGTGGCGGCGGCACTGCGGAAGATAAGGGCGATCATGCTCTTATAGAGCTGCGCTTCCGGCGTGGCATAATCGCACAGATAATCCCGCACCAGTGCACGTTCGGCAGAGGTGATGGTCTGGTACCACGACACCAGTGTTTCGTTGTCGTGGGTGCCGGTATAGGCCACGCTGTTCACCGGGTAATTATGGGGCAGGTAATCGCTGGCACTGCCGGTGTCACGGGAGTCGAAGGCAAATTCCAGCACCTTCATGCCGGGGAAGCCGCTGTCCCGCACCAGCTGCCGGACAGTCTCGCTCATATAGCCCAGATCCTCGGCAATGATCTCCCGCTTGCCCAGTGCCTGCTCCACCGCACGGAACAGCTCGATGCCAGGGCCTTTTTCCCAGTGGCCGGGTGCCGCCGTTTCACTGCCGTAGGGAATGAAAAAATACTCGTCGAAACCGCGGAAGTGGTCGATGCGAATCACATCGTACAGTTCAAAGCAATACCACAAGCGGGTGATCCACCACTGATAGCCCGTTTCCCGGTGCTTTTCCCAGCGGTAGAGCGGATTGCCCCAGAGCTGGCCGGTGGGCGAAAAACCATCCGGCGGAACACCTGCCACAGCGGTGGGAATGTTGTCCTCATCCAGCTGGAACATCTGCGGGTTCGCCCATGCATCGGCAGAATCCAGTGCCACATAGATGGGGATATCGCCGATGATGCGGATGCCCTTTTCGTTGGCGTAAGCCTTTAGTGCACGCCACTGCTGGTCGAATTTGAACTGGAGATATTTGTAGTACTCCACCTCAAAATACAATTCCCGGCGGTAGTAGTCCATGGCATTCTGCCAGCGCAGGCGGATATCCTCCGCCCACTCGATCCACGGCTTGCCCTCAAAGCGATCCTTCACCGCCATGAACAGGGCAAAGTCATCCAGCCACCACTTGTTCTGTTCACAGAAGGCCGCAAACTCCGCATTGTGGCCGATGTCGCTGCGGGAGTAGGCCAGCCGGAGCAGGCGGCCCCGCTCCTTGTAGAGCTGGTTGTAGTCGATATCGTCCGCCTTGCGGCCGAACTTTGCCTTTTTGCACTCTTCTGCCGTGAGCACACCCTCTTTGACCAGCTCATCCAGACTGATGAAATAGGGGTTGCCAGCAAAGGCAGAAAAGCTCTGATACGGGCTGTCGCCGTAGCTGGTCACACCCAGCGGCAGGATCTGCCAGTAGGTCTGCCCGGCGTCCTTCAGCCAGTCTACAAAATCGTATGCTTCCTGCGAAAAGCAGCCGATGCCGTAGGGGGACGGCAGACTGCTGACGGGCAGTAAAATGCCTGCACTTCTCTGCATGTTTCTTGATTCCCTTCTTATCGTTCTACTTCGATCAGAACGCCCACATGGTCGGAGACCCGAGGCTCCTGTTTTCCGCCGAATACCACCCGGCTGCTGTGCACCGGCACCGTCTGGGAGCACCAGATCTGGTCAATGCGTTTTTTGGCAGCCGCGTCCGGAGCATCCCGCCAGCCGTCAATGGCCTGCACGACGGTATAGCCGTCATCCCGCTGCCGGGCCAGCCGGTAGGTATCCTGCCAGCCGCTGCGCAGAATGAGGTCGTAGCCCTCACCCCGCACATCGGCTTCACTGTTGAAATCGCCCAGCAGGAACGCCAGCGGTTTTGCACCGGCTGCCGCCGCCAGAATGTTCCACTGGTCGGCAAAGGGCTCTTCCTCGTCCTTCCACCAGCCCAGGTGCACCGTATAGTACCAGACATCTCCTGCACAGATGCCCAGCGCCCGGCGGGTCTTCCAGTTGTTGTAATCGTTGATTTGGCTCAGCAGCAGGTTCTCGGCGGCGGTGATGGGCGCCCGGCTGAATACCGCCATGCCCTCGTCGTATCTGTCGTAGCCGATCTTGGCCGGGAGCCAGCTCCAATGGTAGGCACAGCCCGCTTCTTCCAGCATCCGGGCCACCGCAGCGGCATGGTTATCCGCTTTCAGCAACACCATATTGCCGGGGCAGGGATAGTACCCTGCCGGGGCATTCCCCAGCAGCGGAGCGGCGGCGGTCTGGTTCACCTCCTGCAGGGCGAACACATCCGGCTGTTCCTTTCGGATAAACTCCACAAAAGCATCCCGCTTGGCCTCATATGCCGGTTCGATGAGACTGTGGGTATTCAATGTCAGCAGTTTCATAGTTTTTTACAGAATATCGTTAATATCAGATTTCAGCACATCTGCCTTGGGGCCGTACACCGCCTGGATGCCGTCGCCCTTGACCAGCAGGCTCAGGGCACCCTCGGCCTTCCATGCGGCGAGGTCGGCCACCTTGGCGGGGTCCTTCACGGTAACGCGCAGACGGGTCATGCAGGCGTCCACCAGCACGATGTTCTCCCGGCCGCCCAGCAGGGCGATGATGCGCTCGGCCTGACCGTTGTCCGCCTTTTTGTCGGCCTTCTTCTCGGTCTTGGTGTCAGCTGCGGCATCGTTTGCGTTGTCATCGGTATAGTTGCCCAGACGGCCCGGGGTAGCCAGATTGAGTTTGCCGATCATGAAATAGGCCACGAAATAGCCGATAAGGAAGAACGCCACCACGCAGAGCACAAAGTTGATGATATCACCGCCCAGACCGGCCTGCAGGGACATGGGGATGCGGGTGATGAATTCCAGATTGCCGAAGAAGTGCAGGCGCAGATGGATGATACCAGCCATGGCAAAGGCACAGCCCTGCAGGATGGCGTATACAATGCACAGCGGCATGGCGCAGAACATGAACATGAACTCCAGCGGCTCGGTCACACCGGTGAGGAACACAGCCAGCGCGGTGGAAATGAACATGGATTTGTAATTCTTGCGCTTGTCGGCATCCACGCGGCGGTACATGGCCAGTGCAATGCCCAGCAGCAGACCGGTGGCGCCGATCATCTGACCAACCTTGAAGCGGGCGGGAGTGACGGTAGCCAGCAGGTTGTTATAGGCAGCCATGTCGCCTGCCTTTTTAAAGTTGATCAGGTCGTTGGCCCAAGCCAGCCACAGGGGGTCCTGACCAAACACCTGCCTGCGTTCACGCCAGTGGCGATGGTGTAGGTGCCGCCGAAGGAGGTATAGTTCATGGGGATGGTCAGCATATGGTGCAGACCAAAGGGCAGCAGCAGACATTCCAGCGTACCATAGATGAACGGAGCCAGAACCGGAGAAGTCTCGGAAGAGTTGGCGATCCAGATGCCAAAGTTGTTGATGCCGGTCTGCACCACAGGCCAGAACAGCGCCAGCACCATGGAGATGACCACCGAGTAGGCAATGACCACCATGGGCACGAAGCGCTTGCCGTTGAAGAAAGCCAGCGCATCCGGCAGCTTGCGGAAGTTGTAGTATTTATTGTAAGCCACGCCGCCCACAAAACCGGCGATGATGCCCACGAACACACCCATGTTCAGCGCAGGGGCACCCAGCACAGAGGTGAAGTAGCCGTTGACGGCGATCTCCTGGCCGAACAGGGTGTGGGTCACGGCATTGGGGTCTGCCAGCATGGCGCTGGTCACGCCGAAGATGTTGCCGGTGATCACGTTGATGAGCGCAAAGGCCAGCACAGCCGCAAAGGCACCGCCTGCGCGTTCTTTTGCCCAGCTGCCGCCGATGGCTACGGCGAACAGGATATGCAGGTTGTTGATGACGGCCCAGCCGATGTTCTCCATCGTAGTGCCGATGGTCATGACGGCGGCAATGTCACCGCCGCTCATCTGCACTAGCTTGCCCAGACTGATCATCAGACCCGCCGCAGGCATGACGGCGATGACGGTCATCAGAACTTTGCCCAGTTTTTGCAAAAAGTCGAAATTGATGAGCCCCTTCTTCTTGGGAGCTGTCTGTGTGGTTGCCATGATGTTCCTCCTTGTTCTTTTGCATTTGATTATGTAAGTGTTGCGTTACGCTTGCATTGAATTGCGCAATAAGAATAGCTCATTTTCGCAAATTTTACAAGAGTTTTTTGAGTTGCAGAGTGTTTTTCTGCATCTTGTACATTGTCAAAAGCGATTTTTGTTGAAAACGTCAAGCCCTTGCAGCAACACCGTTGCGCGATTTACGCAAACGAGCACGCAAACGTTGACTTTGCGTGCAAAGCCCTTTACAATAGAGATATCAGAAAGGAGATTCAGAGCATGGCAGTCACGATCAAAGATATTGCGGCCGCTGCGGGCGTTTCGCCGTCCACGGTCTCCCGCACCTGCAAGGACAGCCCATCCATCAGCCGGGACACAAAAGAACGCATCCGCCGCATCATGGCGCAGATGGGCTATGAACCCAATTTTGAGGCTGAACCGTCCGAAGCATTTTCCAAGACCATCGGCATCATCCTGCCTTCCTCCCAGCGGGACGTATATGAAAATGCCTTTCATCTGGAGATCATCCGGGGCATCGGGCAGTTCTGCAACCAGCGCCGCTATGTAAACACCGTCATCACCGGCGAGGACGATGCCGAAGTGCTGGATGCTATCCAGAGCATGGTAGCCAACACGCAGGCCGATGGATTCATCCTGCTCTACTCCAAAAAAGATTGTCCGGTGGCTGCCTATCTGCGCAGCGAGGGTCTGCTCCATGTCATCGTAGGCAAGGCGGCCCAGTCTGCCAACCAGACCATCTATATCGACAATGACAACGCACTTGCCGGAGAGGAAGCCACCGACTACCTCTATGAACTGGGCCACCGCCGCATTGCCTATTTTGGCGTCAGCAACGCCATGCTGTTTTCTGCCGAGCGGAAACGCGGCTATCAGATGTCTCTGCTGAAGCATGGCATCACCCCGCGGGAAGGGGACTGTGTGGAGATCGATACCTTGAATGATTCCTATGAACCTGCCCTGAAAGCGCTGCTTACCGCTCCTGACCGCCCTACAGCGGTTCTGGTCAGCGATGACATTCTTGCGGTGGTACTGGAACAGTTCTGCAGCAAGCTGGGCCTGCGCATCCCGAAAGATCTGTCCATCGTATCCTTTAACAACTCGCTGTTCTCCCGCATCACCAACCCGCCGCTGACGACCGTGGACGTCAATCCCTATCAGCTTGGCATTGAGGCGGCAAGCCAGACCATCAACCACATCGAGAACCCCAACCTGCTGGCCACCAAGATCATCGTGCCGCATCAGCTCATCGTACGGGAAAGCTGCTGCCCACCGCCGGAAAATCGCACGGCTGCCTTGCCCGGCGGGGCACTGTGACCCCGCAGTACACCGCGCTCCATTGTCCATGAACTGAAAGGAATGCCCTATGACCCTCCAGCCCGCTGGCACAAAAAGATGCCCTGACGCTGGAAGATCTTGCTCCTTATCCGCGCCTGTCCTACGATCATGGCGAACACAACTCGTTCTACTTTTCGGAGGAGATCCTCAGCACGCTGGACAGCAAAGCAGAGGGTGGTCTTGCCGGAGCTGGACGGGCCGACGATGGCCGTGGAGGTCTTTTCCGGGATGGTGAAGCTGACGTCGTGCAGAACCTGACCCTCGGCGTCTGATCGCCGTCCGTACTCTCACACCCGGACCGAAAAGCATCCCCTCCGTGCAGACCCGGATCTCGCTTTCCGGGTATCTGCGCGGAGGGGACTTATTGTTTTATCAGAGTTTTGTCGTCCACAGGCCATGCAGATTGCAGTAGGCATAGACCGCCACCGGTGTCTCGTCGCCCAGCTCAAAAACCGCTCTGGGTGCCTCGCCCGGATGGAGATAACGGATGTGGCCGCCCTGCGCCGTTTCCGCATAGAGCCACTGGATATGGTGGACATCCACCATCGGATGCTCTACCGCACCCACCGTGACGGTCAGGGTGCTGCTGGAGCGCTCGACCACCGGCAGATGCTTTTCTCCGCTGGCTTCCACGGTGTTGGGAATCAGCTCCCGCAGTTTTTCACCGCAGCAGAGCATCGGAACGCCTGCATCGTGGAGTGTGGTGATGAGGTTACCACAGTGGTCACAAACAAAAAATCTTGCACTCATATTGAAATCCTCCCTGAGAATGTTTTTGTGTTTCTTGTTTCTATATGATAATAGTTCTCAGTTTCAATTTCCGTGATTGGGTCACAGAAAGAAGGATTATTTTGTCAGACACACAGGACTTGGATTACTTTTTTTCTTTTCGGAAATAAAGAATTGCGGTAACAAGACACATCCCTGCAATTCCTGCCAGAAATGAATTGGAATAGTTCTTTGTCAGGATGGCCCAAAGGTTGATCGACACAAAGACAATTAAAAATATAACACCGATTATCCTATTTTTCATCTCTGTTACCTCTGCAACTTCCGATTTAT
>ERZ827126.1373-NODE-1373-length-22866-cov-4.268029_pt1 | contig 22866 bp, 19 predicted proteins | sample MGYA00519780_ERZ827126 | MGnify/ENA primary metagenome ERZ827126 (study PRJEB31778, sample SAMEA3449262) | human gut metagenome | biome: human gut; feature: human-associated habitat; material: faeces | place: United Kingdom | collected 2010/2012 ...
GCACCTGAACCGGCAGACGCGCGCCCGGCGCTTGCCGCACCCAAAATAGCCGGTGGAACGTTGTTTAGCTTTTTGCATTTTCCAGATAGGTCTCAAAGGCTTCGGCAAAGCTGGCATTTACATCAAAGGGGACAGTGTAGTCCACCTTGGAGGTCACAAGGCAGAGGTCCAGCCGGTTGGAGGTTTCGTCTGCCTGCCGGTTCAGCTTGCTCAGCGCCGCATGGATGACCTTGCGGTCGTAGTTGATGGTGGTCACCCGCTTTACATCGCAGCAGTAGGAGATCTGGTTGCCCTCGGCGTTGAAGCGGTAGCCGGTGCCCCCGCCGGAGAGCAGCTGCTCAGAACTGCGCAGGTCGTTCATCCGTTTGAAGGTGCGGGCAATGCTCTGCCGCGCGGCATTCAGGCTGACCTCGCTGTCCATATCCATGTCCAGCGCATCCTTTGCCTTGCGGATGGCGGCAAACAGGCGGCTCTTCTCCTCCAGCAGATAGAGCATGAACCGGGCAATGTCGGTGATCTGCTCCGCATATTCGGTCTGTGCCACGTCCATAACGGTCTCATCCTCGGCCTCGGGCATCACCTTATGGCGCAGATAGGTGTTGGCCACCTTGGTCACGTTGGCATCGCAGTCCAGAATGCCCTGTGCCTCGTCCAGCAGGGACTGGAGCTTGTTCTGGTAGCGGAATGCTTCCTTCAGGTTCATAGTCGTTCCCCTCCGTTTTGGTTTTTCTGCCTTCAGCTTACCACAGACTGCCCGCCCGCGCAAGCTTTCCGGTAAAACAGGCAAAACGCCCGCTCCGGCTTTGACCGGGGCGGGCGCTTTGCGTTTGCTATGACACTTATGGGATTAAGAGAATATCAGTGGTCAGCCGGCCACGCGCTCGGTGCGGCCTGCCTCCAGCATATAACGCAGGAAGCCGGTCACGTCGGCAGGGTCGGTCACGGTGAGGTCAAAGCCCTTCTTGGGGGCAGTGTCCATCATCTGCAGCATGGAGCATGCGGTAGCGTCCTTTTTCAGGTCGCAGGTCTTGCCGTTGTCCAGATGCAGCAGCACGCTGCCGTGGCTGGCAGAAAGCTGGCGCATGAAACGTTCCTTATCAAAATACTCGATTCGAAGCATAGGAATACCTCCTTGATAAACTGGTTTATGTTACACTTGCCGTCCTGTCCTCTTTGGACAGGCGGCGGGAGAATAGCGGTTTTGCCCGGCAGTGGAAACGCTTGCACAGCTTGCGTCCCGGCTGCCTTGGTGCTATACTGAGCTTGGAAGCTCTGATAGGATAATACCACAAAACAATCGCAAATAATAGAACAGAACCGCATAGTATATGCAACAAAACCGGCATTAACAAAAAACATTCAAAGTATTGCGGAAAGGAATTGGTGAATATGGCATATCAGACAAGCTGTGCCTCTTATACCAGCGGCCGGGTAGGGCTGACCAGCGCTACTGCCGTGGTGGCCGATGCCGCCGGGCGGGAGCAGACCCAGCACGGCAGCCCGCTGTTCCCCATCGCCTGCTATGCCGAGGATCTTTCCTGTTTTTCGGTGGCGTGGCACTGGCACGAGGAATTTGAGTTCATTCTGACGGCGTTGGGGCCCATTCATGTGGATGTGAACAAGACCCGACTGACCTTGCAGACCGGGCAGGGCGTGTTTGTCAACTCCGGTGCGCTGCACGCGGTAGAGCCTACCGAGGACAGGGCGTTGCTGCACTCCGGCGTGTTCCAGCCACGGTTGGTCGGCGGCATGGACACCGTATTCTGGCAAAAGCTCATCCGCCCGCTTTTGCAGCCGGGCACGCCGCCCTTCTTTTTGCTGGATGAGGCCGTGCCATGGCAGCGGCAGGTGCTGCTCTGCCTGCGGGAGGCGTGGAAGGGCGTGGCGGACGAGCCTTTCGACTACGAGAACCGGGTGCGCTACCACCTCACCGCCGCGCTGCGGCTGCTCATTACCCAATGCGTCAGCGGCAAAGTAAAGGTATCGGAGCAGGAGCAGATTGCCTCGGAGCGGATGAAGCAGATGCTGCGCTATGTAGAGGAGCACTACACCGAGGAACTGACCGTGGAAAAACTGGCCGGGTGCGTTGCCCTGAGCGAAAGCGCCTGTCTGCGCAGCTTCCGGCAGTTTCTGGGCATCACGCCCATCCAGTACGTCAAGCAGTTCCGGGTGGAAAAAGCCGCCGAGCTGCTGCGCTCCACCCGGCTCAAGACCGGCGAGGTGGGGCTGGAATGCGGTTTTTCCGACGCCAGCTACTTTATCAAGACCTTCCGGGAGATCAAGCACTGCACCCCCCGGGAGTACCGTATCCGCTTCTGCTAACATGAAAAAGAGGGACAGAAATGCCCGCAGGCATTTCTGTCCCTCTGATTTTAAAATGCAATTCCTTAAATCATGGCCAAAGCGCAAGCGGAGGCCATCTCCAATCGTCCGACACAAAAGAAGGCGCGCCGGTTCACCCGCCGGTTTTACCGGTGCAAAGACCCTGCCAGCGCTCCGGCGGGATGACCGGCTCGGTGACAAAGGCTTCGGGGTTCGGGGCAAGAACGTGGCGGGTGACCCGGAAAAGCCCCTCGGCGTCGCACAAAATACAGTTTGCATCGCCAAATTTTGTGTTCCGGGCTGCACCACAGTCCAGATACGCCTGCTCCAGCTTGACAAAATCCTCCGAGATATGTGGCTGTTGCGCGTTGTAGTGACGGCGCATATAGACGTTGTGCTGCACCCCGGCTTCGTCCACCACGGTCATCTGCATGGGCTTGTCGGTCAGGCGGTTCGGCACGTTCAGTACCTCCTCCACGCTATGGATAAAGGTGTTGCGGGCGTGGGTGACCCCCAGCAGCAGCACCTTGCCGTGGGCTGCCCGCAGGCGGTCGTAGCAGCCGCCGGGGGTGCAGGGGGTGTTTGCGTCCAGTTCCCCTTCCAGATACGCAGCCGCTCCCTTGCCATAGGCCGCCATGCTGTGAGTGGGGTGCAGCGAGCGCACCACGCCGGGGCGCTGCCGGAACAGCTCCGGCAGAATGCCCACGCAGCACGGGCTGCGGCGCACATCGAACACCCGGTTCTCCTCGTTGATGAACCGCCATGTGTGGGTGGGCAGCAGCAGCAAGCCCTCCGCAAAAAACTCCATCCATGCGTCTAGAACCGTGTCTGCACCGCCCTCCACCGGGCCGATGGACTTCATGGAGGAATGGATCAGGATAGTCTCGTTCCCTGTCAGCCCCATCGCGGCAAGGTCGTGCTTGAGGTCAGCCTTTGTATATGCCATGTCGTTTCTCCTTTTCGGGCGTTTTTGTTTACTTCCAGTTTACCGCCTTTCGGGCAGCAAAGCAAGCATGCACGCAAAAAGGCACATACCCTGCCGCATCTGCCGGAGACGATCCGGTATCTGCGGGGTATTTGTCCTTTCAGCTTTTTCAGCAAAATCCTGTATACAACATTTCAACCCGCAGTGCTGCCGCAACAGTCAGCGCCGTGCTTTTCTATTGTAATATTTGACAGTTATTCTCTGTTTTCTTTATGCATTTGATACAACAGCCGCTTGATTGCGGCATTTTATCAGCACTTTTCCCGCATTGAAAAGTGGTATATCCGTTTTTTCGTTTCGCGAGCAGCTCTGTGTGTGAGTGCAAATGCTTGTATACAAGCACTCAAATAAAGTTTCGTTCCAGCATTGACATTCCGCTGTCAGAACGGTACAATGATACTAAGATCATATTTACCGGATAAATGGAGAACGACTATGGCTACATTACAGCACACGGATGAGCTCTATCATATTCTCGAGGACGAGATCTGCACATTGAAGATTCTGCCCGGGGAAGCGCTGAGCGAGAACCAACTGTGCAAGCGGTTCGGTGTTTCGCGCACCCCCATCCGCAGCGTTTTGCAGCGGCTGGAGCAGAACCGCTTTGTGCAGATCATCCCCTGCAAGGGCACCATCGTCACTGCCATCGACATCGGCGTGGTGGATCAGCTCATCTTCCAGCGTGTTGCGGTGGAGGGCATGGTGTTCCGGGATTTTGTGCAGAGCTGCTCGCCCATGGAGATCCTTGCGGTAGAACACCTTTATAATGTGCTGCTGGAGGCCGCTGCGGGGCGCAGCGACCCGCAAAACTTTGATTTCAACCACTTCCTCAGCTGCGACCTTGCCATGCACGAGTACTGGTTCCGCAAGACCAGCAAGGAGTACCTTTGGGAGCAGATGACCCGCCCGCAGGCAGACTATTCCCGCTTTATCCGTCTGGACATCGTAGGCGCGCGCAACGTGTCCAGCGTTGTCAGCGAGCACGCCGAGATGCTGCGTATTCTGCGGGAGAAGGATCTGGACGCCATTGAGCCGCTGATGCGTACCCACCTATACGGCGGCGTGAGCCGCATGGGCAGCAAGGTCTACTCGGACGAATACCGCGTCTACTTCAAGCTGCCAGAGGGCAAATAATAAAAAGGTCGCTGCACAGTCTCCTGTACAACGACCTTTTTCTGGTTGCGCCAGCAGGAGTCGAACCTACGATTGGGGAGTCAAAGTCCCTTATGAATACGCCTATATTTTATCGTATTCATGTTATTTATTCGCCGCATTTTTAATTGCAGTCACCTTATAAGTCACCCTATTTTTGTAAAGTGCTTTTTCAGAACTTTATTGAATTTATTTAGTGTGACGAATTATAGGGATAATCAGTATAAATTTCTTGTGCAAAATGTCGGCAAATGTCTTGACAGCTCTAAAACGTGCCGCTATACTAATACCCGTACAAGGCCGGTACAGACCGGAAGAAACCCAGAATACGAGGTAAGATTATGATTGATGCAGCAGCCCCAGAAACAAAACTGACAATGAGTGTGCAGGAAATGGCATATCAGCTAGGCATTGGACGGAACAAGGCGTATGAGCTGGTTAAACAGCGTGATTTTCCAGCCGTGAGAATTGGCGGCAACTATCGCGTTATTTCCGACAAGCTTCCCGATTGGCTCAACAAACAGGCCGGGAAAACCTACTATTTCTAAGACCCAGACCGGGCAACTACACAACGACCATTTAACACAACAAAAAAATCTTTCACTAGGCACATGACCTAGATTCACTATACATTATGATACAAACGAACCTCTGAAAGCTCGGTGCATTTTGCATCGGGCTTTTTTGTATGCAATTTATTTTCGTTACGACTGTATTTGATTTAGGAGAATGAAGTATGTTCAAGACAACATCAGATGGTAAAAAATGGATTATCTTTAACAATGCTTTGGCATCGTTCATCGTAAAGCATGGTGGGCGTGTCGTGTCAATCGCGCCTTTACGCGAGGATACACGGTTTTGCATCTTCTTCTTTTCGACAGAGGACAAAGCCGCAGAAGCAGCCATGAAACAATGGCTGGACAATGCGCAACATAGAGTAGACCGCCGGGACAATATAGGATGATAACCCGGCGGCGTTAATCGCTTGTATGGCCTCTGTAAGAGGCTGTGAGAGCTTTTCTTGTTAGATTAGTGAACTATATTGGCGGAACTTTGACGCTCTACGGAGCTTAATAGAGGCATCACAGAGCATCGCGCTAGAGCCTCTACAAAGCCCGTATGGGCGTTTTTGATTTTTGAATGAAAGAATATGCCAGATGATACAGAACACGCCAGAGGGCAGCACAGCAGCCCTAGAGCGCGTTTAATGAGATAGGAGTATGTGAGTTATGTATGGCAGAAAAAAGACCTGATTTTGAATCTTTGGAGCTTGTTTGTAGCATAGACACGTTAAGTATATGTGTTGATGACAGACCTGAAAGCCTGATTAGAGGCGTGAGCGAGAACAAGCGCAATAACAGCGAAACAATCAGCCTAAAGATAAACCCTAATACCTATGTGGGATATGATATTCACAGCTACAAAGAGTATTTGGAAACAATGAGGAAGATTTTACAGGAAATGGAAATTGAAAAGTTTTGGTACACGCGCGTTGACTTTCGCTTTGATAGCTATACTTCTAGTTATGAGGAAACAGAAAAATTAAACAGAACGTTAATTATGTGCTATTGGTTTAAGCATCCTTCCCGAAACCTCTATGAAACAAAGCACGGATGGACACGGGAAAGAATGTCCTATTGCCTCAAAGATAACACGGCGGAGCTGGAAAGCTACAACAAAGCGTTTCAAGAACCATCCGGCACAGTATTGTCACGGTTTGAGGTGCGCACCAAGAGCAAGACAAGGACGTTGGACACCTTTCCTTTAGATTCACGTCCCAGAGCTTATATCAAAACGTGGCAGAAAGAGCTGAAAGATTGTGCAACGCTGCTTGATTCAATGGTACAAGCACAAAATGATGTCTTGATGGATGAATACCGCAGAGGAACGGCAAAGCACCTGTATTCAAGTCCTATGGATTTTGCAAAGCATAATGTGGAGTACATCTTTACCGCGCGGCAGCTTGATGACCTCTTTGCCCAGATGGGCGTTAAAAATCCAACAACGGCAAGGTACAATTTCGTAAAGAGATATTCTAACGGCGAAACGCTGTTTTTTAAGCAAAAAGACCTTGTGGCCTACTCGAAGCACCTTTCCCAAAAAATGGGTGCATTTTTGGTTGCAAATGACTAAAAACGCCCTTTTTGAAAAGAGCCGAAAGAGCTAGGAATCATGCGGATTTTGTGGCACTTTTTGAGGGGTGCAATCCGGCTATAATATAGGGGAACGCGCGAGGGCATTACACGGAACACCCAGATTCAGTATAGCCCGAAGCGCGTACCTCCTCTATTATTAAATATTTTGATTTACTTCATTCAAATGAATTGAAGAATCCTGACGCTGTGAAAATCCCTTTGAAAATCAATGAATCATTATATCTTCTCGTTTGTGTATCCAAAAAGCATATATGAATCGGGGAAATGTAACGGTTCGAGAATTGACACAAAAACCTTTGAATCTTTGTATCTTCTCGTTTCAATGTCCAAAACCTTATTATGAATCGGGAAAATGTTATCATTCTAAAATCATCACCAAACCTTTGAAATCTTTGGGAATCCTCAACCGAGTATCCTAAACCCTATAATGAGTAGTGAACATTTGGCAAAATGAGAGCCTTTGAAAATCATTAGCAGAATCAATAAAACATTGCCTCTTCTCGTTTCAATATCCGAAAAGCATATATGAGATGGGAAGCTGATTGGCAAAATGAGACGCTTCTAAAATCAACACCAGAGTCAATAAAACATTGCATCTTCTCGTTTCAAAGTCCAAAAAGCTATAATGAATTGGCAGAATGTAACGCTTTGAAAATCAGAACGTAAACCAGAGAACTTTTGCGTTTTCTCGTTAGCGTATCCGATAAGCGTATATGAAAGCCCCAGATAAGGCAGAGCGAAAGCCTTATGATTCATAGTCGGGATTAGGCAACCGCCTAATCCTCTAAGAAACAGCGTTTTTCCGATAAAAATAACAAGCGCAGCAGCTTGTTTATATATATTCCAGAAGTCAAGGACGGCGCAAGCCGTCCTTTTTTATATGACGTTTTAACCAACAATTATTTACTTATTAAAGATTAGGAGAATGAAAAATGAATAATGTTAAGAATTTTGATGATTTGAAGAACCTGAAAGCAATTCCGCTTGACACCATCTTTGAATTTGACGGCGAACAATGGAAAAATATTCCATACGACTATTTCGCAGACCGCTATCTTGTGAGCGATAGCGGAAAGAGTTGGAGCATCAAGCGACACAGACAGATGAACAATCACCCGAACGACAAGGGATATTTTGGAATCAATCTTTGCAAAGATGGAGTATTCAAGCGCAGGAGCATGAGCCGCACAGTTGCCCTTGCCTTTATCGAGGACACCCCGAAAAATTGGCAAGAATTGGATGTGAACCACAAGGACGAGAACCCAGCAAACAACGCGGTTGATAATCTGGAATGGATGACCCATGAACAGAATTGTAATTATGGAAACCACAACGCCCATATATCAGCATCCAGAAAAGGCCATAAGATGACCGCAGAGCAACGCGCCAGAATGAGCGAGTTACACAAGGGCAGAGGCGTTAAAGCCGTTGTGCAAATGGACAAGGACGGCAACACAATAGCAGAGTATGAGAGCATCAAGGCAGCGGCAGAGGCTTTGAACATTGACCCGGGCAACATATCATCAGCTTGTAGAGGATACCGCCCAAGTGCAGGCGGCTTTTTGTTCGCTTACAAGGTTAGTTGAATCTAACAAAGAGAATCAGCTTTCTGTTAGATTGGTGTATCAATTCTGAAAAAAAGTCAATTACTTTGCCCAAACTATTGATTTATAGCGTTAGATTTGATATAATGTAACTAATGAATCTAACGAACGTTACAATCAATAGTCTTATGAGGTAAGAGCCATGACATACGGATATTGCAGAATCAGCACCAAACAGCAGAGCATTGAACGACAGGTACGGAACATTAAAGCAGCTTATCCAGATGCAGACATTAAACAGGAAGCCTACACAGGTACAAAGATTGACAGACCTGTATTTGATTCTTTGATTGCAGCCTTGAAACCGGGTGATACAGTCGTTTTTGATTCAGTAAGCCGTATGAGCAGAAACGCAGAGGATGGATATAATCTGTATCAAGACCTTTATAATAAAGGAATCAATCTGGTTTTCCTCAAAGAACACCACATCGACACCGACACATATAAAAGCGCACTGACTAACCAGCTTGCAATGACAGGTGATGATACAGACCTCATCTTTAAGGGCATCAACGCTTATTTGCTTAGATTGGCTGCAAAGCAGATTAAGCTTGCTTTTGAACAGGCACAAAAAGAGGTTGACGACCTACACCAGCGCACAAAAGAGGGCATCCAGACCGCCAAGTTGAACGGAAAGCAAGTTGGACAGAAGCAAGGTGCAAAGTTGACCACGCAGAAATCTATTGCAGCTAAACGCTTTATCGCAAAGAACAGTAGAACGTTCGGTGGAAGTCTTAGCGACAAAGAATGTATTGCATACCTTGCCATTACTCCAAACACGTTCTACAAGTACAAAAAAGAACTGAAAGAGCAGAAGTAAAACCACAGCACCCCGAAAGGGGTGCATTTTTAGTTTGCGGATTGTGTGAATTTCCAAATTTTCGGTTTGTATTTTGTGCAATATGTCCCATAGTCCATAGGGAAACACCCAACGGAAAAACCATAAACGATATACGTTTAACAGACCTTGCCCCATATCGTGCCAGTTAAGCAAGAGAGCAGACCAGAGCCGAAAGAGCCATACTTTGCATATCTCTTTTCTGTTAGATTGGACAAACCAAAAGTTTTGAACTTTTTATGAACAACCTACTAACCGCACACAGAAGCAGAAAATCAAAAACGATTAACGATACTAACCCGATACTATGCAGCGTCTTTTCTTGTTAGATTCATCTAACCAGCAATCACAGCAGAAACATATAAATTCTATGTTTCCTACATATCCCAAAAAACAACGGTCATAAAAGAAAAATTTCATTCCCGTATAAACCATAGATTATATAGCTTTCGTAGCATCGTTAATAATTAGAAAAAATATAGCTTTGGACGTGCTAGAGCGTCAAAAAAGCCGTTGGCAGCATCAACCACCAACGGCGAAAGACTCAATATTTTTACCAATTAAGAGCATCCATCTTCTTTGCCTTTTCAGCGTCTACCGTGTGCACATAGGTTCTAAGCGTAAAGCTCACTGTGCTATGTCCTAACTGTTCCGACACGGTTTTGATGTCCACGCCTTGCCTTATGAGCTTTGTTGCGTATGTGTGCCGTAAGTCGCGCAGCCCTCTTACATCGCTGATTTGAGCACGTTTGCAAACTGCTTTGTATTCACGCCCAAGATATGCAAGATTGACCGTTTCTTTGTTGAGATTGGCAAGATAGCAATTTTTGGGGCAGTAAATCAACCGTTCTTCTAGTAGTGATTTTGTGGCATCATTAAAATATACGCGTCTGTTCTTGTTGGTTTTCGTCTTTCCTTGATAAACGTACTTTTCATTCTGTTCAATAATCGTACCGTGAACATCAATATACTTTTCAGACAAATGAATATCAGCAGGGCACAGAGCGCAAGCCTCACCCATGCGCAGCCCTGTATAAAGAATGAGCTTGTATACCCATTCGTATTGTGACATACCGACTTCACAAGCCGACAAAAAACGCTTTGCTTCATCGTCTGTAAGCGGCCTGATTTGTTTTGCATCGGTTTTACGCTCTTTGGGTAAGACAACATTTTCGCAGGGATTAGAGGTTATATCCCCCACCTTAACCGCATATTTAAGACAGGCGTTGACAATATCATACGGCTTTTTAATGGTGGAGAATGAGTTGGGCTTGCCTGTTTTTGCGTTTGGCTCATTCGTCATACGGTTCACAAGTTCGGTTTGAATCGTCTTTGTATCCAGATTGATAAGGCGATACTTGCCAAGGTACGGGATAACATAAGTGCGGATTGTTCTTTTGTTTCGCTCGTATGATTGTGTTTTCAGTCCCAGCTTACCAACATTTTCCATCCATTCGTTTACATAGTCCGCAAACCATGTCGTTTCTCTTTTGCCCTCTTTTTCTGTCGGATGTTCTCTAAGCCAGTCTTTGTATTTTCTGTACGCTTCTGTTTCCGTCTTGCCCTCAAATTGCTTTCTCTTACCGTTGGGGAGCTGCACACGGTACATGATTTTTCCCTCTTTTGCGCCTTTTCCGGGTACAAAAGAGCCTGAGCCTTTGGCTCTACGCTGCTTTTTAACGGCCTGTTCCATGCTCAACACCTCCACAAGTCACCTTTAGTCACCTTATCAGTCACCTTATTTTTCGGGAAAGTCCCAGAAAATCCGGGATTTGATAACATTATAGCAGATTTTGCGCAGGATTGCAAAAAAGAAAGGACTTCAAAAATCATCGTAAATTCGATGGTTTCTAAAGTCCTTTATTGGTTGCGCCAGCGTGAGTCGAACACGCGGTGGGGGAGTCAAAGTCCCCTGCCTTACCGCTTGGCGATGGCGCATCATGCAAGATAGTATAACATATTTTCCGCTTTTCCACAAGAGGTGTGCCGCGTTTTTGTCGCTTTTTTCTGTGCGCTGCCTGCTGCATTTGCGGCGGTTTGAGTCGTTTTTTTGGCTTTGCGGCAAAGGTTTTGCTTTTTCCATATCCTTCCATGTTTTTACGAAAGGTAAGTTTTGCGGGATGCGTTTTTCAAAAAGCGCAGTCTACACGGGCATAAATTTTATCTTGCAAAGGTGAAATTTATTTTTTTCTTGATTTTTCTTATTATTTTCTCAAAAGACTGTATTTTTTGTTGCGGTTCTGGTACACTGGATGTGATAAAAATAAGTTGAAGAAACTTCTCCTGCGTCCGGGCTGCACCCGGGCGAGACAGTGTCTCCATCTTTGTGAAGGAAAGCGAGGGATCTCATGAAAAAATTCCTGAAAACGCTGGTGGTCGGGCTTTGCCTGTTCACGCTGCTGTGCTGCGCACTGCCGGCTGCATTTGCTGCCGACAAAACTTCAGGGAGCAAAAAGGAAGAGAACGTGTACGCCATTGGTATGGATGCCCAAGGCGGCATCTGCTCTACCGTGGTCACCTACACGAACCTGTCCGGCAAACTGGAGAGCACGCCTGAGCAGCCTACCATGACGGGCTACACCTTTGACGGCTGGTACACCGAGCCGGTGGGCGGCAGCAAGGTGACCACCTCCACCGTGTTCACCTCCGACGCCACCATCTACGCCCACTGGACTGCCAAGGTCGGTACCACTACCGTGCCGCAGCCCACCACCCAGCCCGCCGCCACCCAGTGGCAAAAGTATGTAGGGCCTGCCCTTGTGGCCGGTGCCCTGCTTACTACTCTGCTGGTCGCCACCATGTTCTGAACACTGCTGTAAACGCAATGATACCATTGAAGAAAGGGATCTTACCATGACTACTTCTACCATGAAAATGCCCGCCAGCTATTCCGCTATCGAAGCCGAGGAGATGACCTATCTGGACGGCGGCGCCAGCAACGCTTATCAGGCCTTTCTGGACGTTGGTAAGGTGTTCAACTACATTGCCCGCATCTTCTCCGGTGCAAGCTCCATCATCAACAACGTCAACGTCATTTACCAGTCCTTTGTATCGCTGAACAGCCTGCTGGGCAGCTTCGGCAAGTAAAAGGATCACCCCAAAGTTTGGATACGGGAGCCGCGCTTTTTTCGAAAAAGTGCGGCTCCCGTTTTTCGTAGGCGCACTGATTCAGTGCATTACTGCGCAGAACTTCGCACCCAAGAATTATGAAGGGAAATTTTAACAATTCTGTGGTATATTACCTTCTTTTTAGGTGTTTTACATATAAAACAAAAAAATTTGCGATATTTTTTCGGCTTTATCTCTTGATTTTGTGTCCGATTTGTTATATTGTTGTTACAGGGAGTGTGCTAAAATAAGATAGTTTATAAAAGGTCTCTCCAGCCGCGCAAATCGCGTGGAGACAAGCGATTTTTCAGGCATTTCCTTTAAGTTTTTTCGGTATTTTCGAAAGAAATTTCGTTATCTTTACATTCGGGAGTTTGTACGCAAATGGCAGATCGTGAACTGCGGCGGATGCACCGCGCTGAACTAATAGAGATCATCTATGCGCTGAAACAGAGCGAGGACCAGCTCAAGGCACAGAATGCCGCGCTCACCGCGCAGCTACAGGACCGGCAGCTCCGGCTGGAAAGCGCTGGTTCCATCGCGCAGGCCGCGCTGGAACTGAACAACGTGTTCGCCGCCGCGCAGGCCGCCGCCGATGACTATCTGCATTCGGTACAGGCCAGCGTTGCGGACACCAATGCCACCGCTGCCAACACCCTTTCGCAGGCACGCAGCGAGGCTAAACGCATTCTGGAACAGGCACAGGCAGACGCTGACGGTCTGAAAGCACAGGCGCAGCAGGAATGCGACGCCATGACCGCCGCCGCCGCGCAAAAGCGCACCCAGACCGAGGCCGACTGCAAGGCCATGGTAGAGCGCGCCGAGCAGGAGGTGCAGCAGCGCTGGCAGGCATTTGACCACAAGGCCAACGAGCTGCTGGACCAGTATCGCAGCACAGACGGCCTGCCTTCGGAGGAAACATGAAAAAACGCGATATCCGGTTCGCTTCCATCCCTTCCACCGAGGAAGTGGCCGCAGAACGTGAGCGTCTTGCGTACCAGAGCCGCTACCAGCGGGTGCTGCGCAGTACGATCTATATTCTGGTGGTGGTGGCCGCAGTAGCCGTGCTGCTGGCTACGCTGTTTTTGCCGGTACTTCAGGTCTCTGGCGACAGCATGAACCCTACGTTGAACGACAAGGACATTATCCTGCTGGTAAAATCCAACCACATTGAAAACGGTGAGTTATGCGGGTTTTACTGGCAGAACAAGCTGCTGCTCAAGCGCATCATCGGGCAGCCCGGTGATGTAATCGATATGGACGTGAACGGCGTGGTCTCGGTAAACGGCGTGGCACTGGACGAACCCTATGTGGACGCGCTGACCGTGGGCGAATGCGACATCCGGTTCCCCTATCAGGTGCCGGAAAACCGCTACTTCGTGCTGGGCGACCACCGCTCCACCTCCATCGACAGCCGCAGCAGCGTGATAGGCTGCGTAGAAAAAAGCCAGATCGTTGGCAGGGTGTTCCTGAGGATATGGCCCTTGTCCAGCTTCTCGTTGATCCATTGACCCCGGGAGGAGGTATTCCGTTATGAACGACATTCTTAAAACGTACATGGAGCGGTTCCGCGAGAACCGGCACACCCTGCGGCGCTACACCGCGTTTGTGCTGGCACTTGCCATGATCACCACCCTGTTCGTCAACTGGCAGCTGCATGGCGTGGGCATCTCGATGACCGCGCAGTACCAGTGCGGCGAGGAGGAGCACACCCACACCGCGGATTGCTACACCAAGGTGCTCACCTGCGGTTACGAGGAAGGCGAGCTTGAAAATGCGGACGAGGTGGCCGCCGCCGCTGCTGCGACCAGCCAGCCCACCATTGAGGAAGAGCCCGCGCCGCTGTCGCTGGAGCCGCAGATCGAGTTTGTGCCCCACGAGCACACCGACGACTGCTACACCGAGGTGCAGACTCTGACCTGCATGGAGGAAGAGCACGTCCACGATGACGACTGCTTCGACCCCGAGGACGGCAGCCTGATCTGCGACAAATTTGAGCATACCCACGACGAAAGCTGCTATACCACCGAGTACGAGCTGACCTGCGGCTTAGAGGAGGGCGAGCTTGTGGAGCAGGTGGTGGAGCCCACCCAGAGCGCCGCACTGGCAGCGATGGCTGTGGCCGAGCCCGTGGCGCTGGCACCGATGGTGGACACCGTGGAACCCATCTACCACCACCATACCGATGCCTGCTACGAGGAAGTGCTCACCTGCCCCCTGCCGGAGCACCACCACACCGTTGCCTGCCTGAGCGACACTTCTGCCGACCTTGAGACCCCCGAGGAGTGGCAGGCCGCCAACGCCGAGGCCGTGATGACCGGCAACTGGGCCGAGGATCTGGTCAGCGTGGCGCAGACCCAGCTGGGCTACGAGCAGAGCGAGAAAAACTTTGAGATCGACCCCGCGGACGGCGTGACCCTGCGCTACTACTCCCGCTACGGTCAGTCCTACGGCAACCCCTACGGCGAGTGGGACGTGATGTTCCTCTCTTACTGCCTGAAGTATGCCGGTATCCCCCAGAGCGCTATCCCGCAGGAGGCCAGCGTGCTTGCCCTGCGCAGTTCCATGAGCGACATGGACTGGCTGCTGGACGGCGAGGACGGCAGCGCCGCCGATGTGGGCGACATCGTTATTTATAATAAGTACGTCACCCGCACCGTGGCTGTGGACAGCAGCGCCGACGGTGCAGCGGACGGTCTGGACGACCTGTTCAGCACGGACGCCGAGGGCGAGAACGGCGCAGAACTCGAGGAATCCGGCACTGCTGCGCTGGATACCGTCCCTGCCACCGAGGACATGACCACCCTCGACACCCCTGATCTCCCCGATATCCCCGACACCGCTGCGCCCAGCGTGGGTTCCCCCGCTGTCGAGCCGCAGACCACTACCGTGACTGACGCTCAGCCCGTGGAGACCGTGGGCATCGTGAGCAGTGTGGACAGCGACGCCGGCACGCTGACCGTTATCTCCGGCGATGTGGACGGCAAGGTGGCTGAGGTAGCACTGTATGATGCTGATGTTGAAAACGTTATCTCTGTGGCGTATGCTCAGATGGCGCTGAGTGAAGGCGATACCGCTTCGGATATTACTGAAATCGACCCGGTATTCTCCTGCTCTGTTACTACCGTATACGGCACTGTATCTGCTTCTGCAATGCGTCCCGCTCCTTCCTACGTTGCAAGGTACGCTGCCCCCTCCATGTATGCTGTAGCTGCTGTGTCTGCTACTCCTGTTGATATGGGCGAGCATATCACGAACGTTATCGTTCAGATTCCCGCCTCCACGAATGGCAGCGGCGTTGTAACCTCTTGGAAAGATGCAAACGGCATTGTGCGTCCCGGTCAGACTGTTAAGGTGCAGTTGAGTTACGGTTTTGCTGCAAACAAAATCACCAAAGACAACCGCGTTGCAACCTACAAGCTCCCCAACGGTATTACGCTGTTGCCCAGTGTTTCACACTCCGGCAATATCACTTGGCATGACCGTACCACTGGTCAGAAAGTTGTCGTTGGCACCTACAAGATTGATGCTGACACCGTCACGTTTACCTACAACGAAGACTTTGCCGACGGCAAAGCCTTTGACGGTGATTTTGAGTTTCAGGCTTCTGCTTCCTCTGATTCCTCCATGGAAGGGCAGAAGATCAATTTTGGCGGCACAAACGGTTCTGTTACCATCAAAAAAGAGGATCTGACCCACGATCTGTCTCTTTTCAAGAATGTGCAGAAGGACGAAAACGGAAAAGAACTGATCAAATACGATTCAAAAACAAAGAAGCTTGATATCGCCTATGAAGTGGTTGCAAAAACCACAAACGGCACCGGTACTACTGTAGATCTTACCGACTTCTTCGACACCGCAAGCGCCTCTCTTGGCAAATTTCAGGAAGATACAGTCACGCTGATAAAGGTTGCTGCAGATGGCACCGAAACGGACGTCACAGAGACCTATAAAGCCCAGCTCACTGTAAACAACTCCGAGCTAAAATATTCTGCTCTGCCCAAACTGGAAGCCAGTGAGCAATACGTTCTGCGGTATCACGCCACCATTCCTGTTAAGGATGATTACACCTATCAGTCCATCAACAACGTAAAGGCTGAATTCGATGGCAAAGACAGTTACACGAGCAAGGAGGTTAAAAACACCGAGCCGCGCCTTACCAAGAGCGGCAATTATGACGCCAACAGCCGCATCATCACTTGGACGATTCAAATCAACAACCCCTTTGGGGAGGATCTCCGCGGCAAAACCTTTACCGATCTTCTGCCTACCGAGCTGGAGGTCGTAGGTGAAGTTAAAATTCAGCGCGAACACTGGAGCCAGGACATTAATCCTGTCTCTGCTGCGGATTTCATAAAGGACGGGTATAGCTACACCTTCCCGGCAGATAAATCGGAAACCGCAACGTTCTACAGGATCTTCCTCCAGACGAAAATCCCCAACGGCACCGCAGTGGGCACCACCTTTAAAAATGAGGCCACGTTTGATGGCAGCGGCGCTTCCGGTGATGTTACGGTGACCGACCGCAGCTCTTATCTCAGCAAGAGCCTGTATAAGGCCGAGGACTTGGAAACCGGCAAGAAAAAGCTGACTTGGCAAACCTCCGTCTCCATCCCTACCGGTTGGAACGAGATCACCCTTACGGATACGATCCGTGATGCCGTGACAGATGGCACTGAGCGGGATGGCACACACTATGCGATTTTGTCCGAACTGAAGGATGAAATCAAGAATAATCTGTATCTGACCTTGTTCGGTTCCAGCGAGACCGTCACAATGGCAAATGCATCCACAAATCATGTCAAATTTACCGTCACCTATTATGACGAGAGCGGTGTGGTTACTGACGCTGATGCTCATGTGACCAAGTTTACCATCACCGCCAAGCTGGACGAGGGCCATACGCTGGATGCCACCAGCATGGGGCTGAGCAACTACCATACCGTTGCCGATATTAGTGGTGCAGGCATAGAAGAGCCGTGGCTGTTTGTAAACACTGCTGCCTCCGGTGGTAAGACCACCGATGCCAGCTACACCTATAAAAAACCCAAGGAAGCAAAGCTTGAAAAGCTGGTCTATAATGAAAACAATTTTGATAACGCTGGCAGCAAGATCAGTGAGTTGGATTACAATAAGAACAACGGTAAGATCTACTACGAGCTCACCATCCCCACCTCGCTTACCAGTAAAGATCCGCTGACCACGAAAGATCTGGAGATCACCGATACCCTGCCTGATGGTGTTACCTTTGACATAAGCAGTGTCACGGTTGGTGTACGCGATTACAATAATGATGGCTCTGTAATCCATAGTAGCTGGTTAGGTCACACAATTTATAGTTCTATCGGCGGCACTCCGAACTATGAGATTTCGGCAACTAAAAACTTTAGTGCAACAAAAACTCATATTGGCGCAACCGACACCGACCGTACGGTCAAGTTTACGATCACGAACGGCTACAACGTTTCTGAAAAGCCGCAAGTTTTCTATATCCGCTACTCGGTCAGCGTTGCGGAGGATGCCTCTTGGGACGACCTTCGTACACAAAACATATACCGTAACCACGCGGAATGGAACGGCGACAAGGCAGAAACGAAAACCACCGTCAAGCGCAGCTATGACAAGATTTATAAGACCGGCACTGTCGTCGACGAAGGTCTCGACGCCAACGGCAAGCCAACTGCGACCAAGAAGATCAACTACAGCGTTGTTATCAACCCCACCGGCGCTAAGCTGCTGACCACCAGCAATACCCTGACCCTGAAGGATACGCTTAGCTTTAATCCTTCTAACGAAACCTCCGCCGAGCTGGATCTGAGTTCGATCCATCTGTATGGTGTGACCCTTAATACTGAGGGCAACCTTGTTGCAGACCATACAAATGAGATCAGCCGCGACCGGTTTACGGCAATCTATGACAGCCCCAACCGCATTATGACCGTCACCGTCCCGGATGAACTGGCTTGTGTGCTGGAATACACCTATCAGATTTCTTACCCCTCCTCTACGGAGGTAACGGTTAAAAACCACGCAAACCTTACCGGTCTGGTGGAGAAATGGGTCGATACTCATGTTGTGAATTATGATTCTTCGGCTACCGTCCGGTTCAGCAAGTTTGACCTGAACAAGGTGGATTCCAACGATTATCTGGTCACACTTCCCGGTGCAACCTTCCAGCTTGCAAAGTGGGATACCTCAACGAATGCGTTTAAAGAGGTTTGCAAGCTGACAACAGACAACTCTGGTCAGATTCATTTCAGTCTCGCGACAGCGGAAAGCCATGATACGAGCAGCGCTCAGCTGCTTTGCAGTACGCTCTACCGTATTGTAGAGGTAGAAAGACCCTCCGGTTATGCACTTAGCCAGAGCCCGATCTACCTGCTGTGGGGTGCATTTTCCAACACAAAGCGAGCTGACGCGTTTAATGCTGCTACCGGTGAATCTTCTATCCATGATGCTTCGGAGTACGGTAAATGGCTTGACTGCAACAATGTAACCTACCTTGCCCGTGGTGATATCAGTGCTGTATATGTGCCCAACACCGCTAACAGCATTACGGTTGCCAAGCATTGGCTGGATACGGACGGCAAAACAGAGCTTGCTCTGGACAAGGTCAACTCCACCTACACCGCAACCGTAGAGCTGTGGCGCAAGAGTTACCAGTATGGCAGCCAAAAGTCTGATGATTTGGTTAAGACCGTCACCTTGGATAATTCCAACAACTGGAGCTATAGCTGGAACAATCTTCCTTTGACAGATTCCGCTGACAGCAGTATCACCTACAAGTACTACGTTAAGGAAACAGCTTGTTCCGGTACGTTTAAATACGACCTGAACAACACCGGCATCACCGGCGGCACCATCCTGCTTTACAATCAGGTGCCCGAGGATGCTAACTACGAACTTCCCTCTACCGGCGGGTCCGGTACACTCCCGTACACAGCCGTGGGCGGCACAATGATGCTGTCTGCGCTGGCATATAGCTTTATCCACCGCAAGCGCAGACGCGAAGGGAGGGCAGATGACTAAACTGCACTTCCCTGCCGGACGCCCGGAGCTTAAACCCCGCCCGCCCAGCGCAAAGTTTACGCGATAGTCCGAACAAAACTACACCCCTACCCCCCCTGTGCAAAATGCAGGGGGCGGCAAGGGGCAGAAAAAAGAAAGGGGCTTTTTCCATGAAAAAAGCAATGAAGAAACTCATGGCTGCGCTGCTGGCAGTTGCTATGGTTTGCGCCATGGCGATCCCGGCGTTTGCAGATGGCAGCAGCTCTACCAGCACTGCTGCTGTTACCCTGTACACGATCGCCGCACCTAATAACGGTCATACCTACGAGATCTACCAGATTTTCACCGGCACACCCTCTACTGATACAACTGGTAAGACTACTCTGTCCGACATCAAGTGGGGCAAAAATGCTGCTTCCGGCAACGTCGAAGGCACTGCTGTTTCCGATGCTGTTCTGAAGGCTCTGGCAGCTGTTTCTGGTACTAACGAAACAGCTATTTTGACCGAGGTTGAGAAGTACGTTAACCTCACCGGTGTTCCCGCTTTTACCACAACGTATGGCAGTTCTGCATCGGTTCCTGCTGGTTATTACCTGATTAAGGACGATGATAATGCTACAGTGGATTCCCACACGCTGTATCTTGTTGAAGTCGTCAACCAGAACATTATCATTCAGCCCAAAACGGATGTTCCCTCTGTTGAGAAAAAGGTATTGGAAAACACCAAACATCAGCAGGACGACGGCTTTGGCACTGGTTACAACGACACTGCCGACTACCACATCGGTGATATGGTTCCCTTTAAGCTGATTGGTCGTATTCCCGATATGAGTCGCTATCAGACCTATAAGTATGTTTTCCACGATACGCTTTGCAAGGCATTCGACGCACCTACGGTCAACGATATCACAGTTTATCTTTCTGATAGCAAGGCTTCTCTGGGCACCGACATCACCAGTTCCAGTACTGTTAGCGTATCTACTGACTCCGATGGCGAAACTACCATTACCGTTTCGTTCAATGATTTGAAGTCGGTTAGCGGTGTTGCTAAAGACAAGTACATCGTGGTTTCCTACTCCGCTAGACTCAACGCAAAAGCTTCTATTGGTCAGGATGCTCCCGGCAACACCAACGAAGTTTATCTTGAGTACTCCAACAACCCCAAGGGCACCGGCACTGGTAAGACTCCCGAGGATAAGGTCATCGTGTTCACTTACAAGCTGGATGTGACCAAGCTTGACGGTCAAGACGCTAGCACCAGACTGGAGGGTGCAAAGTTCAAACTGCTTGATAGCACTAAAAACAATTACGCAAAAGTAGATACCACCACTAACAAATTCATTGGATGGACTTCTAACGAGGCTGAGGGCACCGAATTGGTGTCCGATGCAACCGGTCTGTTTAAGGTGATTGGTCTGGACGATGGCATCTACTTCCTGAAGGAAACCTTGGCTCCTTCCGGCTATAATACCCTCTCTGAGCCTATTAAGCTGGTCATTTCTGCCAATACCAACAATGGGCAGAACGGTTTCGGTAAAACGACTGAATTAACCACGATTGACGTTACTGTTGATAATGGCACCGCCACCTCTGGCAATGTTGCAAACGGTACTGTAAGCATTGAGGTCAAGAACAACCGTGGCACTACCCTGCCCGGCACCGGCGGCATCGGCACCACCATCTTCTATGTGATCGGCGGCGGCCTGATGGTTGCAGCAGCCATCCTGCTCATTACCAAAAAGCGCATGGAGAACCACTAAGCTCTCCTTTTCCCCTGCACAGAGCGGGGCTGTAAAGCCCCCTGCTCTGGTCCTGAAACTATAACGTTAGGGAGTAGCCCATGAAAAAGAACAAAAGCACCATTATATTGATCCTCGTCTTTTTCGTGGGTCTATCCGTGATGTTATACCCCACCATCAGCGATTACGTCAACCAGCGCAACCAGTCCCGTGCGGTGGCAAGCTACGCGCAGGACGTGGACAACATGACCGATGCGGATTACAGCGCCTACTTTGACGCCGCCGATGCCTTTAACGCACAGGTGGCCGCCAACGAAAACGCCCTTTACCGCCCGGATCAGCTTACCGGCTACAACGAAACGCTGGATATTACCGGTACGGGCATTATGGGTTACATCACCATCTCCAAAATCGGCGTGGAGCTGCCCATCTACCACGGCACCAGCGACAGCGTGCTGCAGATTGCCGCAGGCCACTTAGAGGGCACCAGCCTGCCGGTGGGCGGCGCGTCCACCCACGCGGTCATCTCGGCACACCGCGGCCTGCCCAGCGCAAAGCTGTTTACCAACCTCGACCAGCTGGAAGTGGGCGATACCTTTACCATCACCGTGCTGGATTGGGTGCTCACCTACGAGGTGGACAAAATTTCCATCGTGCTGCCCACCGAGACCGACGAGCTGAAGATCGCCGAAGGCAAGGATTACGTCACCCTGATGACCTGCACCCCCTACGGCATCAACACCCACCGCCTGCTGGTACGCGGCCACCGCGTGGAGACCCCGGATCAGTACAAGCACATCCGTGTTACTGCCGAAGCGCTCAAGATAGAGCCTATCATCGTTGCGCCCGTCATGGCGCTGCCCATGCTGCTGATCCTGCTGATCGGTATGCTGCTTTCCACACGCAAACGCAAGAAAACAAGAGGTGAAGAACATGAAAAGCATTGATCTGCGTCATCGTCTGGCAGCTGTGCTGCTGGCTGTGTGCCTTGTGGTATGCTGCGCCCTGCCGGCGTTTGCCACCAGTGCCAGCCTTGTGTCCGGGCGGCTGGGCTCGCTCCACGTCCGTCTGTACGACACCCACAACGATGTGCCCCTGCGCGGCGGCGAGCTGACCTTGTATCAGGTTGCCGCCGTCAAGCGCACCGGCGGCAGCCTGTCCTACGCCTATACCGGCGATTTTACGGGCTGCGGCGTGCCGCTGGGCGATCTTTCCGACAGCACGCTGGCTGACCAGCTGGCAAAGTATCTGCCCACCGTGCCCGCCGTTGCCGCCCAGCAGAACGTTGACGAGGAAGGCTACGCCGACTTTACCAAGCTGCCGCAGGGGCTGTATCTGGTCATGCAGACCGAGGCTTCCCACGGCTACGAAGCCATCAAGCCCTTCCTTGTGTCCATTCCCCTGCCGGATGGCGACAGCTGGATCTACGATGTGGACGCCACCCCCAAGGTAGGCGCTACCATCCCGGATACGCCGGAGACCCCGCCGGACACCCCCGAAACGCCCCCAGACACCCCTGACACTCCCCCGGATACGCCGGACACGCCGCCGGACACCCCCGATCTTCCGGAGCAGCCGGACACCCCGGATACGCCGGTGAGCCCCGGCACACCGGATAACCCGGTAAGTCCCGGCAACCCGGACAATCCCGTAAGCCCCGAGAACCCGGATAATCCGGTCTCCCCTTCTAACCCGGATAAGCCCGTTCTGCCCCAGACCGGTCAGCTAAACTGGCCTGTGCCGGTGCTGGCCTGCAGCGGTGTGCTGCTGTTTGCCGTCGGCTGGGTGCTGAACCGTCAGGGCAAAAAGGAACACTGAACCCTGCTCCCTTCCAGCACGGCGCGCCGTGCCCTCTCCCCCGCAAGGGGGAGTTTTTTTGTTGGGGGAAAACTCCCCCAGTCTCGCGTTCGCTCGACAGCCCCCTCTGAGATGGGGCCTTTGGCATGGCGGCAAA
>ERZ827126.1377-NODE-1377-length-22773-cov-5.228585_pt1 | contig 22773 bp, 26 predicted proteins | sample MGYA00519780_ERZ827126 | MGnify/ENA primary metagenome ERZ827126 (study PRJEB31778, sample SAMEA3449262) | human gut metagenome | biome: human gut; feature: human-associated habitat; material: faeces | place: United Kingdom | collected 2010/2012 ...
AAAAGTAAGATATGTTCGTGGGCAAAGTAAGTTCACTTACTTTGCTGTTTAAGTCCGCTTACTTTGCTTGGGAATATATCTTACTAAAGATCGGAAAAAATAGCTTTCGTGAAAAGTATGGTAAGTACCTTTGCTTTTGGAACAATATCTATAATCGATAATAAGAGGTAAGAGTGTTTACCGAATAAAATGCTTATGTGATGAATGATTACGCAAATATTACCCAAATAACACTTTTGGTCAGAAGACTGGATATTGGTACAAAAGTAATTAGGGTTAGACAGCATTCTCAAGAAAATCAATTGTTCAAATATAGAAAATATCTATCTTATCCACCGAAAGAAAAGGTTAAGTTGGCAAGGGCTAATATGGATGGACAACCTATGTTTTATGGTGCTGTTTTTTCAAACTTCTGTATAAATGATAATCCACGTCTTACATGTCTTTTAGAAACCAATAAGGAAGTCTTAGATGATACTTTTGTAGGGAAGAAAGATTTGACTTATTCACTTTGGCTGAATAAGAGAGAGATTAATCTTTTTGTAATCCCTGTATTTGATAGCTATCCACATCCTGCGAAGGACTTTGAATGGTATTATGAACTATGGAAAGAACTGATGCAAGATGATAGAATCAATAAAGAACAGATAAACGTTTTAAAAGAATTGTCACGACATTTTTCCTTGACTGGAGAGAAAAAAGAAGAGGAAAACAGCTATGCTTATACAGCTGATTTTACAACTCATTTATTTAAGACTCATCCTGAAATTGATGGAATTATTTATCCTAGCGTAAGACTAAAAGAAGAAGGTATAGGTGTTAATGTAGCTATTCGTCCTGAAGTGATTGATGATGCTTTTGAGCTGAAAGCGTGTTCTGTCTGTAGATATTTCAAAAGAAATAAAAGACAACAACTAATATTGAATTATAAACATTCTCGATTTAGACAAAATGGTAAGATCTATTATGTGATAGATAGAGAATTTTATCGGGATTTGGATTTTAAGAATACCGAATACGACTTTAAAACCTTACAATTTAAGTATTAGCGTCCAAAAAAGACTAATATGAAAATTAATAAATACTGATGATATTTGTCACTGTGATCAAAAAATGAATTATGTATAGCAACTCAGATTGGCTGATGACATTTGTAAGAACTATGACGAATTAATACGTATAATGCGTGCCAGCGCATAATAAAATAGAAATATTTTTATATGAAAGTAGTGATTTTAGCCGGAGGTTTTGGTACTCGTATTAGCGAGGAGAGCCAGTTTAAGCCCAAGCCGATGATTGAGATAGGTGGCAAACCTATCCTATGGCATATCATGAAATGGTATTCCAAGTTTGGTCATAATGAGTTTATTATCTGTTGCGGATACAAGCAACAGGTTATCAAGAATTATTTTGCCAACTACTATATGTATAATAGTGATATGACATTCGACTTTTCTGCCAATGGGAAAGTAACTGTACATAGTGATCATACGGAAGACTGGAGAGTGACGGTGGTTGACACAGGTTTGAATACCATGACGGGCGGACGTCTTAAACGCGTTAAAGATTACATATCTGGTGAACCGTTTCTTATGACTTACGGTGATGGTGTGTCAGATGTTGACATTAATGAATGTATCCGGTTTCATGAAGAGACAGGGACTATGGTCACGTTGACAGGTGTGCTTCCCGAAGGTCGTTTCGGAGTAATGGACATTGACGGTTCTATGATAAGGTCTTTCCGTGAAAAGAGTCGGGATGATATGGGATGGATCAACGGAGGTTTCATGGTTGTAGAGCCGGGAGCATTGGAATATATAGAAAATGACACAATGACCTGGGAGCGTGAACCTCTTGAAACGCTTGCCTCCCGGGGGCAACTTTCCTGCTATAAGCATCATGGCTTTTGGCAGTGCATGGACACGTTGCGTGACAAGGAGAAACTGGAGAGCCTCTTGGCTTCGGGCAAAGCACCTTGGAAATATTGGAAATGATAAAAATAAAAGGATAAATATGGCATTCAATAATGTATATAGAGGAAAGAAAGTATTGATAACCGGTAATACCGGTTTCAAGGGGAGCTGGTTGTCAGCATGGTTACTCATGCTGGGAGCGGAGGTATACGGCTATTCAAATAGTATACCTACCCAACCGTCCATGTTCGAGGTTGTTGGCCTACCCGACAGAATCCATCACCATTATGGTGACATCCGTAATAAAGAGGAGATGAGTGATTATGTTCAGGCTGTAAAGCCTGACTTTATCTTTCATCTTGCTGCACAGGCCATTGTTTCTACTTCCTACAAGGAGCCTTTTGATACCATCACTACCAATGTGGTAGGTACAGCTTCCGTGCTGGAGGCCATCCGTAATATCACATGGAATTGTACCTGTGTTCTTATCACCAGTGACAAGGCTTACGATAACGTGGAGTGGATCTGGGGATATCGTGAGACAGATGCGGTAGGCGGAAAGGATGTCTATTCCGGTTCAAAGGGTGCAGCCGAACTTACTATCAAGTGTTATTGGAAATCCTTTATCCAGGCTATGCCCAATATCAAACTGGGAGTGGCCCGTGCCGGGAATGTTATCGGAGGTGGTGACTGGGCGAAAGACCGTATCATCGTAGATTGTGTCAAGGCATTTTCAAGGAATGAGGTGGTGGAGATACGTAGTCCCAAAGCTACCCGTCCTTGGCAACACGTATTGGAACCATTGAGCGGTTATCTCAATCTTGGACAATACCTTTATGAAGGAAAGGTGAAGAATGGAGAACCGTTTAACTTTGGCCCTCGTGCGGAGCAGACCAAGACAGTGTTTCAGTTGGTTCAGGACTTGGCCGAACTTTGGGGGCTGGATAGGAATACGGCAGCCCGGCTGACCGGCAATGTGCCTTTCGAAGAGGCTACTTTATTGAAGCTTAATTGTGACAAGGCACTGGCTTATCTTGACTGGCATTCTACATTGCACTATGAGGAATGTGTACATTTTATTGCTGACTGGTACAAAGCTTTTTATACAGATGCCAATGTGGATATGTACAGCTTGACCACTGCCCAGATAGATTCCTATGTCAGGGCTGCCGGAGCACAACATTTAAAATGGGCGGAATAATGATGGAAGGAGTGACAGTTCATCCCCTGAAGCATATTGTCGTACCCAAAGGGGATATTTATCATGCTTTAAAATCTACTGATGAAGGTTATGTCGGATTTGGTGAGGCTTATTTCTCACAGATAGAACACGGTGCAGCCAAAGGCTGGAAACGCCATAACCGCATGACCTTGAATCTGGTTGTGCCCGTCGGTGCTGTCAAGTTCGTAATCTATGATGACCGTGAGGGCAGTCCCACCCGTGGGCAGTTTGAAGAAATAACCCTGTCACCTGAAAGCTGCTATCAGCGGCTTACTGTAGCTCCCGGACTATGGATGGCCTTTTATGGAGAGGGGGAGGGCATATCCATGCTGATGGATATCATACCTGAACCTCATGATCCTTCGGAAGCAAGCCGGATGGAGCTGGAGGCGATAGACTATAAATTTTAAACATTGTAGCTTTATGAAGATATTGATTACAGGAGCTACCGGATTTGTAGGTCGGACACTGATTCCTTATCTGTTCAGTCATTCATTGACAGATATTTGTCTGTTGGTAAGGGACAGACAGAAAGCAGAAAGCATGTTTCCTGGTCTTTGCTTGGAAATAATTGCTACGACAGAGGGCGGATGGTGCAAGCAGGTTATCGGTTATTCTCCTGATGTTGTCATCCATATGGCAACTTTCTTTACTGCAAGAAGGGATGATATGTCCATAGAAAAACTGATTGGATCAAATATCCTGTTTACCACCCACTTGCTTGAGGCAGTTTCCCATACTTCCTGTAGCCACTTCATTAATATAGGTACATTTACTGAATTTTTAAATGGCGCGGGTGAATATTTGCCCAATAATCTTTATTCCGCTACCAAAACAGCGGTACGCCCTATTATAAGGTATTATCAGGCACAGTCATGTTGGAATTGGATTAATGTGGTAGTCTACTCTCCCTATGGGCGGTATAATTCAAGCAAGAAGGTGATTGATTATCTGGTCGATGCGGTAAAGGCGGAAAAGCCCGTGGATTTTTCTCCGGGTAACCAGGTACTTGACTTCATACATGTTGATGATATAGCAGATTTCTTTTATACATTAATCCTTTCCTTGGATAACTTGAAAGACAGCTATTACCAGTTTCATCTTGGAACAGGTGAGGGGCATTCGTTACGCGGAGTGGCGGATATGATAGAGTCAGTCTGGAACCGTCCCGTAAAAGCAAATTGGGGCGGCTGCCCGTATTCTCCTTCTGATGCCATGTATGCCGTGGCTCCTATAAATAGGAACATCACTTTGCTGGGATGGAAGGCGTCCATCTCCTTGAAGGAAGGTATTAGGATATTGCATGAAGATATGAAGACATATGAAAATGAATAATCCCGTTCTAATCCTTGGTGCTGGAATATCCGGTCTTGGAGCTGCATACAAATTATCTTGCAATGGTCAGCAGACTGTAGTTTTGGAAAAGGATACTACTTATGGAGGTCTTTGCGGTAACTTTACCATTGACGGTTTCCGTTTTGACCGTTTTGTTCATTTTTCCTTTGCTAAAGATGAACAAGTAAATAGAATCTTTATGGATGGAGCCGGAGAGGTATTCAGACATGTTCCTAATGCATATAATCTTTATCAGGGAATATGGATAAAGCATCCGGCCCAAAATAATCTTTATCCGCTCAGTCAGAAGATGAAGGATGCCGTAGTAAGAGATTTTTTATCCCGTCCGACAGATATTGACTCTTCTCAGATACAAAATTACGACCAATGGTTACGGCTTCAATTCGGTCATTTTTTTGCAGAACATTTTCCGATTCCTTATACTAAGAAATATTGGATGACTGAAGCAAAGGATTTGGAAACAAGATGGATGGGCAGCCGGGAAGGAAGCCGTTTATACCAGCCTTCCGTTGAAGAAGTGATACAGGGGTGCAATACATCCGAAACTCCTGTAACCTATTATAGTAAGGAGATGCATTATCCACGAAAAGGTGGATTTAAGCAGTTTTTGTCTGCTTTGGTAGAAAACCAGGATATTCGTTATAACCAACAGGTCATATCGATAGATGTAGAGAATCGTCTTCTTCGTACATCAAAAGGCGATGAATATCAATTTGACCGTTTGATTAGCAGTCTTCCGCTTCCTGAGGTAATTAAGATGCTGAAAAACGTTCCTGTTGATGTTTGCAATGCAGTTGCACGGTTACACTGTACCTGTGGTTATCAGATATCGGTCGGACTGAAGACGAAGAATATCCCTCCTTATCTTTGGTGGTACATTTATGATGAGGATATTCTTCCTGCTCGCGTCTACTCACCTTCCTTGAAGTCGCCCGACAATGTTCCCGAAGGTTGTTCCTCACTTCAGATGGAAGTGTATTGTAACCGTAATGAATATACCCGGGAAGAGCTGTTGGCACGTTCAGTGGGAAAACTTGTTTCTTTAAACATTTTAAAACAAGAAGATATCCTTTTTACTGATATCCGTTTCGAACCATACGCCAATGTCATTTTTGACCATAATATTTATGAAGCCCGTAAGACTGTCCGTGATTACCTTTTTTCCCTTGGTATTGAAACGATTGGGAGATTTGGAAAATGGGGATATCTGTGGAGTGATCAGAGTTTGATGAGTGGATTGAAAGTTGAAATGTAAATAAGCATACTAAGAAAATGGATAGAGATATTTCATTGGATGCCATAAAATTAGTGGCCTGCATTTTTGTATGTACTCTTCACACAATAGGGATGTTTATGTCTGAGTCTTCAGATTTTCATTTATCCTATCTTTTATTTTATATGTCGGGGATTGCAGTTCCATTGTTTTTTATGGTAAACGGCTTTTTATTGGCCCCTAAGGATGGTGGAATGAAGTATTATTATAGGAAGATTTTTAATATTGTCAAGATCGTATGTGTATTTACTTTCATTTTTGATATTCCTAAACTTGTTAGAGGTGATATCTCTATATTAATGCCGTTTAAACAAGCTTGTAGTAGTCTGTTTTTTCAAGGTGGAGTGTTCCCTGTATTTTGGTTTTTGGGAAGTCTCATTTTTATATATGCCCTAATGCCATTTTTAAAGAAATATATCATATCAATAAGAACTAGATTATACGGTTTATTGCTTTTCCTGTCAGTGCTGCAGTTTATAATATACACTTGCGATATTTATACAAATTACGTTTATTCTTTTATATTTGAAAATGTGTATATACCGCAATCTTTTCGTTTGTATTCCCATCTGATGTATTTTCTATTAGGTGTTTGTTTGAGGTTATATCTTACAGATAATAATATGTTAAAAAATGTAATAGGGGGGGTAAAGCGGTCTTGTGCTATATAATTTATATTTTATGTGCTGCGTTAATTTGTTATTTATTATATCGCAATGTTGGTGCGATAGAATATTTTCAAAATTCAATTATCTGTGTATTGGCTTCTTTGTCTTTTTTCTTGAGCTTAAGGTCGATAGTTTTTAGCGGTTATATAGGGAGGACTATTGTTAATCTTTCATCTTGTAGTATTTTAGTTTATACCATTCATTATCCGATTCTTTCATTATTGTATATGAAAACAGATCTGTTCGTACATACAGATTTTTCCTTTCTTGCTTGGGCCGGTTTATTGTTGTTATGGTTCTTCATATCTTATTGGGTATATCAGATACCGTATATTAGCTCTTTCTTAAGAATTTAGTGAAAGTCTTGTTTCATCTATGTCTGTAAAACAAAACTATTTTTATAGTTTGCTGAATACTATTTCAGGGCTGTTATTTCCGATTGTAACATTTCCGTATGTTGCCCGTATCTTGATGGCAGACGGGATAGGACAGGTAAATTTCTATCTTTCCATCATTAATTATATATCCATGTTTGCAGGGTTAGGAATACCGACTTATGCCATTCGGGAAATAGCTAGGGTGAAGAGCAATGTGAAAGAGATGAATCAAGTGGCAGTGGAAATACTTCTATTACATACCTTTCTTACTCTGTTGGGATATATTGTAGTAGGTGTTGTAGCGCTTACCGTAGCGCAAGTTCAAGTCAATCTTCCTCTTTTTCTGATTTTAAGCATGAATCTCTTTTTTATTGCTATTGGATGTGAATGGTTTTATCAAGGGATGGAGGACTTTAAGTATATTACAATAAGAGGTTTGATTGTTAAGATGTTGTCGGTGGCATTGCTTTTTGTTTTGGTGAAAGACCGGTCGGATTTACTTTATTATGGTGTGTATTCAGTGGTAGGAGTCGTTGGAGGTAATATCTTTAATGCATTCCGGTTAAGAAAGTATATAAAGTTCCATCTATTGGAATTAAAAGAACTTCATCCTATGCGGCATCTGATTCCTGCCTTGCGGATATTCCTTTTGAATGTTGTGGCCAGCATTTATCTCCAACTGGATACAGTCATGTTAGGATTTCTTAAAGGGAATGAGGCTGTAGGCTATTATACCGGTGCCATTAAATTGACTAAAATGCTAATGGGCATCACTTCTTCTTTATGCGTTGTCCTTTTGCCACGTCTGTCTAATTTGGTGGTGGAGAATGAACGTGAGGAATTTGAGCGGCTATTAAGGAAAGCATTGGATTATGTGATAACGATAGCGGCACCAATGAGTATGGGGCTTGTTATAATGGCCCCCACTTTAGTCTATCTTTTTTGTGGTGAAGGATATGTACCCTCCATTTCAACCATGCAGATAACGGCTCCTATCATTCTTTTTATCAGCATCTCGTATGTGTTGGTACAATCCATATTTTCTCTGGGTAAGGAAAATATAACTATTATCACAGGCATAGTGGGTGCTTTGACCAATGTTGCTATAAATTTCATGCTTATACCACATTGGGCTCAGGACGGGGCGGCAATAGGAACTTTGTTGGCAGAATTTTCTGTTATGATAGCCTATCTGTTTATCATACGCCGTTTTTCAATTATTTCTATATTCACTCGCCATACCGCCCTGTGTCTGTTTGCCGTAGCCATTATGGGGACCTGTCTATGGGGAGTGTCTTTGTGGAAGTTTTCTCATACCTTAAATCTGTTTGTAATGCCATTGGTGGGAGGTGCGGTTTATGCCACAGTTTTAGGCTTTGCTAAAGAGCCTTTACTTCTGGATGTATGCCGTATGGTCAAACAAAGAATAAGAATAAAATAATATTGATATAATAATGGATACAGCAGTTCTTTTTGAGACATTTGCACGGCCTCAATATGCCCGTCAGGTTTTTGACCAGATAAAGAAGGCAAAGCCTAAGAAACTTTACTTTTATTCTAATAAGGCGCGTGTTGACCGTCCTGATGAAGTAAGGAATAATGAAGAAATTCGTTCATGGGTGAAAGAAGTGGATTGGGATTGTGAACTTCACACTTTTTTCCGTGAAGAGTATGTGGATGTTTATACTTCGGTTCGTGGTGCAATGGACTGGGTATTTGATAATGAAGAACAGGCAATAATACTTGAAGATGACTGTGTGCCGTCCGTTGCATTTTTTGAGTATTGTGATTTCTTCCTTGATAAATATAAAGAGGATAAGAGCATAGGATTTATTTCCGGAGCAAATTATTTAAAAAATTATGTTCCAGAGAAAGAAAATGACCATATATACTGTAATCTATTTTGTTTTTATGGCTTTGCTACTTGGAAGGATAGATGGAAAACTTTGGATTTTAATATAACCTGTGAAGAGGTTATTGAAAAGGGCTATATCAATCGATATTATAGAGGGGAAAAAGAGTCTATTATTATGGAACAATATTTTATGAGAGTGGATGATTTCGTGAAACGTACTCATTGTTGGGACTATATATTTGATTTGAACTCCTTTAAAAATGATTCGTATGGCGTTTACCCTATTGTTAATCTTGTTATGAATATAGGAGCGTATGGCGTGCATACTAATGCGAGTGTCTTGAAGTTAGTTGAGGGATTTTTTGGAGAACGACATTATCCTTTTGCTCCAAAACATAAAGGTGTGTTTACAAAAAGATTTAATAGAATAATGATAGAAAAAATTTATAGAAACGACAAAAAGGGGGAAGTTATAAAAAGGGGATTAAAATTTTTGTTGGGACAGAACTTCTATTCATATCTGAAGAGTATTGTAAAACAATAATAAGTATTTGTGATATTAATAAATCAATTACAAGATGAAAGTTTTACATATATCTACATCCGATCGTCAAGGTGGAGCGGCAATAGCTGCATATCGTCTTAATGAAGCTTTACAAAATGAAGGAGTAGATTCAAAAATGTTGGTATATAATAAAATAACTTTGAATCCTACAGTCGAACGTTTTTCTTCTTTTTGTAGTATATGGGAAAAGTTATTCTATAAACCGTTAATCCCTTTGCGTACTTTAATAAAAGAAAAAATGTTGCATAATGTTGTGACATTTTCTATGGGTAGATATTGGAGCTGTCGAATTCACAACTTGCCTCTTGTACAAGAGGCTGACATCATATATATCCATTGGATTAATGGCGGTTTTTTAACTGTTAAAGAAATAGAAAGCATACTTAAGTTAGGGAAACCGACTTTTATTTTCCTTCATGATATGTGGCTGTTGACAGGTGGTTGTCACCATGCCTTTTCTTGTCAAAAATATTACTCGTTATGCAATGAGTGCCCTACTATAAATAGAACTAGTGTGAAATGGATATGTAAATATGTTCACGGAAGTTACAAAAAAGAGATAAGTATTTGAATTTCAGAACTAAGTTCTAAAGAAGTACCGTAATAGGTTACGAATTAGTTATATACAGAATGTTTTGGATTTCTGTGCGTTGCATAGCTTCAAATAACTCTTTATGCAAAGGTAGCTTAAAAAATGGATATACCAAAAGAAGTTTTATATAAAATCTAAAGATTAAGTCTCCACCCTTTTCAGAGGTATAAAAGACCTTCTTTTCGTCTGAACACCATTACTCCATAAATAGGGTAACCATATTCAGACTATGGCATAGCCGCAGAACAATCCCCCGCCAGCAGTGGAATACACTGCCGACGGGGGATATTTCTTTTTCCGGCTATGCGAAGCGGTATCTTTTATGATTATCTACCCGCCCGTTATTTGGTAACGTCTTTAAAAGCCGTGTTCATAGCCTCGTAATTGTCGCCATCGTGAATACTTAAAGCAGCCACGAAGCTGTTTAAGGTACGAATAGCATCCAGACGATGTTCCATGCTTTGCTCTTCCGGATTGCTCAATACATCTATTGCCGTAGTCAGATGTCCTTTCAATTCCTGTAATGTTGATAAATCCTGAATAGGCAACAAATAAAAGAGTTCATCCCCGTGTGAGGACTTTACGATGCCTTGTAAGGCGGTTGATTGTAGTTCCATAAGTTATAATATTAAAAATGACGTAACACTGTCGGTCACGCATCCGAGGCATCGCCAAACGCCCAAAACAAGATGAACCGACAGGTTACGTCAAGATATAACCCATCCGGTTCATTTACTCTTGCTTTTTGAAATTGGCGATTTCCGGATTGCAGTAAACGAACAAATACCACGATACTATTTGCATCGCTGGTTGCAAAGATAGGAAAAGAAAAGAACATATCCATTCCTGACACTGCAAAGTATGTATAAATCAGTGATTATAAGTCTTGGTTCAAATTAATATCCGGAAATATGAATACCATAGTGGGTAACCACTATGGGAATTAATAATCAATTCTCAAATCTGCCTCTTTATTCGTTTACCTCCGTTTTGAATTAATCTTAATCGGTCAGATCAGCCATTTTCGTTTAAGTGGCAAAGGTATTTACGGGTTCTTCACGCACAAACAAGGTCAAGCCGCAAGCGGTTATGAAAAAAATCTTCCTGCCGTACTTCGTCCGGAGAGTATTTTTTTCATAAACCTTGTTTGTCCTAAACCCTACACCTTTTTCTGCCCCTGAAACGAAAACGACCGACCCGACCGAAAAACGCATAAAAAAAACGTCGGATAACCGAGAGGCAGATAAAAAATAATTGAAACTCAACTCCCTCACCTCTTGAATCCGCATAAACTTTAAAAAACAGCGAAAATGAAAACAAGGTATAAGATAGCACTTTGGGCACTTGTTGCCGTAGCAGGTTCACTCCTTTTGGGTGGTAGCTTTTGGTGGTGGTTAGCAGGCTTATTGGCAGGCAAGTTTGTAATACGCATACTCTTTACCATAGCGTTGGCGATAGTCATTTACTGCCTTGTTTATGCCTTCATCATCGGTGGAATACTTTGGATATTAATCGGATAAAACAATATGGATATGATAGCGACACAATTTGTACAGTGGGAAGTTCAGCCCCTTGAAAATTTGAATGGAAGCCGAGTATACCAACTTCGGGAAAAACTTAACAACGGGCATAAAATGGACAGAGCCGAAAAAAACTGGCTTGCGGAAAATGTACGGAACAACTCTTATTTCCGTACCGCAGTTCCACTGATGGGTTACCGCTTCGACTTTTCAGACGTACTCCGCAAGTACCTTGTGAACCAGTACGGACAATGGAGTGAGTATTATGCACCGGATAAAACAAGCCTTCGCAATACCCTATGCGGCACAGTCAATCAAATAGTAGAAATCCAATCAAAATAACATCATAATGAAAACAAGAAGAGGAAAGACAGCAGCGCAGCAATGCAGATATTATGAAGTGGATAACATTTTTGAGTACATGGTATCGACTTACATAAACGGCAACATTACTTCATTTAAGGAACTGCACAAGGAGTTGAACCGTGAAGCGAAGAAAGATTTTATCGACTATCTGTTCAACGAGGTAATCCCTGCATGGCGAATCGAAATAATACAAGCAACCATTTAACAACCCTAAAAAAATATACAATGAAAGTATCAGCACCTTTTAAGAACGCTATTCAATCCTATTTGGAGCAGAGAGCCGAATATGACGAATTATTCGCCCGTTCATACCGTAACCCTTTGAAGAATATCGAAGATTGCATAACCTATATTCTGAACGAGGTACAGAAAAGCGGTTTTAGCGGTTTTGACGATGACGAGGTTTTCTCAATGGCAGTTCATTATTACGATGAAGCGGATATTGAGATAGGCAAGCCGATAGAGTGCAAAGTAGTGGTAAACCACCATGTAGAACTAACCGAAGAAGAAAAGGCACAGGCACGTAAGGAAGCTGTCAAACGAGCCGAAAGCGAGGCTTACATCAGAATGACGAAGCGCAAGACCACCCCTAAGAAAGAGAACATCAACAACGGACAAATGACACTTTTATTCTAACGATATGAAACCGAAAACGAAAATACAGAAAGAGGTTGCCGCATTGAGCGAGCGATTACCCCACATCAGCGAAGCGCAAAAGAAGTATGCTTTCCTCCATAGTTTTGAACACGTCGGGCGCAGGTCAGCCAAAGGCATTATCACCTGCACCGAGTGCGGACACCAATGGCAAGGAAACGGAGCATTGACAGATACGCTTTGCGGTTGTACCTGTCCTCATTGCGGAATGGAACTGAAAGTCCACACCACTCGAAAACGAGTATTCAGGGAAAACGAGTATTTTTCCATGATAACCACCTGCAAAAGCTATCAAGTGATACGTTTCTTTTTTGCGAAGGCATATTACAAAGTCGGACAGTCTGCCGAATATTCCATTTACGAAGTGGCACAACGTTGGATTACCCCCAACGGTAAATTTGAAACGATTGCCCGATTGAGGGGGATAGCTTTCATCTATTACGATTTGTGGCAGGAAAGCAGTTTAATGGAAATCCGCAGGAACCACCATGTGTATGACATAAATCCCGTATGCACTTATTCGAGAATAAGGGTAATTCCCGAACTCAAACGTAACGGCTTCATAGGGGAGTTTCATAACCTCCAACCGTTTGACCTGTTCTGTGAACTGTTGAAGAACAACCAAGCGGAAACGCTGATGAAGACGGGACAATACAGCCTGCTAAGTCATTTTATACACCATTCGTCCAAACGTATCTCCACTTATTGGAACGCCATCCGCATCGCAACCCGTAACAGTTATATGGTAAGCGATGCAGGTATATGGTGCGATTATATTGATTTGCTCCGCTACTTCGGTAAGGACACGAATAACCTGAAATACATTTGCCCTGCCGACTTGAAAACCCAACATGACCGCCTTGTACGAAAGAAAACGGAACGTTTGGAGCGTGAACGGATTGAACAGCAGAAGCACAAGGCATTGGAAAATGAACAGCGTTTCCAAGAACTCAAAAGCAAGTTCTTCGGCATCGTCTTTACAGACGGTACAATCCAAATACGGGTATTGGAAAGCGTATTGGAATTTTTGGAAGAAGGAACAGCGATGCACCATTGTGTCTATTCCAACGAATACTACCTCAAATCCGACAGCCTTATACTTTCCGCCTGCATAGACGGCAAACGGATAGAAACGATAGAAGTGTCGCTCAAAACGCTGAAAGTCCTGCAAAGTCGTGGTGTTTGCAATAAGAATACCGAATACCACGACCGTATTATTAAACTTGTAAATAAGAACAAACGCCTTATCCGCAAACGGATGGCAGCATAACCATTATACACTAAAATCATCCGACATGACACGTGAAGAATGTAAAATAGCAATATGCAAACTCCTTGAGGAAAGTGAACTAAACGAGATTCTCGACAACCTTATCACAAGCAGATGTGTAGGAGCAATGCTTGATGACCCCCAAATTAAGGATTTCGTTCCAAGAGCAATTTTAGCGGTTGCAATCCGAAAGGAGTATAAACGTTTCAGACCGCTATCTGAAACAGGAGTATCAGTAGAAGAAAATATCTGCGAACAAATGGCAGTCTAAATACTTAACAGATAACAGAATATGGAAATAACATACAGAACGGTAATCGTTACTTTCTCCGAGAATATCAACAGACTAAATGGCATATTCGACACTCCCCAAACGTGGGGAGCGTCCACTCTCAAAGAATGGATAGATGCCTATGAAAGCAGCCGCTTCGTACAGATTGGCGAGAATACGGCAGTAATCACTTCCGAGTACAATATGCCGTCAGTTGTCGAGTGGTTACAGCGACATACACCGATAGAGACATTACGGGAAGACTAAGCCATGTACAAATTATTTATAGGCTTTCGGAAAATAGACGAGTTCCCGACCATTCGGGAAGCAAAGAAATTTGCAATAGAGAGTGAATTAGTAGGCGTGTTCACTCTTATAGGAGATAATTATCACGATAGTTGGTATAAATTTTAATCAGTAGTAAACATGAAACCATTAAACAGAAACGAAGTGTCTATCAGCCAAGCAAGACAAAAGAAATGCCACTATTACAAGAACATTGTAAAAAGGCATCTAAACGAAATAAAAGAGAATATCAAATTCTCAAAGAACAGCATGGAGAAGGATTTTTACGAAGGTAGGTATGCCGTACAATTAAGTGTTTATGCAAGAGCATTGAATGTACAGGAGAAATACTTGGAGAGGTTCATTTAATCGCAATAACGAATAGAATAATTATAAAATCAGCTTATGAAATCATTGAACGAGAACGGAGTGTCCACCTGCCAAGCAGGACAAGAGAACTATGTATATTTTAACCTCATGCCCGGATTAAGGCGCAAGAGCCGATATTGCCAATATGACTACCGTGATGCGCAAGACGGTGAATTATTCTCAACCGTAGCCCCGACATTGGAAATATGTCGGGAGCGTAAGGATGAATGGCTAAAGAAGAAGGTGGGCAAATAATGGTAGCAAAGATTATTTTGGAACAGATGGGTGGCGGTAAATTTGTTGCCATGACAGGAAGCAAGAATTTCATAGATTTGGGAAACGGTTTAAGAATGAACCTCACGAGGAACAAGACCTCCGCAAACCGTCTTGAAATAACTTTGGATAGGGAAACGGACACTTATACAATGAAGTTTTCCCGTCAGACATTCAGCAAAAAGACATTTGAAGTATCCAAAAAAGATATTGCGCTGCATGAAGGTGTCTATTGCGATATGCTGGAAGAAATGTTCGCCTCCACCACAGGACTATACACAAGGCTATGATAGGACGGGCGGTGAAAACCGCCCGGCACTACTTTTGACAGTGAGCTAAGGCGGCACAAAAGTAGCAAAAAGCCCTTGTGAAACCCTCTGAAAATTCAGAGGGTTGTTTTTTATGCCGTTATTATTGGCTGGTGAAACGGCAAATTCCTATCTTCGCAGAAAGAACGGTTTAGAGGACAGTAACATACGGTATTTTATGACAGTAAAGAAAGCGATATTAGAGAAATGGATCGTGGCGCAGAAGAAGCACCATCTATCGGACAAGCACGTGCAAATGGCACGCGAACTCGGTTTAAATCCCGACAAGTTGGGGAAGATAGACAACCACCAGCAGGAAACATGGAAAGCACCGCTGCCCCAATTCATTGAAGAACTCTACTTCAAACGCTTCAAGAGGGAATCCCCCGAATCCGTAAAGCCATTGGCGCAGATTATAGCAAAGCAGGAGAAGAAGAAAAAGGAGCAGAAGAAAGCCAAAGACGAACGTAAATAACTCCGTGATTAAGCAGTCAAGAATCCTACAGTGGACGAACCAAGCCCTTCAAAGCTCTTTCCCTATCAGCCAAACTCAAACTGCTAAATGAAAAGCCCAAAATAAAAGTCAAGTTAGATGGAGGGGAAAGCCCTGAATCCATTCTTTCAAAGGAGGCTCACATCTTTGATGAAGCGTTTGCTTTCTATGAAAAAGAGAGTGTTATGTTCTCAGAGTTGGGGTTTATTCCCACTTATCCTTCGTATGATGAGATACCCCGGCACGATAATCCGATAGCTTTTTCCAGTTTACCACCGCCACCTTCTTGTAATTATCCTGCAAGAACAGCCGGAACGCATTTTTATATATTTCAGCCTTATTCGTTTTCATATCAGCGCAGCATATATTTATCTTTGGTTTCTACGAAGATAATGCATTTTCCGAACAGTCATATCTCCACCCGTAAAACCTCACATCCCCCCCCTTTTTCCGACAAATGATAGGACAGATACAGGAGGATAGGTCAAAACTAGCACCTCCTCGTTTATAGTATTAACAACAGTTCATTTTTAGAAATAGATGAGGTGCTATAATTCGGACATTTCACTTTCCTCAAAAGCAAATAGTTTTAGCAGTTTATCTACCATTGTATTATTACGAGCAATAATAGCATTTTCTGTCCATTCCTTTATTTCAGCAAGATTAGTAGTAATTCCGTTATATTTGAACCCAATCTTGTTGAGAGATAAACCATTTTTATACCCTATATTTATTTTGTAGCCTAAGAATTTTTTGTCCTGATGCAAGTCTTGTTTGACACTGAAATCGGCATTAGATAATTGCGAATTATATCCGCTCAAAGTTAAGTTACCTAAACAATGTACTAAACGAGATTGTATATCATAGGCTTTTTCTTTGTCGCCACCTGCAATCATATTTATCCAATGAGGTGGAATTGTACTCCCTTGTGGAAATATATGTTCCACTGTCCAAACCAACAAGCCTTTATCATTTCTTGCCCACAAATCAGGTTTATATTCGCGTGAATGACTTATTTCGTCTAACTTAGTTAGGACATATCTCGCCATTCCAGAGTTATAAAGGAATAAGTTCTTTTCTAATCCTTGTTTTAACAAATTAATATCGGAAGGTTTACCTTTTCCTGTTAATAAGAAATTGATAATTATATTACTATCAAGTTTGCCTGATTCATCAATAATTTTTTGGCAATTTTCGATAACCTCTATATTTATGGCATCTAAATCTCTTGTATTTGGGAAATCTGTAATATTTCTGCGTACATAATATTTAATGAGAAAAGATAGAAGTTCTTCCAATGTCTTTTCTTTATCGAAATAACAGTCATTTTCTAAACTGTATAGGTACAATAGCAATAAATAGGATGGTGTTGAACCAATTCGTTTTAAATCGATGAGGGCTTTTGTTTGCGTCTCATCGTTGTCGTGATTTTCTGGCTGAATGAAATAATAATATGTTTGAGCCTTTTCTATTAAATCATCAAACAACATTCTTGCATCCTTTTTAATAAAATACTCATAGATCTTAATCAAATTGCTTTTAGTAGCTCTGTTATACTTATCAATTTTTATCTGCGGTAATACTTTAAACGCATTATAGTAATGCCTTAAAAAACGCTCTTGGTCTTGGTATTCTGGAAGATATCTCAAAAGCTCTTGCCATTCTTCATAAGCATCATCAATATCTGTTTTATGATTCTTTTCTAAGGTTGCCAGCATTTTATTTTTTATGATGTCCATACCTGACAATGGCACTCCACGATTATTTAAAGATTCGAATAATGTAAATGCATCAGAAGAAGAAGAAACCGAAATATGAATAAATTTCAAACTATTTATCTTATGTAATAACTCTGTTAAACCTTCGTATGTAGTAGGAATATGTTCTTTATAGTAAATGTATGCCTTGTATATTCTTCGAACGCCACAAAATTTGGATGTATAATTTCCTTTAATCAGAGCTAATTCAGCAAGTATTTGCAAGTAGTCTTTGAAATTATCTTTTTGAGAGGATGGCTGTACTCTTAGAAAACAATATTTTTCTTTTTCTTTGAAATAACCATTCTCCGTTTTATTTACCTTGCTTTTTTTATAAATTAGTTGTTTGCGAATGTTACTCAGGGTAAGTTTAAATTCTTCAATTTCTTCTTCGTCATCGTCTTCTTCGAGGTTTATTTCCATTCCTATAAAGGCCGAATAAATTGCCATTAAAAGCAAAGAAATGGTAGTTAAACGTTGTTGCCCATCAACCAATTCATATATGCGTGATTCACCAGGACCTAATTCATTATTATCATCGATACAAATAATGCTACCCATGAAATAACCAGGGTCATTTTCGTTAATATCCGTAAGTAATTGTTCCCATTCTGTTCTTCCCCAAGTATATTCTCTTTGATATTTGGGTACATGGTAATGTTCCAAATTACCTTGAGTTTGCAAAATGTTTGCTAATGACAGGTCAGTTGCATTCATATAATTTGTTTTTAATTATTCTTCGACAAGGGGTGCTGCCGTGCAAGTAATAGAATTGTACACAAAATCTTCCTTTTGTATGCCACCATAAGTATTGTCCTTTTCTAACCATACTTGACGAACATTCTCAAAAACACTTCTATCAAGAGGAAATTTTGCATTGGGATTATGAAAAATAGTTAGACTCTCACCCCATTTCTCAGTCTCTTTGCCCTTTTCTATGTTGTAAGTAAATTCAAGAGGAAGTGAATCCGGGGCTGGATTATATTTCAATCCTGAACGTATGATTATTAATTCTTCTTCACTCAATCCTTGTTGATACCCTGTTCTGTTAAACTTATGTAAGTCGGCATTATTTGTGAAGATCACTGCGCTTATGTTTTCTGTATTCTCTTGGGAAAAGAAATTAGCAGGAATCTTTTTATCTCGAAAAGTATGTTCACTTATGACCTCTCTTCTTAGAAGTTTTAATCCACCGTTCATTACCTGTGTAACTAAACGAAAACCATATAGGTATTCTATAATTTTAGCATCAGGTAGAAATTTAGAAATGTAGTTATGAGAAGGTGTGATAGCGAAAATCAAAGGCTTATCTTTTACCCAATCCAGTTCCCAATATTTTTTTTTGAGTTTTGAATAAAGAACACTTCCCATTCTCATTACGTAATAATCTATCAAGTCTTTCTGAGTGGACAAATTATTTTTCTTGATAGATTCATCTATAAACTCTTTTGTGAATTCATCATCTTTTTCAGAAGAAACACTTGCTTCTACAAATAATTCATTGCCCTCTTTCTGCAAATGGAAATCAGGACGATTATGGTCATCTAAAATATCGAACCCATGCTCTGTAAAGAGGTTAAATAAATATAACTCCCATAATCTGGCATTAAATCCTTCGGTTTGAAATTGTTCTATAAAATTTCCATCTTTATCTTCAAAAGATGTCGCTATGTTTTCAACTAATGCCTTAGCAGGTGCAAAAAGTTTGCTTTCCGACAATAATTTAAACTCGTCTGATAGCTTTCCTTCCTCTACCATTATTTTAAAAATATCTTCCATATTACTCAAACTTTACTTTTGGTAACCCCTTCACAATTTCTACCGTTTGCGCACTCACATTTATGACACTTAATAGCAAATCCAAAATATAACGTGGATTCCCAACTTCGGTAGACCAATCGTTAGGGTCGTTTTTAATGCCACTTTTCTTATCTATTGTTACTTGATAACGCTCCATAATCCAATCAATGGCACTTTTCCCATTAATTATGTATTCATACGCTTCGGCAGGAATATTTTCGATAGTTATTTGGCTATTGTAGATGATGGTATCTTTTTGGTCTTTCTTTGGGAAACGCATTTTTTCGACACGATAGTTTATATCGTTCACTTTACCCGACTGCATTGCTTTTTCCAACTCCTTTTGTGGAATGGTATTATACATAACCAACACTCCAGGCAAAGCAGGTACATTTTCGTAATTCAAATGCAACTCAGCCAGTTTACGACCCGCTTTACTGAACGCCCAAAAGTCTCGCACATCATCCACTAAGGGAAGTCGGGGTAACATCTTCTTTAAATCGGCAGCAAAGGTTTCACGATATTCAGGACTATGTAAGAAACCATAGACATAGTAGAAAATATCTTCTTTCGCCACATTCTTCCCATATTGCTTTTTAGCCCGTTCCAAAATAAAGTCACTGACCCCATCTCGACGAATGTGATTACCCTTACTATTATCATCAAATAAAGAAAGAGTTTGCTTTTTTCGTTCTTCATAATAGTAGAGAGGAAAGCACTGCCCTTTTTCAATAGAATCAAGATTTGTTATCGAACTTGAAATTAACAACGAAAAAGGCTTACTGGCCCCTGCTCCAGTGACATTTATTACCAAATTTTCCAATTCTGGGTTTGGAAAGAGTTGAGAACTTAATCCTGGACTTTCGATAAAAGGTTTGTCAAAATATAAATTCTCTTTTGTAAACGGACGGTACAAACCCACTCTCATCTCACTTTCTTTGAAATCATGTTGATTACCTTTTTCAACATCTTTTCGTAAAGCACGCGTCCAACTGATTTGTGTTTCGTCAGTATCAATAAATTCTTCTACATTCAACTTGGAATTTTTCTGCTTTGCTAAAGCAAAGGCTTTTTGCTGCTCATTATAAAATGCTATCATCCGTTGCATATTACTTGTAACAACGCTTTTAGAAAAATTATATACCCAAGCATCCCTATTAGTTGACACTCCGATAACATTTGTGTTGAAGAATGTTTGTGTTCTCAAATCAAATTTCTTTTCCGGTTCCAATGGAATAAAATTATTGAAAGCATCGTTACGTAAACTAATCCAATCACCATGTTCATTGGGTTGTAATGTTTTCCATGTGAGCTTATCAACAGATTGGAACTTCTTTATTATAGCCAATTTATCTTCACGGCTTAAATAATCACCAATGTCGTGATAGTGGATGGTTGCTTTTTTAGTTTTATGTTCAGGGTTCTTTACCAATAAAGTAATGGCAATAGGTGTACGTGAGCCGGCACCAAATATCTTTCCACCCTCTTTGCGGCTAAGCTCCCCGCTTGTACGCTGATTCCCTCTTAAATCAAACACATAAATGGATGAAAATTCCTTTTCCAAACATTTGCGGAACCCATCAGTACTATTTCCATCTAACCATGCACCATTTGAAACAAAGCAAATAATTCCGCCATGTTTAGGATCTAAACGGTCGGTACTCCATCGAAATGCCTTTATATAGGCATCGTATAAAGATTTATTCAAACCTGCCGTTGATGCTGTTGCATAAGTCTTGGCAATCTTTTCATCTAATCTCGGATAACTTTGATTTTGTGCATTATCATTAGCTGATTTTTGCCCAATAGAATAAGGCGGATTCCCCATTATTACCCGCAAAGGTGCTTTCTGTTGCCTCTGTACTCGCTTGGAATTTTGTGGAAACATTTCAGAAAACATCTTGGCATTATCATCGGTTTCGCCTAACTGAAAAGTATCGGTTAAACAAATACCTTCAAACGGATGATATTTTTCCATTCCCATTACATCGTGATAAGCGTTTTCAATATTTACCGCAGCAATGTAATAGGCCAGCAATACAATTTCGTTGGCAAATAACTCATGCTGATATTTGCGGGGTAAATCATCCTTTCCAATCAACCCGCTTTGCAGTAAACGGGTTATAAAAGTGCCTGTTCCCGTAAATGGGTCAAGAATATGAATATTTTCATCTCCGATATTTCTACTGAACTCTTTTTTCAAAACATCATTCACAGAATGAATAATGAAATCAACCACTTCCACTGGTGTATAAACAATACCTAACCGTTCCACCATTTTAGGAAAAGCGGTTTTAAAGAATTTATCGTAGAGTTCGATAATGATACGCTGTTTTCCTTCTGCATTATCTATATCTGACGCCCGTTTCCGTACCGAATCATAGAATTTTTCCAGTGTTTCAGTATCTTTTTCAATAGCCTGCGATTCGAGTAAATCTAACATGCCTTGCATAGAAAGCGAAATGGGGTTATTCTTTACAAAAGAATAACCTTCAAACAAGGCTTCAAACACAGGTTGGGTAATGATATGCTGCGATAACATTTCAATAGCTTCCTGTTGTGTAATACTTGGGTTGATGTTCTTTTGTAATCCACACAGGAATTTTTCGAACGCTTCTTTGTGCTCACCCTTCTTTACCATGTTGGTAATGCGTTCGATTTGACGTTCGGCAATCTCGGCAACATTTTTCGCCCATTGTTCCCAATAACGACGGTCACCAACTTTTTGAACCATACGGGCGAAAACCACGTGTTGCAATTGTTCAAACTGAATGGCTAATTGTTGACTTAAGTCTTTATTCGTTGAACTTCCTCCATCTAAAGGAATTGGATTACCCTCATCATCGAAAGTAAAATCAGGGCGGCCTACTAATATTTGAGAAGGACGTTTTTTATTAAGTTCAATTTTATTTACAGTAGCATTGAAACGGTCATCGTGCGCACGTAAAGCATTCAATACTGTCCAAACTACTTTATAACGTTCATTGCTATCTAATGCTTTATCAGCCTCAATGTCGGTTGGGACTACAACAGGAATAATAATGTAACCGTATTTTTTTCCGGCAGCATTACGCATTACCCGTCCTACGGATTGTACCACATCCACCTGTGAATTACGGGCAGAAAGAAACATTACGGCATCAAGTGCCGGAACATCTACTCCTTCACTTAAACAACGAACATTCGTAAGCACACGACATTCACCGTCTTCGGGACTGGCTTTTAACCAACCCAATAATTCATCCCTTTGCGGGGCACTCATTGTACCATCAATATGCTTAGAACTTACCGATACCATTTTTCTCCGCTCTTCCTCCGGTAATGATTCTACATAAGCCGAAGTTGCGGTATTATATGTTTCAGTGATTCTTTTGGAAACCCGAATGCTTTGACAGAAGGCCACAGCTCGCTTCATAGGTTGGGGGTCGGTAGATTTTATGTTATCATTTTCGTCTCCCAACATTTTTTTTGAGAGCGCATTAATGCAGCCGATCAATTTAGAAGCATCATCCGCATTGATTTCGTTAGTGTTGTAGATACTAATTGAAAAGTGCGCTGTATTCTAATTGAAAAGAGCTCCATCCAT
>ERZ827126.1396-NODE-1396-length-22360-cov-8.068236_pt1 | contig 22360 bp, 20 predicted proteins | sample MGYA00519780_ERZ827126 | MGnify/ENA primary metagenome ERZ827126 (study PRJEB31778, sample SAMEA3449262) | human gut metagenome | biome: human gut; feature: human-associated habitat; material: faeces | place: United Kingdom | collected 2010/2012 ...
GAACGGTATAAATATGCGTGAAACAGAATGATATCATCTAGCGGTACTTCGTACCATTAAAAATGGAATAGCCGTTCCGCAGTAGCGGAACTGGCATTCCGTTTGAGCGTAATTTGCACCTCTTCCCTATTTTACTGTGATTATTACTTTTACATTTTCATATGTTTTTTTCTGTTACTTGTAGTATTTCTATAATATTTCAAAGTGCTTGTTTGTTTAATCCATCTATTAGTTATCTGTTTCCATTTTTTTAATGAAATTTTTTTCTTGTTATATAAACATTTGTATTGTACATTTCCATTTTTTACTCCATTTACATACGCACCGCATATTACCTGTTTTACTTTTTTATTCTTTGTCAAGGTATAATACCAATATTCAACATTTCCACATCCACCCCAAGATGCATGCAAACGCTTTGTTATACAATTATAGCTTATCCCTGACATAGGACTCCCAATCTCACCTGCATATCTCAGTTTTCCCCGTGTATAAGTATATGCATATGCTTTGGTCGGTGAATTTCCAACTCGCTCTCTTCCATCGGTAACAAGAAGTTCTTTCAAGCCATCTTTATCAATATCCCATAATGTAAAATATCTGTATCTCCTTTGCGTCAGAAATTTTCGATATGCCTCTTGAGCTTTTCTCTTCGTCGAAGAAGAAGCCTTTGCCTGAACGATATATGCACTAAAATTCAGTGATGAAGTTTCTACAGTTGTTAAAGTGAATATACTTAGTAATATTATAATAAAATACTTTTTAATCTTTCTCATCATATCCCTCCCTTAATCATCATCTTGCTTTCGTAGAACGAACTATACCTCTCTCATCGGATTTCCGGCGTGTCATTGCAATAATTTTGCAAGGAACTCCAAATATATTACACTCTATGGTTTCAAAACTATTCGAATCAATTACTCTTGTTACAACTCCATAGTGTGGTGTTTTATCTGTACTCAAATCCACATAATCTACTTCTTTTTCTACATTCACTCCAAATCTATATCCGTTTCCGTAAGATTTTCAAAAAATTGTACATTTTTAACTGGATTATCCCCTAAGCTTAATTTTTCAAGATTTTTTAAATTCAGTAATGGTTCTACGTCTTCTATCAGATTCCCTTCCAGTTTTAACACCCTAAGTTTGCAGAGTTTACTGAGTGCAGATATATTCTTTATTTGATTCCCGTATAATATGAGTTCTTCCAGGTTTGTCATTTCCTTCAAGGCATCAATGTTTTTGATATCATTATTAGGCAGCCTTAGTTCTTCCATATTAGTCAGTTCTTTTAGTGCCTGTAAATCTTCGAACTCCGCCCCCTGAATGATCAGACTTTTTAATGCAGTCAGATTTTTCAAAAGATCAAGGGAATCTATGGAATATTTATCTAATTTCAAATTTTCTAATTCAGTCAATTCTCCTAATGCAGTATTATCATCAACTATGCATTCATTCAGACATAATTCACGAAGATAAGGAAATTTCTTTAAATCCTCTAATGTAGAAAATTCCTGCAATCCAAGTATTTCACACATATCATTCCCTGAATTGTAAACGTATTCTTCTGTCTTATCTTTCCAATCCAACTTCACTACATACTGCGAATCGATACTGATGCCTGTTATTCCTTCAATATCTGCATATGTTACTTCTTCTTTTTTCAAAGCATTGCAAATTGACTCACCAAAGTTTTCATCTTCCCATTGAACATTCAATGTACCTTCATTAATATCCTGTACTGCTGCTTCTGTCTTATTTGTTGAAATAACTATTGAAAGTAAAAAGAGCATCCAACAAAAGCTCTTGATTTTTCTCATATTTTCTCTCTCATTTCTAGTCAAGCGAATATTAGCAATCCGCTTCGCTACTTGTTCATAACCGGATAACTGCTTCGCAGTTTATCAGAAGGAGTCTGCCCTCCTCCTGATACAAACAAATCTCCGCCCACTGCTTATTTCTTTTCGCAATTGAAGCAGAAGACTTACTTGATTCGGTTAAAGTATCTACATTTTGATCCTTATTACTGCAGAATTATTGCTGTATACCTTTTTACCATCAATTGTTTTGTAAGCACGAACAACATAATAATAATTCTTTCTGCGTTTTAATCCTTTATCTATGTAATAATTCCTTCTTCTCGTTATTGTTGCAACCTTCTTATAACTGCCTCCATAATTTTTTCTTAATAACTCATATCCCGTAACATTTCCAAAATTTTTCCATATTATTTTAGCTTTTGTAGAAGAAACTTTTTGTATTTTAGTTATCTTTGTAGAATTTAAAAGTTTTCCCTGGACTGTTAATGAATACGGATGTTTTTCTGAATTAGAATTATAAAGTTCCATTAGACGAATATAATATTCTCCTGCATTACAAGTACTCCGCAGAATTGTACTATTCTGATTTTTAGATCTGTTATATAACCAATCGTTACTATCCATCAGATAATTTCCCCGGCTATTATATAACGACACTGAAACACCCTGTGTTCCTTTCATAGTTACTGTAATAGTGATATTCATTTTTACCGGAGCCTTAAAATAAAAGTATTCTTCATAGCTATCCCATGGATCCATGAGAGTCGGGGGCTGATTATTCCGTGCCACTCCTTTGATCGTACTATTGATCTTTACCTTCTTTGCACTCTCCATCCAGCCATAATCATCAGCATGTACTGGCGTTCCAGAAACCATAAGTAGACTAACTACCATTACTACTAATACTATAAAACTACTTTTTCTTTTCATCCTTGAATACATAAAATCGCTCCTCCCTTTTCTCAATTTACTCTCTTACCACATTGTCCACAGAATCTGAGACACCTCTCTTCCACATTGCAAACATCTTTTTATTTTATCCATTTTCTCTTCCCCCCCCTGTTATGATGAATTTTTGTAACTTTAATTTTACCATACTTTTTTCCTTTTTTTAGTCATTTGCATAAACAGACATAGTAAAGTACATAATTAACCATTTACTATTTCTACAAGCATCAGTTTTTTAAATTTTTCATTTGTCATAGATTTTTTACTTGAATTTTTACTATCAATTGAAAAATTGTGTTATAATACTTTCAAAATCACTTATTTCAAGGAGAGATTTCTATGCTGAAACTCGCAATATGTGAAGATAATGACATTCAATGCAGACAAATTCATACATTATCCTGTTCTTCTCTTGAAATTCCAGTCGAAATTGATACCTTTTCTTCGGCCACTGATTTTCTCAATCAAATTTCCAATGAGCAATGTCCTTATCATATTATTCTCATGGATATTGAACTTGGATCTGAATCTGTGTCTGGAATCAAACTTGCTCAGAAAATCAATTTATTAAATCCGAATACACAGATAATTTTTATCAGCCAATATCTGCAATATGCATCTTCTGTTTATGAAACAGATCATATTTATTTTGTTTATAAACAGCAAATGGAAGAATATCTTCCTAAAGCACTTTCTGCTTCCTGCCACAAACTGAATAAACTCCGTCAACAGTATTTTTGTTTTAATTATCAGTCCCGAGATTACCGTCTCCTTCGATCCGATATTTTTTATATGGAGCGAAAACTACGAAATACTGAAATACATACCAAATCGCAGATTTACTATTGTCGTGAAAAAATTCCGATTCTTATCGAACAATTAAAACCTGATTTTTGTATATGTCATAAAAGTTTTGCGGTCAACATAAATACCATACATACTTTCAGCCATGCTGGCATTGAACTTTCTGATGGAACCCATATTCCTGTAAGCCGAAACTATTACCAGGCAACTAAAGATGCCTTTGCACAATTGTTACTCCGAAATTCAAGTGAGGTTCTGTAATGTTAAAAAACCTGTTATTTGCAATGCTTATTGCTGCATATCATTCAACTATGCCTGTATATTGTTTCATGCAGCTTTTTCCCAGACGAATAAGTTCAAAAGCGAAAGCTTTTGTCCATATTTTAGTTTGTTTTGTTTTACTGTCTTCTTTTCATATGATCAAAATATATGGGCACAATAACGAAATGACGATGTTCACACAAATAGTCATGTTTCTGAATCTTTTTTCTTTATTCAGAGGCTCCATTAAAAAAAAGCTGATAGCTTACTTTATCATTCTTTTTACCAGTATATTAACTGAACTTCTGGCACTGAATATTTACATACAAATTTACAACCGGTTTATTCACCAGCATACATATACTGCAATAAATATTTATTCTCTATGCACTTTCCATGAAAAACTGATCATACAATTGCTCATTTTTTCTTTTGCTTATCTATTTTATAAAAATGTTTTCTCTCTTTTACGGGAATGTATAAATTATCTGAAGTTTACTTTACTGCTGTTTATTATTCTTCCTATTTTCCTGCCCATGATTGCAACAGAATTCCTACAGCATTATAAATTCAGCAACCAGTTTATTCCTGTTATTTTACATATCACTTGCTGCTGTATAAGTTTTCTGTTATTTATACATGGTCTTAAATCCTTAGAACAAGAGCAGATAAATTTCAAACAGAATCTCCATAAAATGGAATTACTGAAAAAACAAATGGAAGTATCAGAAGAAATGAAACAAGAATACATTAAAATCCGCAAATGGAATCATGATATAGAAAACCATCTGTTTTCGTTAGCTTATCTTATAGATATGAAAAAAACAGATGCAGCAGAAAAATATTGTAATTCTGTGTTAAGCAATAACATAGACCATAATAATCATACATCAGTCTGTAAATCACTCAATCAGGAGGATTCGATATTATGACTTTTAAACAAAAAATAATTTTTATTATATCTTTAGCTTTTTTTCAGATATTTTATCTTCTGTCGAATTATACCGGACAATATTTGAATTCATTTTTTTTACTGACCTGCCTGACTGCAGCTATCTTATGTTACAATTTATATCAGCTTTTAATGCAGCTTTTTACAAGCGAAAAAGTAGAAGCAGAGCTTAATCTGTTAAAAAAGCAACAACTTTTAAACTCTGAACATCTGTTATTAATGAATCAACAGGAAGCCACCTCACTTAAAGCCCAGAAACAATTTTCAGAAAATCTCCATTCAATACAAAAACTTCTGCATGAAAATGATTGCGAAAATGCTCAGAAACTCGTTTACGAGGTCCTTGAAGCTTTCCAGCGTGACCGCTTTCATCCTTATTGCGAAGATAATCTTATTCTTGCCATTCTGGAATCCAAACGACTGTTTGCTCAGCATTTAGGTATCCATACAGACTACAAGATTTTTCTTCCTGAAAAATCAAATATTCAGTCCTCAGATTTATGCAGTGTTTTATTTAACATATTAGATAATGCTATTGAAGCATGCCGTTCTTCTGAATCTGCGGAACCATATCTTTCCCTGTCCTTGACAACCTCTAAAGGATTTATTTCTATCCTGGTTAAAAATAGTAAAAATCCGCAAACAGTATTTGATCATACTACTACAAAAAAAGATTCTTTTAATCACGGATTAGGACTTTCTATTATTGAAGATATCTGCCACAAGTATGACGGAAGCTGGCAATGGCATGACTATGGAAATACTTTTGAATCTGTCATTCTTTTGCGCTATTAATAAAACACCTATTTATTTTTCCTGTATTGTTGACGCTTTAATATTATCTGATTATTTTGCATGTATGGCTGTTATTATATTTCTCTTTTAATTTATTTTTATTATTTTTCAAATTTAGTATTGACATTTTCTATTTTATCTGTTATAGTTTAATCATCAAATAAAACAAACGGAAAACAAAAAATTAAATCAAAAAGGAGCGTGAACCCACCGAAAACATAACTTACTTCCCATAATCTAAGAAAGAGAGGTACAGTCCACCAGAAGATTTAACGATTTTCCATTATAATTAAAACAAGGAGGTACGGACCACCGAGAACGTAAATTTTAATTCCGTATAAGTTTTAAATCTAAGAAATGAGAGGTATATTCCATTGGATAATGAAAATTAAAAGAGTCATCGGCAGAAGAAATCAATCGCTGATGGCTCTTATTTTTTACTTATTTTTATCCCTTTCTTACAAACATAGCCTCATGATCTTCTGCTTTCATATCTTCTTCTTTGTGTTCATAAACATATTAATAACTCCATTTTCTCTGAGGTTCCCATGAAACAAAAACACATCTACCGTCTTATTTTTTTCTTTGTCATGGCTTTTGCTCTTGGCAGTCTTGCAGGAAAGATCTATTCTCATTTTACTTCCGACCCACGATCCGATCCGAATTCTGCCGAAAACAGCCAGACCTCTTCTGCTTCTATGACATTCCAAAATGAAAACTGGGGGCTCGGTTTTCAGGAAGAAGGCAAACGGCCCACAGGAAATGCTTCTATGGAAGAATTAAAAAAATACAATGCCTGGTATGCAGCCGATAGCGATGAGAAAAAAATCTATCTTACCTTTGACGCAGGCTATGACAATGGAAATATGCCTGCCATTCTGAATGCCTTACATAAGCATCAGGTACATGCCACATTTTTTGTTGTGGGGACTCTGATCCGTGACAAACCGGGACTGATCCGTGAGATCGTAGATGCAGGCCATACCATAGGCAACCACACCATGACACACCCGGATATGTCCGGCATCTCCACAAAGGAAGCCTTTCAGAAGCAGCTTGAGGATGTGGAGGTTCTTTATAAGGAAGCCACCGGAAAAGAAATGACAAAATTTTATCGCCCGCCCCAGGGCATTTACAGCGTGGAAAATTTAGAGATGGCAAAAGAGATGGGATACCACACCTTTTTCTGGAGTCTGGCTTATGTGGACTGGTATCAGGATAAGCAGCCTTCGAAAGAAGAAGCTTTTGAAAAGCTTCTGGGACGGATCCATCCGGGTGCCATCGTGCTGTTGCATAGCACCTCTTCCACCAATGCTTCCATTCTGGATGAGCTGCTGACAAAATGGGAAGAGATGGGATATACCTTCGGAACATTAGAAGAACTCGTAGCATCAGGATCCGCCTGAAAAAAATCGCACATGATCCATGCATCCTCAGTGCCATCAACACGGTTCTTCCCGCTTTTTGGATTCTCCAGATAAGCACACAAAAAATCTGCCCCGGGACTATGTTCTCATATGTTCCGGAGCAGATTTTTCTGTGCTATTGATTTCAGAAGGTGTTCTTCTTATTTAATTGTCTTATTTACTGGACAGCCTTGAATGCCTCATCAAGATCCTGGATGATATCATCGATATTCTCAGTTCCGATAGAAAGACGGATCGTGTTTGGCTTGATTCCCTGATCAAGAAGTTCTTCCTCTGTGCACTGGCTGTGTGTTGTAGTAGCCGGATGGATAACAAGGGATTTCACATCTGCAACGTTTGCAAGAAGTGAGAACAGCTCAAGGTTATCAATGAAATCCTTTGCCTTCTGTGCATCTCCCTTGATCTCAAATGTAAAGATGGAACCGCCGCCGTTAGGGAAATATTTCTTATAAAGCTCCTGCTGGCTTGGATCTGTGGATACAGACGGATGATGAACCTTCTCTACCTGCGGATGATCATTCAGATACTGTACAACCTTCAGTGCGTTCTCAACATGACGCTCTACACGGAGAGACAGTGTCTCAAGTCCCTGAAGGAAGATAAAGGAGCTCACCGGAGAAATTGTTGCTCCTGTGTCACGAAGAAGGATCGCACGGATCTTTGTAACAAATGCAGCCGGTCCGCATGCTTTTGTGAAGCTTACGCCATGATAGCTTGGGTTTGGCTCTGTAAGAGATGCAAATTTGCCGGATGCCTCCCAGTCGAACTTACCACTCTCTACGATCACACCACCAATAGTAGTTCCGTGGCCACCGATGAATTTTGTTGCGGAATGAACAACGATATCTGCGCCGTACTCGATCGGTCTTACGAGATATGGTGTTGCAAATGTATTATCTACAACAAGCGGAATTTTATGTTTGTGAGCAATTTTTGCAAGAGCCTCAATATCTACAACATCAGAATTTGGGTTTCCAAGAGTCTCAATATAAACAGCTTTTGTGTTCTCCTGGATCGCATTCTCCACTTCCTCGAGATTGAATACATCAACAAATGTTGTTGTGATTCCGTATGCCGGAAGCGTATGCTCCAGAAGGTTTGTTGTACCGCCGTAAATATTTTTGGCTGCTACAATGTGATCTCCCTGCTGTGCAAGATTCTCGATCGTGTATGTGATAGCTGCTGCACCGGATGCTACTGCAAGTGCTGCAGAACCACCCTCAAGTGCTGCGATCCTCTTCTCGAATACGTCCTCTGTCGGGTTTGTAAGACGTCCGTAAATGTTACCGGCATCTGCAAGTCCGAAACGTGCTGCTGCATGATCGCAGTTGCGGAATACATAGGAAGATGTCTGGTAGATTGGTACTGCTCTTGCATCTGTAACCGGATCCGGCTGTTCCTGTCCTACGTGAAGCTGTAATGTCTCAAATTTGAATTTTCTCTGATCTCTTGTAATTTTGCTCATGTGTTTGTCCTCTTTTCTTTTATTCTTATATTCGGTAAAATAGTAATTGCTTATCTTATGATCATCTGCTTATCAGCGACAACAACACATTCGCTTTTCTTCGATAAACACCCTTGTTGACTTCTGTAAAACCTTCATGATTTCCTCCTGATCATCACGTTGCTCACCTTGTTTTGTGTGCTCCGTTTTTTGATGATGCAATCATATCACCCTTTTCCTAGTATGTCAATGGGGTTTATCTATTTAGGTTCTCACCTTTATTTATGACTGGCTATAGATTTTATTTATAACGCCACCACCTACAACCTCATCTCCGTCATACATCACTACAGCCTGGCCTTTTGTGATGGCTCTCTGCGGTTCATCAAATTTCACATGAAGGATGCCATCCGGTGTCTGCCATGCAGTGGCAGGCTGCTCTTTGTGACGGTAACGGATCTTGGCAGTCACTCTTTTCGGCTCAGCTAAGCTGTCCACAGAGATCAGATTTACATTGTCTGCCTCCAGTTCACTGCTGAAAAGATCTGCGTTGTCCCCGAGAACTACCGTATTGGTCTTCGGAGAGATCTCACAGACATAAAGACGGCTGGCCGCCGGAATGCCAAGGCCGCGGCGCTGGCCGATCGTGTAATGGATGATTCCCTTATGGCGTCCGATATAGTTTCCCTCTTTATCTACAAAATCACCCTCCGGTGTTTTTTTGCCTGTGTACTTCTCAATAAATTTCGCATAGTCGCCGTCCGGCACAAAGCAGATATCCTGACTGTCATGCTTTCTGGCATTGATAAAGCCATGTTTTTCGGCAATGACACGAACCTGGTCCTTCCGGAGACCTCCAAGCGGAAGCTTTACATGTGCCAGCTGTTCCTGGGTCAGCATATAGAGAACGTATGACTGATCCTTTGTATCGTCCACTGCTTTTTTCAGAAGGTAGCGGTCCCGTTTCTCATCGTACTCCACTCTTGCATAATGTCCGGTTACAATATAATCGTAGCCGATCTCCTGCATGCGGTGAAACATTTTATCAAATTTCAGATATCGGTTACAGTCGATACATGGATTAGGGGTGCAGCCATTTTCGTAGGCATCTACAAACCTGTCCATAACCTCTGTATGGAAATCTGCGGTAAAATTAAACACGTAGTAAGGCATATCCATCTGATAGGCTACGCTTCTGGCATCCTCAACATCGTCTAGGGAACAGCAGGTCTTTTCCCTGTGGACACCGATATCTTCGTTGTTGTAAAGTTTCATGGTAGCGCCGATGCACTCGTCACCGGATTCCTTTGTCAAAAGAGCTGCCACGGAGCTGTCTACACCGCCGCTCATTGCTATGATCGCTTTTTTCATTTATATCTTAACCTTTCCTGATGATTGATGATTTCTCAGCTTTGCAGCCTGTATTCTCTTACGGTTACTGCAATTTCGCATTTATTATAATATGGCAGTTATTCTTTGTCCACGATTTTTCACCCGGAACCTTTGCTTTGCTTCTTTCCTGCAGGCTCTCTTTGGTATATAATAGAAAATATTTTTCAGAAAAGGATGTGACTATATGAAGCTTTCCCTGTTTTCCACGCTGCGAGGATATCGGAAGGAATACCTTCCCAAAGATATTTTCTCCGGCATCATCATAGCAGCTGTTTCCATCCCTATCTCCATGGGATATGCCCAGATTTCCGGGATCCCGGCGGTATACGGACTATACGGTTCTGTTCTGCCAATCCTTTTGTTTGCTCTATTTTCCACTTCAAGACAGTTTATCTTCGGAGTTGATGCGGCACCTGCTGCCATTGTAGGTGGTGCACTGTCTACTCTTGGCATTGCTGCAGAGTCAGAAGCTGCCATGGATTATGTTCCTGCCATCGCACTTTTTGCAGGTCTGTGGCTGTTTATCTTCTTTCTGCTTCACGCAGATAAGATCGTGGACTTTATCTCCACACCTGTTATGGGCGGTTTTATCAGCGGTATCGCAGTTACCATCATCCTGATGCAGATCCCGAAACTTATGGGAAGTCCTGCAGGATCCGGAGAGCTCCTGGAACTGGCAGAGCATATCTTTGCTGCTGCCAAAAATATCAGCTGGCTTTCCCTCTTCATGGGGCTTGGTGCTCTGGTGCTGATCCGCACATTTAAAAAGCTGGCGCCGAAATTCCCCATGGCTATCGTTATTATGGCTCTGGGTGTTCTTTCCACCATTATTTTTCATGTAGACGAAAAAGGCGTAGTCCTCCTGCAGTCTGTAGAACGTGGGCTTCCCTCCCTGGTGATCCCGGATTTCGGAAATGTTGATCTGACCCAGGCGGCAGGCCGCGGTCTTATGGTTGCTGTTGTCATTATGGCAGAAACTCTTCTTGCAGAGAATACCTTTGCGTTCCGCAATGATTATAAGCTGAACGACCGTCAGGAAATCCTGGCCTGTGCCGCCGGAAATATTGCTGCCGCCGCAGTAGGCTGCTGCCCAGTAAACGGCAGTATCTCCCGCACCTCCCTCAATGAACAGTACGGTGGAAAATCTCAGGCGGTTTCCATCACTGCCGGGATCACCATGGCTCTGATCCTTCTTTTCGGCACCGGTTTTATCGGATATCTTCCGGTTCCTGTACTGACAGCCATTGTGATCTCTGCTTTGATGGATGTGGTGGAAACCCATCTGGCTGTACGTCTTTTCAAAGTAAGCCGCACAGAATTCTACATCTTCATGGCTGCCGGTTTCAGTGTGCTCTGTCTTGGAACCATTTATGGGGTTATCATTGGTATCCTGCTCTCTTTCGTAGCTGTGATCCTGAAGGCCACCAACCCGCCGCGCTCCTTCCGTGGTATGATCCCTGGAAGAGATGCTTATTTTGATCTGTCCAAAAACCGTTTCGCCTACCCTATTAAGGGCGTTGTGATCTACCGTTTCAGTGAAAACCTGTTTTTTGCAAATATAAAGATTTTTCAGGAAGATATTGAGAACAGCATCCGAAAAGACACCAGGGTAGTGATCGTAGATGCCAGTGCTATCAACAGCATTGATATCACAGCAGCAGACCGTCTGGATGCCATCTCCGCAAGCCTGAAAAAACGTGGGATCCGTTTTTACCTCACAGAGCATTCCACCCAGATCAATGACCAGCTGCGTCAGTTCGGCATCGGTCATATGATCAAGGACGGTATGGTCCGCCGTACCATTCTTGCTGCTCTGCATGACGCAGGGATCGAAGCCCCTTATGAACTGGATGTTCCAAAGGAAGACGAGACAAAGCTTCTGCGCCGCAGTATCGCTTTTCTTCCGGCAGAGGAAGAAAATACCCTGGAAGAGTTCGCCTGGGCTTTTGGTGATGATGCAGTAAAAGAGATCGAAGAATCTGTCCATCACATTATTGAACAGCTGCATCAGATCCCGGATATCCAACGTCTCTCCGAAGAAGGTCTGGAAGAGCTTCTGGATAACTGGCATGGGCTGGGTGTTCTGGATGAGGATGAACTGCTTCGAAGAATTGAATTACATATGGATGAGCTGCCTGAGGAATTAACTTCCGACCGGAAACTGATCCTTCATCTTCTAGAAAAGCGCCGTGGCAAGCTGAAAGAAAAAATCCTTGCCGAGCATCCGGAAGTCCTAGAACGGCTGGAACAGCGCCGGAAAAAGCTGGAAGAACGGCTGGAAAAGCAGAATCCGGAAGCTGTTCAGAAATGGAAGCACTGGAAGGAAGAGCATCTCAAAGACTGATTTCTGCATACATCCCCTTTCCAGGTCCATGATCAGATTGCAGGGTTTCCTGCATATTTCTCACAGATATTGATAAAATCCTGCATCACGGCAGAAGGCCTGCGATCCTTTTTCCAGGCAAGAAGGATCCTGGTCTTCAGCTTCTCTTCTTCAATGATGCGGATCGGAAGATCTGTACAGAGATCTTCCATGGATCTTGGAAAAACGGCGGTTGCAAGACCTTCCTGCACCCAGAGCATGGCGTCTCTGGGATCATCGCAGACACAGAAAATATCCGGCTGGAGATTTTTTTCTCCAAAGGCTTTCATCAGAAATTCTTCGTACCGCCGGTAAATAATGAGAGGGCATCCAGTCAGCTCTTTAAGGCTGATGCCCTCTTTTTTTGTCTCATTTTCCGGGATCTCCGGAGGAAGGACCGCGATCATGGGTTCCTCATCCAGTTCCAGATAATTTAAACCTTCCAGCTTGATAGGTGTACGCACTACCGAAACATCAATGATCCCATCCATCAGATAATTCAGAAGTGTAAAGGTGATCGCATCCCTTACCTCAAAGTTTACATCACAATTTTCCCTGGAAAATCTGGAAATATAAGGCATAATGGTGGTCACTGTGGTTGGCGTGATCCCGATACGTAAAACCTGTTTTTTCCCTGCTTTGGATACTTCCAGTTCTGTGGAACGAACGTAGCTCAAAATGTTCTCTGTCCTGTCATAAAGAAGCTTTCCGGCTTCTGTCAGTGTCACGCCTGCCCTGGTCCGCTCAAAAAGCTTCACCTTCAGCTCTGCTTCCAGCTGCTTGATCTGATAGCTCAGCGGCGGCTGGGACATGTTCAGTCTCCTTGCGGCTTCATTGATGCTTCCTGTTGCTGCGATCTCATGAAAATATTCCAGCTGTCTGATTTCCATATATAAATCCTTCTTTCTTTATCTGGTATATAACACAGGCAAAACCCATCTACTGCTTATTGCTTTTCGCTATCCCACAAAGTACTTTCTTAATTCGGTTAAGAAATACTATATCTGCAATACTTTGTAAATACTATGAATATCTTTCCCACACAATTATCCGAAAAACCATACTTCTATCATCCCACAGATTTCCGTCCCAGGCAATAGCAAAATTATATTATCATACATTAAAAACAATATTATACGTATTATCTCCATAGGAGTATAATAACAGAGGTTTATTATAGAAAAATAAGGAAACGGAGGAAGAAAAAGAAATGCGAACACTTGCAAAATATCTTCAAAACTACAAAAAAGAAAGCGTTCTGGCTCCTTTTTTCAAGTTTCTGGAAGTTGTATTTGATCTGCTGGTGCCTGTCGTCATCGCCCAGATCATCGATGTGGGAATTGCAAATAATGACCACGGCTATATCGTTCAGAAGTTTTTTATCCTGATACTGATGGCTGCTGCAGGACTTGCAGTCAGCATTACTGCACAGTTTTTTGCTGCAAAAGCCAGCGTAGGCTTTGCCGCAGAAGTGCGTCAGGCTGTATTTGACCATATCCAGAAGCTTTCCTATACGGAGCTGGACACCCTTGGCACTGACACGCTGATCACCCGTCTTACAGACGATGTCAATCAGGTACAGAACGGAGTAAACATGGGACTCCGTCTTCTTCTTCGAAGCCCGTTTATTGTTCTAGGCTCTATGGTAATGGCTTTTACCATCAATGTGCGCTGTGCACTGATCTTCGCAGTTGCCATTCCGGTACTGTTCCTGGTTGTCTTTGTGATCATGTTTTTAAGTATCCCGCTTTTCAAAAAAGTACAGGGACGTCTGGATTCCGTCACCCGTCTTACCAGAGAAAACCTGACCGGTGTCCGTGTGATCCGTGCATTTTGCCGTGAAGCTGATGCCGTTGCGGAGTTTGACGAAAGCAATCTTGCACTTACCAGACTGAACGAATTTGTCGGAAAAATCTCTGCACTTTTAAATCCTGCAACTTATGTACTGATCAATATCGCAACAGTAATCCTGATCCGGACTGCAGGTGTACAAGTAAACCTCGGAAACATGCAGCAGGGTGAAATAGTTGCTCTTTACAACTATATGGCACAGATGATCGTAGAACTGGTCAAGCTTGCGTCCCTGATCATCACCCTGAATAAATCCATGGCCTGTGCGGATCGCATTGCCGGAATCCTGAAGGTCGATTCCACCATGACTTACCCGGACAAAGCTTCCTTACCGACTGCGGAAAACAGTGACTATGCAGTTGCCTTTGACCATGTAAGTTTCTCCTATGCAGGAACCGGCGCACCTAGCCTTTCTGATATCACTTTTTCCGCAAAAAAAGGCTCTACGATCGGAATCATCGGCGGTACCGGAAGCGGTAAATCCACTCTTGTGGATCTGATCGCCCGTTTCTACGACGCAACCTCCGGAGTCATTACCCTCGACGGTCAGAATGTACAGACCTATTCCAGGCAGGAACTCAGGGAAAAAATCGGCGTAGTTCCTCAAAAAGCAGCACTTTTCCAGGGAACCATCCGCGATAACTTAAGCTGGGGACGGGAAGATGCCACGGACGAAGAAATGTGGGAAGCACTTACCACCGCTCAGGCTCGTGAAATCGTAGAGAAAAAGGACGGTCAGCTGGATTTCCGTCTGGAACAGAACGGCCGGAATCTTTCCGGTGGCCAGCGTCAGAGACTTACCATTGCCCGCGCCCTTGTGAAAAAAACAGAGATCCTGATCCTGGATGACAGTGCCAGTGCTCTTGACTTTGCCACAGATGCGGCACTTCGGAAATCCCTTCACCAGCTTGGCGGAAACACCACCACCTTCCTGGTATCCCAGAGAGCCGCCAGCATCCGCCAGGCCGATCTGATCCTGGTACTGGATGACGGTCAGCTTGCCGGAAAAGGAACCCATCAGGAACTGATCTCTACCTGTGAAACCTACCGAGAGATCTTTTTCTCACAGTTCCCGGAAGAACGTACCAAATATGAAAAAACAACTGGAAAGGAGGTCATGGCATGAGTAAAACAGATACAACCGCAAAAAACAAAAACAGCATGGCAACCTTCTTCAAGGTACTACGTTTCATTGGAAAATACCGTTTTCTTCTCGTATTAAGTGTGATCCTAGCAGCAGTCACTGTAATTTTGCAGCTGTATGTTCCCGTACTTTTTGGTTATGCCATTGATGAGGTCGTTGCTGCCCACGAAGTTGATTTTACAAGAATGGGATTCTATCTTTCCCGTATTCTTGTCATGATCGTATTTTCCGGCATTGCCACCTGGATCATGAGTGTCATCAACAACCGTATGACCTACCGCACAGTACAGGATATCCGTGCAAGATCCATCCGCCATATCCAGAAGCTTCCTCTGTCCTACCTGGACGGACACAGCACCGGTGATATCATCAGCCGTGTCATCGCAGATACGGATATTCTTTCCGATGGTATGCTCCTTGGATTTACACAGCTGTTTTCCGGTGTCATCACCATCATCGGAACCCTGCTCTTCATGTTCTCCAAAAATGTGTGGATCACTCTGATGATCATTGTCCTGACACCTGTAAGCTTTTTTGTGGCGAAATTCATCTCCTCCCATTCCTTCCAGATGTTCCGTGCGCAGAGTGATGCCCGTGGACGTCAGACTGCACTGATCGAGGAAATGATCGGAAATCAAAAAGTGGTTCAGGCCTTTGGTTACGAAAATCGTTCTTCCGAACGTTTTGCTGCGATCAATGAAGAACTCCGTGATGCCAGCCAGAAGGCTGTTTTTTACAGCAGCCTCACCAACCCGTCCACACGATGTGTCAACAACATCATTTACGCAGGTGTAGCTCTTGCAGGTGCCTTTCTGATCCCGGGCGGTCATCTGACTGTTGGTGGACTTTCCGTACTGCTGGCTTATGCAAACCAGTATATGAAGCCCTTCAACGATATCAGCTCCGTGATCACAGAGCTTCAGAACGCTCTGGCATGCGCTACCAGGATCTTTGATCTTCTGGAGGAAGAGCCAGAAAGCCCAGATCCGTCCGGAACTCTTGTCGATGTAAAAGGTGCAGTGGATATCCAGAATGTTTCCTTCCGCTACGAAGCGGACAAACCTCTCATTAAAAACTTTAATCTTCATACAGAACCAGGCAGACGTATTGCCATCGTAGGCCCTACCGGTTGTGGCAAGACAACTTTTATCAACTTGCTGATGCGGTTCTATGACGTCACCGGTGGAAGTATTTCCGTGGACGGAACCCCCATCACCGATGTTTCCAGACATGCCCTCCGCGGAAGCTATGGCATGGTTCTCCAGGATACCTGGATCAAGCATGGAACTGTCCGTGACAACATCTGTATCGGAAAGCCGGATTCTTCTGATGAGGACGTGATCCAGGCAGCTAAAATGTCCCACAGCTGGGAATTTATCCGCCGTCTTCCAAATGGCCTGGATACCATTCTTTATGAAGACAGCTTAAGTCAAGGACAAAAGCAGCTTCTCTGCATCACCCGTGTCATGCTGTGTCTGCCGCCGATGCTGATCCTTGACGAGGCAACCTCCAGTATTGATACCCGAACAGAAATGCTGATCCAGGAGGCATTTGACCGGATGATGCAGGGGCGAACAAGCTTTATCGTTGCACACCGTCTTTCTACCATCCGCAATGCAGATGAGATTCTTGTCATGAAAGACGGAAGCATCATCGAGCAGGGAAACCATGAAGAGCTTATGGCAAAAGGCGGATTCTATCAGAAGCTTTATAACAGCCAGTTTGTGCAGGTTTCTGAGTAATATAAGCTGATTTTAACCGAATCAGGCAACTGGCTAAATGCGGATCGCAAATATCCGCCTGACTTAAAATTCTCCGGAACACAGATTTTCTGTACCGGAGAATTTTTTTATACTGTATCAATGATATAAAAAAAATAAACATCTCCATATGATATCTATTTTGATATCCAGGATGATGTCTATTTTTATAAAACTATATTCAGATCTTTTTATATTTTGTCCGAAGAAGCCATTTCTGATCGATCACTTTCAGTTCTTCTCCAAAACGGATGTGAAGCCTTACAGAACCCGGAAGCTGCTCTACATGCTCAATATTTCCGGTTCCGAATTTCGGATGACTGACATCCTCTCCGATCTCATAGCGTACAATACTGTTCTGAGTATTCCTGTGCTGCTGCTCTCTTCTGTAAGTATCCCGCACCGTTACAGTACGGTCATGGATCGGGCTTCGGAGTTTTTTCTCATAGTTGTGTTTCATCAGAGCTTCCCCTGCCTTATAATATGGCGTTGGTGCCGCACCAGTCAGGGAACAGCAGTATTTCCAGGCGCTTCCGTGGGTTCCGTGCTGCCACTGATACTCTGAGGGAATGTGAAAATTATACTGCATATAGTGAGCATATTCATGTTTGTAAAGATCCAGTCGGTCTTCTTTTTTCAGAGGATTTTTTACCGCATAGCCGATAAACAGCAGAGAAAAATGGAAATGCTCTTTTTCGTGGCAGCTGCCTCTTGTATAAGATCCCAGCAGATCCGGCTCCATGCCAAAAGTTATAGGGATCTTTGCTCCGTTAAGATGAAATTTTTTATCGAATTCTGCATAGAGACTTCGGATCTGAGCTGTAAGTATTGGAATTTCTTTCTGCAGGGCCTGTGAAAGTGTCTGATCGATCATTGTATCTGCAACTCCTTATCGTCACCTTTTGCAAATTTATAAAATGAACAATCGCTACTATATCATTTTTCGGAAAAAATGTAAACACCTGAAAAAAATTACTGTTCCAGTTCTTTCCTCACATCCGGGAACATTTCCACACAACGTTTCAGGATTCCCTGCATGTAGGCAATGGCAATTCCGTAATTGGTGATAGGAATCTCCTGATCCAATGCACATTTCTGACGGTAACGCATTTCTCTCTCATTAAGCATACATCCGCCACAATGCACGATCAGACTGTACTTCGTTACATCCTCCGGGAAATCTCTTCCGGAGGAATACTCAAATTCCAGCTCTTTCCCCGTATAATTACGGATCCAGCGTGGAAGCTTGACTGTTCCGATATCATCACACTGCCTGTGGTGGGTACATCCCTCTGAGATCAGGATCTTGTCACCGTCTTTCAGCCGGTCCAGTGCTGCTGCCCCAGCTGCCGCTGTCTTTAGATTTCCTTTAAATCTGGCAAACAGAATAGAGAATGAAGTAAGCCAGATGTCTTCTGGAGTTTCTTCACTGACTCTGGCAAAGACCTGGCTGTCTGTGATCACAAGCTTTGGTTTTTTCCCCAAGGTTTCCAGTGTATTGGAAAGCTCATCCTCTTTGATCACGATGGCTGCTGCTCCGGCTTCCAGCACATCACGGATCGTCTGCTGCTGCGGAAGGATCAGACGCCCTTTTGGTGCAGCTTTATCTATGGGAACTACAAGAATCGCAAAATCTGATGGTTCAAGGAGATCCCCTACCAGACGCAATTTCAGTTCATCCGTTACTGCCAACGAAGCGATCTTTTCTTTCAATTCGTAGATATTCTGACCGGTGGCGGCGCTGGCATAAATAGATTGCTCTGTGTTCTGGTTTTCATGATCCTGTTTCTGGCTGACACTGCTCTCTTTGACCGCACCCGCATGGGTATTCCGGTTTAAGTTATTATCTGAAGAGAGCCGGTTCCCATCTTTTGTTTTCATCAGATCTGCCTTGTTATAAACAACCAGATATGGAATCTCCTTCTCTTTAAAAATATGGATCAATTCTTCATCCACACTGGTTTTTCCCACAGTGGCATCTACTACAAGAACTGCTACATCCACTCTGTTCAACACCTGTTTCGCCTTGCGGACGCGAAGTTCTCCAAGATGTCCTTCATCATCAATACCTGGTGTATCTATGATCACCACCGGGCCCATAGGAAGTAGTTCCATGGCCTTACTTACCGGATCTGTAGTAGTTCCCTTTACATCGGATACCACAGCCAGCTCCTGGCCTGTCACCTTATTTACGATACTGGATTTTCCTACATTTCTTCTGCCCAAAAAACCGATATGTACACGGTCTGCTGACGGTGTTTCATTCATTCCCATAATTTATCCTCTTTTCTTTCAGCATCAGACAGGTCCTCATCCATTCCTGTTCCTATCAACCTGCTTCTTTTTGATTTTTCAAAAGCCGGACATTCCTTCCACTCTTATATCATAGTGTGGTATCTCTTTCAGCATTTCTTTTCTTTTATCCAACTGTGTGGGACGTGTCATATTGAAATCATAAAGTCGATCCAGCTTTTTGATCTGATCCTGGATGATCTCATCATCATTAGGAAGATATAGCTCTCCTGTATGCATTTTTTCTCATTGAGCGCATGTCAGCACCTCCTTTTTTGCGTTTTTACAAAAATAATATTTTTTATGTTATCATATCCTATATTCACCTACAAGCATGAATTTTCTGAATAATCCGAGTCTTTTTCGTGAATCTGTTATATTTATATATAATCTGCAGATTTATCTTCTGTCAACAGATTTCTGTATTTTTGCTATTCACAAAATCTTCCACCCTGTCGGATCACTTTATTTTTCTGCTCCGTTTCCAATTCTTCATCGGTAAAGATCAACTGGTACTCACTGACATCATTATATTTTATGAGATTTTTTTTGCCAAACTTGGTATGGTCCGCCAGAAGATAGCTTTCCTCTACATTGGCATACACGCAGCGTTTCACAGCTGCTTCGATCTCTCTAGTGGCCGATGCTCCAAAAGAGGCATCTACTGCACTGGCTCCAAAAAAAGCTTTGTCATAATGAAATCTGGATATATTTTTATTTTGTTATTTATGTGCTATTTTATATACAGAAACACCTATACTCATCTTTTACAGAAAGGATCTCGAATATGAAACCATTATCTTCATTTAAGCCACAGGCTGTTTTCAGCGATATTGACGGCACTTTACTAACCTCAGAACATGTGGTATCTCCGCTGACTAGTTCCGCTATTCACACTTTGACAGATCAGGGCGTTCTGTTTACTATTTCTTCAGCACGAAGCCCTTCCGGCATCCGTCCTATTATTAAAAAAAATGATTTCCATTGTTGTACCATTGCATTCAGTGGTGCACTAATCCTGGATGAAGATCAAAATATCCTTTACGAAAAAGGAATAAGCATTTCCGACGCTTCCAAAATCATTGATGTGATCGAAAAAAAATGTCCTCACGTGACCTGGAATGTTTTTACCTCAGAAGACTGGATCGTAAAAGACCGGACAGACCCTCATGTGATCCATGAAGAAACGGTTGTGGAAACTACCTCTATAGAGGGATCCCTTCAGTCTCTCTCAGATACGCTTATGGTAGATAAAATCCTGTGTATGTGCGATTCTGAATATATGTCACCGTCAGAAACACTTCTTCGCAAATATTTTCCGGAATTATCTATTGCAAGATCTTCCGATTCTCTTCTGGAGATCATGGCTGGCGGCATAAACAAAGCGGAAGCTGTAAAATATCTTTGTGATCTTCGAAAAATCCCTCTTACCAGTACTATTGCATTCGGAGATAATTATAATGATCTGGAAATGCTGGAGGCAGTAGGATGTGGAGTTTTGATGGGAAATGCACCTTCTGAGTTGCAAAAACATTTCTCTTTTGTAACAAAGAGTAATGATCAGGACGGGATTTTTCAGGCTTTTAAAGAATTGGGAGTTCTGAATTAAAGAATATTTATAACAAATAGAAAGTCTCTTCCAGAAGATAATTTTTTATCTGTACCTGTGAAAGAGACTTTCTGTATTTCAGTAGATATTATTTATTTCAGTGCCGTTCCGGCTTTAAAAGCATCGCCGACTTTTTCGCCAAGACGGATATATGCATTGTTGAACGGATCAAAAGTGATCGGTGCTGCTTTTGCAACATCTACGTTTCCATTTTCATCCAGAACGCTCTCATCCACGCTGACATTTACGATCTCACCGATCAGCCGGCAGGTGTCTTTATCATAGCTTTTCAGCTTACATTCTATACAGATTGGAAGCTCTTTGATAATAGGTGCATCTACCTTTTCAGATTTTTCTGCTGTAAATCCGGCTTTTACAAATTTATCCGGCTCTTTGTTTCCGGAAACAATTCCTACATAGTCGCAGGCTGTCATATGCTCCACATCTGCCATACTTACTGTAAAAGCGCCTTTTTTCAGGATGTTTTCAGTTGTTTTATGATTTTCACTGACACAGATGGAAATTTCCTTATCATCGCTGATTCCTCCCCAGGCTGCATTCATAACATCCGGTTTTCCATCTTCACCATATGTAGCGATCATTAATACCGGCTGTGGATAAGTGTAAGGCTTTGCTCCGAAATCTTTTCTCATGATCTTTCACTCCTTTATTGTATTGCCGTTACTTTTTATAAATTGACGTACAAGCTGCAGACCTCCCAGCGGAACACAGAATTTATCTCTGTGCTGACTGCATTGCTGATACGTTTCTTCCAGATCAAACCACTGTACCTCTTCTACTTCTTCCTTTTGAAGTGTAAGATGATCGATCTCTACCGGGTGATCGTAAATATAAACAAAAGCGATTTCTTCATCCCGGAATATTTTTCCATGAAATTCTCTGGCAAAAGATATGGGGAATTTTCCTGCAAACTGCAGATCAGCTGATTCAGCATGGATTCCCAGTTCTTCTTCCAGTTCCCGTAATGCCGATTCCATTGGTTCATCTCCCGCCTGTATGTGACCTGCAGATGAAGTATCAAATTTTCCAGGAAAGGAGTCCTTGTTTCTGGATCTTTTCTGAAGAAGGATCTCTGTTTTTTCATTCCTCCGACGGATGATCCAGATATGAGCAGTACGATGAGGGATTCCTTCTGCGTGAGCAATACTCCGTTCTACGATCTTTCCAGTGGGATTTCCGTTTTCATCTATGATATCAAATAATTCCATTTTTCTGCTTCTTTCTCATAAATTATTCTTTCTTAACCAAACCAATTTCATTCTAGCATGATTTCGAAATAGTTTCCAGTCTGTTATCAGAAAATATTCTATAGGGGATTACTTGATTCGGTTAAATATTACGATATATATAACGGATATTTATACAAACATATAAAAAGTGCCTGTAAACAATTCCTTGTTTACAGGCATAAAAAACTCCCCCTGTTGGACTCGAACCAACGACACTGCGGTTAACAGCCGCATGCTCTACCGACTGAG